>WNGA01013015.1_pt1 | contig 11945 bp, 12 predicted proteins | sample 5400061 | NCBI WGS metagenome assembly WNGA01 (sample SAMN13153366, study PRJNA577476) | soil metagenome | isolation source: 100 cm soil or saprolite under grassland replicate 2 | place: USA:California | collected 2016-06-15
CTACCCGCTACCCGCCAAATGCTCGAGTTCCGCATCGCCCGCCGTTACCTCTGGGCCGCTCGCAAAGAAGCGCATACGGCATTCCTGTCGCTGATCTCGATGCTGGGGCTCGCCGTCGGAGTGGCGACGCTGCTGATCTCCCTCGCGCTGCTATCCGGCCTCCAGGGACAGATCAAAGCGCGACTGATCGCTTCCAGTCCGCAAATCCTGATCGAGCCCGCGGGAAAAAATACGATCGACGAAGCGCCGGTGATCGAAGCGGCCGCGCGAAAGCTGGGCATGCGTGACGTGCGCACGATCGTCAGCGGAATCGCATGGGGGGCAAATCAGCAGGAGCGGCGCGGCCGTCCGCTGCGGTTGCGATCGTCGCCCACGACTCTGCCGTCCGACTCCATCAATCTCTCCCGCGACGCATCCGCCGGCCTCGGCCTCACCCTTGGCGACTCCATCGCCGTCGTCGCGCCGCGAACGCGCCTGACACCGTTCGGCCCCGTGCCGATCATGAAGAGTTACCACATCGCGCGGATCCTTCCCCCGACGATGGACGAACGCGCGGCCGAAGGGAGGTTGGACGTCTCGGAGATGGAGAGGCTGTTCGGAACCAACGGGCCGACGTCGATGGAGATGTACGGCGATGCTGCGGACACCGACTCGATTCAGCAGAAGCTCGCGGCCGAGTTCCCGAACGTGCAGGTGAAGACGTGGAAGGAGATCAACCGGCCGCTCTTTCTCGCGCTGCGGCTCGAAAAAGTGGTCATGTTCGTCACCATCTCGCTGATCATCTTCGTCGCCGCGCTGAATCTGATTTCATCGCTGTCGATGCTGATCCTCGAAAAGCGTCCCGGCGTAGGCGTGCTCCGGACCCTCGGCGCGACCGAGCAAACCATCTTGACGATCTTTCTCGCCGTTGGACTGCTGATCGGGATCAGCGGAACTGTCGTCGGCAACGCATTCGGCCTCGGCTTCGCCTGGGCGGCGAATCGCTATCACCTCATCCCGCTGCCGAGCGACATCTACTTCATCAGCTACCTGCCCTTTACGCTCGAACTGAGTGATGTGGCTGGAGTCAATCTTGTGGCCATCGCACTGTCGGTTCTGGCGACGTGGTATCCAGCGCGCGCAGCCTCGCGGCTCGATCCGATCGTCGCGATTCGGGAGGAAGCGTGAAACGGATCATCTGCGGCGCTGTCCTCGGGGCGCTTTTCTTATCGTGCGAGCCGGCGGTCAGGCGCGTGGTCGTTCTCACGTTCAACGATGCCGCCGACCTCGTCACCATCTCCGCCAGCACGATCCTCGGCACAGCAAAAACGGGCACCGCGGAAGCAGCACAGATTGCCGATGAGCGCGAGGCGCTGCTCGCGGGCAGCGACGAGTGGAGCGTGCGATTCGCCAATGCCGATCCGGAGTCGGACCGCGTGATTCTGCAGCGCTCGCGCGGCGAGTTGCGGTCGCTCGAGCACGTTGCGACGATCGCGCCCGAAAATCTGCAGAGGTTCTTCTTTGATACGCACCTCACCTTCACCTTCATCCGCGGCGAGGGATGGGCGGAGCTGACGATCTATCCCGGCAGTAGCGACCGTGCAACACGCCAGCAGCGCGAGCACGTCGAACGAATGGTGAACCTCTACTCCGGGCGCGCGGCTCACTACTTTCAAACGATACGAGGTCTCTATTCGTATCTCGATTCCAAGCCGCGGCGCGCGGAGGACATGTTCACGGCGCTTTTCCGAGACGAAAAGGATCCGCCGGCAAGGGTGTCCGATGATGAGGAAAAGCTCGTGAACGGCGTGCGCAGTGCGATCGACGCGCTGGTCAGCGATGAAGGCGACACGGCGACTCTCGATCGCGACTTCGACGTGGTGTTCAACCCGTTTCCGGCGGAGACGAAGGTGATCTACCAGGGCGAGATCAACGCGATCGAGGGATTCACTCGACTGCCAGATCGGTCGGTCGTGGTGAAGATGCCCACGGCACTCGAGGCGGTGTCGATGCTCGAGGGACGCTGGATCACGCCCGATCCGATCGCGGCCGCATTTGCGGCGAAAGACAAGGCGCCCTCAGAGATCGCAGCGACTCTCGCGGATGCGCCGAGGCGCGCAGAGCCCGTCGTGAGCGCATCGGACATCGCCGCAGCGCTCGTGGAGAAGATGCGTCCCGCGCCTCGCTACCGGATCCGGTGGATCGTAAAAAAAGGACTGAGGACTTCTGAGGACTAAGGACTGAGGACTGAGTCCCGCCCGCGTTCAGCCCTGGCTCAGTCCTCAGTCCAGTCCTCGAGTTGCCGCACCATCGTGACCGCCGGCTCCCCATCGGGATAATAGCGAGGACGAACATACATCGCGGTGAAGTCGAGGTGTTTGTAGAACGCTTGCGCGCCGCGATTGGACTGCCGCACTTCGAGAGAGATCGTGGTGATGCCGTTCGCGTGCGCGAATTCGAGACAGCGTTCCATCAGCGCGTCAGCGATGCCTTTGCGCCGCTCATGCTCGGCGACGGCGATCTTGTTCACGTGCATCTCGTCGAAGAACCACATGGCGAAGACATAGCCGACGACAGCGCCGCTTCGCCGGGCCACGAAGTGCAGCCGCGACTCTCCATTCATCTCGCTCTCGAAGAACTCGCGACGCCAAGGTGAGGGAAACGAGTCGACTTCGAGACGATGGACGGCATCGAGATCCCGCCAGGTGGCCGGAGCGATTTCGATGTCTCGATCTTCCGTAGCGCGCAACGACATCGCTATTTCTTCCCCAGCTTCACTTCCGCTTCCGCGAGCCGCACGTAAATCGGCGTGATGTCGCCGTAGTCGCCGATGCGACCGGCGGCGAGAATTGCTGCTGCACGGCGCGCACAGCAGAGCGCGACGTTACGGTGCTGCATGAAGTCGCTGACGAGCAGGCGTTCGCAGTCAAACTCTGCGACATCACGCGCCAGTCGCGGCGGCATCATTTGCTGTCCGTTCTCGAACATCGAGACGTAGAACTCCCCCCGTCCGGCGTCGTCCATGATCACCCACTTCCCTCTTGCCGGAGCGATGGCCTCATGCGTGGACATCGCGCACACCGGTTTTCCCAGTGCGAGGGCCATTCCCTGCATCGTCGCCAGGCCGATGCGTACGCCGGTGAATGAGCCCGGGCCGCGGGTCACGGCGAAGACATCGATGCTTCGGCGATCGGATCCTGTCTCGTTCAGCAGCCAGTCGATCGCCGGGAGGAGCTTCTCGTTGCGCGAGCTGCGGCCCTCCATCGCTGTCGCGCCTAACAGTTGATCGTCGGCGATCAGAGCGACGGACAAAATTGGCAACGACGTATCCGCGGCAAGAATGAGCATAAAAGTGCCGAGTGTAGGGCCGCGGCCCTCCGCGGCCGCCGAGGGCCGCGGCCCTACGCAGAAACTGGAGAAGGTATTCTCAAATCGACCAATTCGATGCCCACTTCTTTGGCAACTTCCCGCGACCGTTCGTCGCGGTAGAACTCGCCGTAGTAGATCTTCTTGATGCCGGAGTTAGCGATCAGCTTGAAGCAGTTCCAGCACGGCGACGCGGTCGTGTAGAGCTCGCCGTTGTCGATGGCCACGCCGTTTTTTGCCGCTTGAAGGATCGCGTTCGCCTCCGCGTGCACGGTCGTGACGCAGTGCCCATCTTCCATGACACAACCCGCGTCTTCGCAATGCGGCAGACCTCGAATCGAGCCGTTATAACCGGTCGACAGCACGGTCCGGTCGCGAACGATCACCGCACCCACGTGTTTGCGCGGGCAGGTCGATCGCGTCGCGGCCTGATGAGCGATTCCCATGAAGTATTCGTTCCAGCCGGCGCGCACCACCGGGCGATTGTATCGCTGCGCACGAAACCTGCAGAAATGAGGCGATCGATGGCCGGAAAGCCGAAGGTCCTCATTGTGGAAGACAACTCCGACGTGCGCCGGCTGTACGCCATTGGACTGAATCAGCGGGGATTCGAAGTGAAGCTAGCGGCGAACGGTGCTGAGGCGGTCGAGCGGATCGCACACGAGAAGCCGGACGTGATCCTGCTCGACTGGCTCATGCCGCTGATGGATGGGGGACAGGTTCTCGACAAGCTGGCCACCGACGGCAGGGCGGCAGTCCCGATCATCGTGATCAGCGGTCAGCAACCCCCGCCCAACCTCGATCCGCGCATCCGGCGCTGGCTCACCAAGCCCGTCTCCATCGACGATCTGGTCGTCGAAATTGAGCGTCCCCTCGCGCTGCGCTAAGTTACGGTAGAATCGATAGAAATGGCCAAACTGTTCTTCGTCGGCCTGGACGGAACAGAGAAGAGTTATCGGCTTCAGACGCACCGCCCTTTCACCATCGGGCGCGACCCTGGAAACGACATCATCCTGCGCGATCCGAAGGTTTCTCGCCATCATGCGGAGATCGTCTTCGAGCGCGGATTCTTCGTGGTGCACGATCTCGCCAGCGCCAATGGAACCTATGTGAACGCCAAACGCGTACGCGTTGCCCCGCTGACGCATGGCGCAAAGCTGCGGATGGGGAACACGTACGGCCGTTTTTCCGAAGAGCTGCCAACCGAGGACGACGCCGAGAGTGAGGAGCCGTACGATGGGGCGGTGCCGCGGCGCAACCTCGAATCGCTGCCGCCTTCGCAACACGACAGCTACAACCCCATCGCGACACAGCCTCACGAAAAACTCGTCGGCGACGACATAAAAAAAAAAGCAGGCAACTGAGGGTGCGTTTGAGCCGCCGACCGAGCCGATGCCCACCGAAGTGCCCACGGCTACCGGACCGTTCTCGAAATCGCGATATCGCTTTACGAGCGGCGTTCGCGCCGGTGAAGTCGTAACCGTCCGCGACGGCGACGGCGAACCGCTCTTCACTTACCGCAGCTTCGCGAACACCATCGGCATCGTCGCGCTTGTGGTCTCCGTCATCGTGGCTGTGAGCGGCACGGCGGCGGTTTTGTTCCTCGTTTTTGAGTCGCGTCCGCTGCCGGCGATCATGGCCCTTCTCCTCAGCGCCGCATTCGCGATCGTCATCGCCATGCTCGTGCCGCCGACTCACGTGACGTTGTACGACGACGCCGCTCCCGTGCTGCACATCGCACAGGAAGGGAACCTCAGTTTCCCTGTCGCTTCGTTCGTCGTCGGAACGCCGGAGCAGCACGTGATCGCTCACCTCCGCAAGACCGTCTGGTCGCGCCTCGGCCGCAATCGATGGGAGATCCGTAGCGCCAATGACAAAAACCCGATCGGCTCTGCGGCCGAGGAGTCGATGTCGCGCGCGATGCTCAGGAAAATCGCCGGAAAATTCAGCCGGCGCTACGAATGCAACGTCCGCCTGCGCTACCTGGGCAAAAACGTGGGGTGGATCATTCGTCGTCCCGACGCGAGCGGCGAGGTCGACGTGCTCGATCTGGCGGGCGATATCGATCACCGGGTCGCGGTAGCATTGGCGACGCTGATTCTCGGCAGCGAGCCATGACGTCTCGCGGTCTCGAAGTTGCGGAGTCTCGCGGCATGCACCCCGAGACCTCGTAACCGCGCTACTTCGAGACCACGCTCATCGGCGCAATCTCCACGCCGCTGTAGTAGCGCTTCAGGATCTGATCGTATTTGTAGCCGCGGAACGCCATCCCGTACGCCCCGACCTGACACATCCCTACGCCATGACCCCATCCTTTTCCGTAGAAGGTGTAGCGATCGACGCCGTCGGAATCGGCACTCTTCTCAAAAACGAACAAATTATCAGGAATATTTAATGACCATCTTATCGGCAGGCCGCGCAAGATGAACGTGCGTCCGCCTTCGGCCGTGACTTCCATCTCCGCGATGCGCTGCGACGCGTCGACAGTGACCGGCCGCAATCCGAGGAGCTGCTGGATGGGGTTGCGTTTGTTGATGGAGGTCACCAGCTCGTCCGCGCGATAGCTGCGCGTCCAATTCGCAAAACTCGACGTGCGGTCGAATGACGCGCCGTCGACATTCGCCTGCACGATCAAGCCGACCGGCACTTTGCGCGGGTCGCTCTGCAGAAACGCTCGGTCGCCGATCATCACCGGGACCGTTTTGTATTCCTGATAGCGATCGCCCAAACGACGCCAGATAGGGATTCCCTCCGGCAGCGTGAACGACGTGGTCTTTCCTTCTGCCTTCAGCACGATCTGACGTCCATTGAGCGACAGAATTTTCCCAGTGGTCTCGTTCAGCGCGCCGTGTTTTTTCAACCACGATCCGAGAAGGCCGTAGAGCTCGTCGCGCGGCATCGCGGAGCTCAAATCGATCCCATCGATCTGCTGGGTCGGCAGAAATCCATACTTGATGAGAAACGCCGCCGCGAGATACGGACGCGCGTCGGCGGCGGACCGCGTGAAAAAGTACGTGCGGTCCTCCGGCAACGTCACCACGCCGGCATATCGATCGAAGCCAAACACCGAGGCCAAGTACGTGAGGACATCGCCGCGGCGGGAGGACGCGGGCAGGATTGCCTGGGCCACACTGAAGCCCGCCAGCTTCGCCGCTGCGCTCACCGCTCGCTGCACATCGCCGGCAGCCCAGCTCTCCGGCGTTGCCGTCAGACCGGCAGCGGCCGCGAACAACGCGGCGTTCAACTGATGATCGTTGAGAATTCCGCTGTCGGCGCGACCGGCGATCGAGGTCATGTCCATCTCCACGCAGCGCGCGCGCTTCAGGTACGGGTCGGTGCGGCCTGGGAACATCGTGCCCACGTCGGATGTCTCGCCGCCGCACGTGGAGGTGAAGAGTGCGTCGATTGGTTTGCCTTCGAATGTGATGACCAGGCCCGCCGTCTCGCGTACTGCTTGATCCGCGAGCGGCTCCTCGCCGGAAAAGCCGTTGTATGCCTGACATGCGGGGCCGGGACAAATGTCGTATCCCTCCGTTCGGAACTGACCGAAGTTGCGGACCGCGTACGTGCGTGCGGCGATCGCCTGCGCTTTCAAGCCTTCGATTTCGTCGTAAATTTTCGAGCCCATCTCGGCCGGCACGACGCCGCGCAGATAGTCCTCGAGATTCAGCTCATTGAGGATATTCAGCAATCCTCGGTTGTTGATGAAGACGCGTGCGGCGGTGCGATACGGCTTCTGATTGATCGTGACTGTGTCGGACGCGATCGGCAGCACGAGGATCGAATCTCCCGTGAGCGTGTAACGCTGCCCTTCATCATCGACGATCTGATGCTTGCGCTCGAACGGCTGATCGGTCGGACGACGAACGATCAACATGCTTTGACCGTAACCGGCTGCGACGAGCTGATCGCGCAGCGGCTGCGCGGATTGGGTGCTCGGAAAATCGCCCACCAGAATTCGATACAAACCGGCAGCGGGATCGAAGATCGCGTCGACGCGCTGACCGGTATTGGTTCGGAGTTTGTCCGCAAGCGCTTCGGCGCTCGGTTTATCGGAAATCGCGCCCGCCTGCACCGAGTAACGAACAGTCGTCTCGCTCAGCGGAGCCGTGTCGGTGAATCCGCGCCGCAGCGTCGATGCGCCGCCGTCGGTCAGCAGGTAATAACCGCCATCAACGCGCGGAAAGGTCACCGTGGTCTGATCGCTCAACATGCCGACGCGGATGCGCGGCTCGGCGATGGTCTTGGCAACCGAAGCGACCGGCGTTAACCCGTTCGCTGCTTGCGGCGGAGCGACTTTCGGTGGAGGAGGCGGAGGAGCCGCGCATGCGGCCAGCAGAGTGACAGCAACAGCACACCGGACTTTCATGGCGGCGGATTATGCAATAACGGCTGCCAACCGCGAGATGCCCTCGCGAATCCGATCATCCGGCTCCTTCGCAAACGTCAACCGCATCGTGTTGCGTCCGCTGCCATCGACGAAAAATGGAGCGCCGGGCACATACGCGACACCGTTTTTCACCGATTGCTCCACGTGCGCCGCGGTGTCGATGTCGTCGCGAAATGTCAGGAAGGTAAACAGGCCGCCATCCGCGGACGTCCACTCCGAACGCGCTCGATCTGCGCCGGCAGCTCGCCGGCATTGCAGTACTCGTCAACGATCGATTGATCGAGCATTCCCGAGCAGAGGTCCGCCGCCTGCTTGGCGATCTCGAATCGCTCGATGAGCTCTTTCGCCGCCGCGATCCAGCCGCATCGCATACCGGGGGCGAGAATTTTGGAGAAGGTGCCGAGGTAAAGGACGCGGCCGTCGCGGTCGCGGGAGTGGATCGATGTTGTATCCGCACCTGGAACGTACACCAGTTCACCGTATGGATCGTCTTCAACGAAAGCAGAAGGCAGAAAGCAGAAGGCAGAAGGAGTCGAGCGCCAGCACTTCTGCTTTCTGCCTTCTGCTTTCTGCCCTCTGATTGATGTGCCGCCGATGTACGTCGGCAGCTCGACGGCCACGACGTCGCCCGGATCGATCAACGTGTGCGCGATGAGATTGAGCGCTTGCTGCGAGCCCGTCGTAAGGAACGCACGCTGCATCGCGCGGCGACGAGCATCATCATTGGGGTCAGAGCTGTACTTGGTACTTTTCTACAACCGGTAGGGTTTAGATTCAGGGCCTAAGCTTTACTTGGTACTTTTCTAAGTGTCGATTTGTACGTCAGAGCTTTATTTGATACTTTTTTCTACAAGCAGTAGCGAAGTTCTATACATTGTAGAAAAGTACCAAGTAAAGCTCTGACCCCCAATCACCGCTCCTCGGTCATTCCGACGTAGGACGCGAGGAACCACAACCCGACGGCTGCCGAGAAAACCCCCTGCAGGATCGAGGTGACGATCTGCGCAGGGGCGAATGCGATATTGAAAAAGGGAGGCGCGCCCGAGCTGGCTCGCAGCATCGACATCGGCGCGGTGAACATCGACAGTGTCATCGCTCCGCCGAACGCAACGACGAACACGATGAACGCGACGGCCAGGTGACGGCCGAGGTCTCTGCGGATCTCTTCCCATCCTTGCTTCAGCGCCACCGTTGCCGTCGCCAGGCGGGCGACGCAGACCGCGATCGCTTTTTGCGTCCAGACGGCGATGATCACGCCGATCGGAATCAGGATCAGAAGGCTGAGGGCCAATCCTCCGCAACCGACCGCCACTCGTGCGCCGGTGTCATTGACGGCGATCATTCCAACGATCGTCAGCAGAAGCGGGATCAGGATGATGAGCCCCCCGAGTCCCCACGCCACGTTGTAGATCCAGAAGACGCTCCACCATGAAGCCCGACCGCCCTGCAGCCAGCGGTCCATCGTGAACGCGCGAAAGGCCTCGCGGCGGGGCGGGGGGGCGGCGCCGACTGTTCGTTCCGCATCGACGAACACTCTCGCATTTCCCGCCTCCACGAACGAGTGAATGGCAATGAGGACGCCGAGGAGGATGGTGACGACCGCGAGGATGTAGAGGATGAGCGCCCAGTGTCCGACGATGATTGCGGCGATGGCATCCGCAGGATTGTCGGCGTTTTTCAAATCGAAATTCGACAGGCCCGCAGCGACGGCAATGGGAATGATCGCCGCGATGATCGAGCCGATGACGATCAGGACGAATAGGAAATTCTCGGCGATGCGGATGGCGATCAGTTGCCAATTGGCGAGAACGCTGTCCAGGCCGCGGCGGAGGACGTCAGTGGTGTTGCGCAAAGGTTTTCCGGTAATCGGGAACGCCTGCGAGCTTGACCTCTTCGGTCATTTCGTAGAGGCGGCTGCGCAGGCGCTGGCCGATGCGATCTTCGAGATCGTCCGAAAAGTTCGTCGTGAAAATCGTCGTGCGCTGCCCGTTGTAGCGGGTGTTGATCAGGTAATAGAGGATGTCCTGCACGAACATCGACGGCTTTTGCGATCCGAGCTCGTCGAGCACGAGCAGATCGACCTCCAGCAGCGGCCGCAGAATCTCCGATTTGCTCGGCGCTTCGTCCGAATCGAACGAGGCCTGAATCTCCTGGATGAGATCCTGAAAATTGCTGAAGAGCAGACGTCCCGGTTTTCCGCCGTCGATGATCTCCAGCAGCGCGGCGACGGCGAGATGGGTCTTGCCCGAGCCGCACGGGCCCATCAGCAGCAGGCCGCGTCCGTTGTTGATGCCGGGCAGCCAGGCGTCCGCAAATTCCTGGACGCGATTCCTGCCTGCCACCAGCGCGGTGTTGTTGCCACGCGTGTAAAACGTCTCCAGCCGGCAGTGGTAGTAGCGTGGCGGGATGTTCGCGGCGGTGATGCGCTGGCGCCGCCGCAGATCGCCCTGACAACCGCAGGGCTCGACACGCTGCGCCTCGCCTTCGATGGGCACCCAGCCGGAGCCGTTGCAGCGGGGGCACGTTGCCGGGGCGGAGACGACGTTCACGGTTACTCAGTTTAGCTCGATCCGATTGAATGCAGAACGCAGAATGCAGAATTGAGAACGAAGAACATCGCCTTGCGTTTCTCACTTCTGCATTCTGCGTTCTGCATTCCCCCTCCCGCCCCGGTATAATTCCATCCCTCGGGTCATGCCATCAGCTCTGATCGATTACCTCTCCGCTCGCGCGGACGCTGCAACGTTCATCCTCCCCTTCGATTACGCGAGGACGATCGAGGAACTGTTCCCGCGCGCCGATGCGCTTCTTCCCGAGCCGTACAAGATTTTTCCTGCTGACGAGACGCAGGCGCCAATGCTCGGGTTCCCGCTCGCGGAAACCGCGGTGATCAAAGAGCTCGATGCCAAGCTCGATCGCTGGATCACCGACGAGGTCGCCTGGCAGGTCACGCGCAACGCCGACGCAAAATTTCGAAGTGGTCCATCGACACGCGCGATCAGATGATGCAGCTCGCCAATCGCGCTGCGGCCATCCTCGATGGCGAGGAGCAGCGCGCGCTGCAATTTTTCCGGCTGCTGCAGGATGACGTTCTCATCTTCACGGAAGAGTTCATCGGACCCGATCTGCGCGAGCTTCGCTCGTTTCTCAACGGCTATCTCCGCCGTGATTTCCAAGGCTTCCGCGACGGATTCGAGCGTCTGCGCAACGCCGCGACCGAGCTGCTGCAGCGCGATCGCACGTTCCGCATCGCCCTTCCGTCGTTCGGCTTGAATCCGGACCAGGGCATCTCCACCGCCGTGCTTCTGGACTCGCGCTTCCAGGCATTTCTCTTCGAGCTGCCGGCCGTGCAGAACACTCTCTCGCGCGAGGACCGCGAGCAATTTCAACTGATCGCCAAGCGTCTGCGCGAGTTCTCTGTCCTCAATCAACTACGACGCGGGATCGTGTGGATGGTCGTCGCCGCCGATGGGACCGTGCTCGCGGCCGACAAGCGGAACGGCATCGCCTACTCACGCTCTACGCGGCCGCTCGATTTCGGACGTCCGGGCGTGCTCGATCCGATGGTGCATCGCTTCGGCCTGATCTACGACATCTCCAACTTCACCGAAACGCTGGGCAACATCCGGCGCGCGGGTCGGAAGGAAGAGATCAACTCGTACCGGCAGATGCTGCTGTTTCAGCGCAGGCTGGAGACGATCGCCCAGCGTCACCTCCTGACCTTCGAAAAGTTTCTCGGCGACGGCGCGTTCTATACGACGCGCCGCGCGATTCGCCTGATCCGCGCTGCGGTCGAAATCGAGCGCTTCTATGCCGAGATGCGCAAGAAGGGATTCGCCTTCAACAAGGGGCTGCGGATCGCGCTCAACTACGGCTACTACCGGCTGCTGCCGATGAAGGGGACGACGTCGAACGAGAAAATCACGGAGTTCTACGGACCGGGAATCGTCGAGCTGTCGCGGCTGACGACCGGGAAAGCGAACAAGGAAATCGAGGAGTTCGCGTCGTTCCTCATTTCGCACGGTTACGAGCCGAGGAAAGTGCAGAAGTTCTTCGCGCCGCTCGCCGGCGGGGTGGACGTCATCGATCACGAGCAGCACGCACGCGAGTTCTACGCCTATGTGAACACGAGCGGACATCTGGTGAACGAGGGCATCGTCGCGTCGATGTCTCTGCTGCAGGAGCTTTCGAATGATCTGGGCAACGAAGG
>WNGA01016858.1_pt1 | contig 11941 bp, 8 predicted proteins | sample 5400061 | NCBI WGS metagenome assembly WNGA01 (sample SAMN13153366, study PRJNA577476) | soil metagenome | isolation source: 100 cm soil or saprolite under grassland replicate 2 | place: USA:California | collected 2016-06-15
GCCGCGGGCGCCCGGCAGGTCATCGGCGTGGAGCCGAACGAGTTCCGCCAGGGCCTGGCGAAGCAGATGGGGAGCGACGTGGTGGTCGATCCGGCGCGGGAGGATCCCGTGGCCGCGGTGAGGGCCGCCACCGAGGGCCACGGCGCGGAGGTGGTCCTGGAGATGTCGGGCGTCCCGGCGGTCATCGCACAGGGAACCGAGATGCTCGCCGGCGGCGGGCGGATGGCCCTGCTCGGGCTGCCCACCGGGCCGGTCTCGCTGGAGCTGACGGACCACGTGATCTTCAAGGAGGCTCGATTGCACGGCGTGACCGGCCGGGAGATCTTCCGGACGTGGGAGCAGACCTCCGTCCTCCTCGCCACCGGCATGGTCGACGTCACGCCCGTCATCACGCACCGGTTCCCCCTGGAGGAGTTCCGGCAGGCGTTCGACGTCGTGGCATCGGGCCGTTCCGGCAAGGTCATCCTTCTCCCCTAGGCACGAGCGGGACGATCGGAGGGCGACGGACATGGCGCAGGGAAGCCTCGACTACCTCAAGGAGCAGCTGGCGGAGCTGGAGGCCGGCGGGCTGGCCATCCATCCCCGGACCCTCGAAGGGGAGCAGGAGGCCAGGGCCAGGTTCGACGGGCGCGACGTCATCAACCTGGCGTCGAACAACTACCTGGGGCTGGCGGCCCATCCCCGGCTGAAGGAGGCCGCGTCGAGGGCGGCCGCCGAGCTCGGGGCGGGGTCGGGTGCGGTCCGGACCATCGCCGGGACCATGTCGCTGCACCGCGAGCTGGAGCGGAAGTTCGCCGAGTTCAAGGGAGCCGAGGCGGCACTCATGTTCCAGTCCGGGTTCACGGCGAACTCGGGGACGGTGGCCGCCATCCTCAGGCCCGAGGACGTCATCGTCTCCGACCAGCTGAACCACGCGTCGATCATCGACGGCGCCCGGCTGTCCAAGGCCGAGATCAAGGTGTTCCCGCACAAGGACGCCGAGGCGGCCGACCGGCTGCTCGGCGAGACGAGGCGCGAGGGACGCCGCCAGCTGCTCATCACCGACGGCGTGTTCTCGATGGACGGCGACATCGCGCCGCTCCCCGACCTGGTGGAGGTGGCCGAGAAGCACGGCGCGATCATGATGATCGACGACGCCCACGCGTCGGGTGTGCTGGGGCCGGGAGGGAAGGGAACGGTCGCGCATTTCGGGCTCGACCCCAGGCGGGTGGACGTGCAGGTGGGGACCCTGTCGAAGGCCATCGGCGTGCTCGGCGGGTTCATCGCCGGGCCCCCGCACCTCGTCGAGTGGCTGGTGAACCGGGGCCGGCCGTTCCTGTTCTCCACGTCCTGCCCGCCGGCGGTCGCCGCGGCGTGCATCGCGGCGCTCCAGATCATGCAGGAGGAGCCCGAGCGCATCGAGCGGCTGTGGGACCGGACGAGGTTCTTCAAGAAGGGGCTCCAGGACCTCGGGTTCGACACCGGCCAGAGCGAGACGCCCATCACCCCGGTCGTCGCCGGCGAGGCCCAGGCCGCCCAGGACCTCTCGCGGCTGCTGTGGGAGGAGGGCGTATTCACCCCGGCTATCGTGTTCCCCACGGTGGCCAAGGGGCAGTCCCGGGTCCGGACCATCGTGACCGCCGGCCACACCGAGGAGGACCTCAAGGAGGCCCTCGACGCCTTCGAGCGCGTCGGCCGCAAGCTCGGCCTCATCTGAAGCTCGGGAGTGTCATTGCCCGCCGTTATGCTCGCCGGCCATGGCGTCGGACGCGCTGATGGACTGGCGTCGAGCTGACCTCGATCGCTTGATTCGCGCGAGCAACGCCCCGCTGACGGCGTACCGGATGACGAGGTGCCCCACGAGACGACGGTCAGCTACCCGCTCACCGACTTGGAGCTCATCGAGGACAGGGCGGCGCCTACGGCTTGATGGCGACGAGGTGGAGGCCCATCTTCCGGATGCCCTTGATGATCTTGGGGAGGGCCTTCACCGTCGCGTCCTGGTATCCGCCGCCGTCGTGCAGGAGCACGATCGAGCCCGCGTGCACGCTGCCCAGCACTGTCGACACGATGCCCTTCGCGGTCGCGTCGTCCCGCCAGTCCTGCGGATCGATCGACCACAGCACCACCCGCAACCCCAGCTTGTCCGCGAGCGCGACCACCCGGTCCGAGTAGCTCCCGCCCGGCGGCCGGAACAGGGTGGGCGAACCGCCGGCCTGCTGGAGCGCGAGCGCCGCGTCGCCCATCTCGCTTCGCATCCGCTTCGGCGGAAGCTGCTTGAAGGGCGGGGTGGTGGGGTGGTCCCATGTGTGGTCGCCCACTTCCATCCCGGCCCGGAGCTCCGCCTGGACCAGCTCCGGGTGCTCGGCCACCAGGTACCCGATGGTGAAGAAGGTCGCCTGGACGTGGAACTTCTTCAGGATCTTCAGGACCTTCGGCGTGTACAGGGGGCTGGGCCCGTCGTCGAAGGTCAGTGCCACCGCCGGCGGGGTGAACGTGGGGCCGGTGGGCTGGAACTCCGAGGAGACCAGCTTCCCGGACACCCGTCCCTTGTGGATGATCTGCACACCTGGCGTGGTGCCGAGGTAGAACTGCGGGTTGCTGACGTGCCGCCCGGGAATGGGGATGATCTCCTTCACGATCCCTTCCGTCCGGTTGTGCCCGTTCACCACCTGGATCTCGTCGCCCTCCCGGAGCTCGGTGTCCCGCGACGCCGGGTGGCCGTCCAGCAGGATCTGTCCCCTGTAGGCGTCCTTCACGATCGCCTTCCCGGTGACGTCCAGGAAGTTCCCGTTGCGGGCGTGCAGCCCGAAGGAGGACACGACCTCGCCGAACGTCGTGTGCCGGTCGAGGTAGCGGACCTCGCCCTTCACCTTCACGCCGATCGGGGGCGGAAGGTCCCGGACGTGCTCGGCGGAGACGATCGGCACGAGCATGCCGACCGACAGGACGACGGCCGGGAAGCCCACGCGAAGGCGGCGGCGACGGCGATGGCGGGGATGCCTCATCTGTATCCAGTTCTACGGGACGGCACGCGGGATGAAAAGGTTCCGGCCTGGCGCCGCGGCCCACCGCCGCTTCGCTCCCGGCGAGGCGGTGGCGCATAATCCGCGTCGCGACCGGCACTTCCGAGGAGGGATCCGCATGGAGAGCACGTCCTCGCCTGCACCTTCCCAGTCCCTGGCTCGGGACGCCATCGGGCTCGCGGGCGGAGGCCTGCCGCTCTCGGTCGTGATCGCTCTCATCGCGTGCCTGTGCGTCGCGGTGTCGATCGGCGAGCTGGCCCGGCACCTGCCGTCGGCCGGCGGCATGTACACGTACACGGCTCGAGGCCTGCATCCTGCGGTGGGGTTCCTGGTGGCGTGGGGGTATGCGTTCGTCGAGCCCCTGGTGGCCCCGCTGCTGTACCTGATCCTCGGGATCGTCGTGGCGGGAACGCTCGACTCCGAGTTCAACTGCTTCGTCTGCCACGCCGACCAGTGGTGGATCTGGGTCGTGGTGGCCGCCGTGCTCGTGTTCCTGCTCGGGTATTTCGGGATCCAGCTCAGTACCAGGGCCGGGACCGTCCTCGGGTTCTTCGAGATCGCGGTGTTCACGGCGCTCGCGCTGTGGCTGATCGTCAAGACGGGCAGCCGGAACACCCTGGGCGTGTTCGGGACGTCCCACGCGAACGTCGCGGGATTCAAGGGGCTGACCGGGGTGTTCGCGGGGTCGATCTACGCCATCCTGGCCTTCATCGGGTTCGAGGCGGCGGCGCCCCTCGCGGAGGAGGCCCGGAACCCGCGCCGGACCATCCGGCAGGCCGTCATCTACTCCTGTCTGGGGATCGGGATCTTCTACGTCCTCACGACGTACGCGGCGACGGTGTTCTTCGGGCCCGACAAGATGGGCGGCCCGAACGGGTTCATCGCGCTCAACGACGGCGATCCGTGGGAGGGCCTGGGGCACATGGTGTGGGGCGCGGCCTGGTTCGTCTTCCTCGCCATCGTGAACTCCGCCATCGCGAACTCGAACGCCGGCGCCAACGCCACCACTCGCACCTGGTACGCGATGGGCCGTATCCGCCTGCTCCCCTCGCTGTTCGCGTCGGTGCATCCCCACTGGAAGTCGCCGCACGTGGCCGTGATCGCGCAGCTCCTGGTGGGGATCGGCGTGGCCCTCGGCCTCGGCTTCTCTTTCCAGCCGCTCCCGGCGTTCATCCTCATCGCCACCATGGCCACCGCCGTGGTGGTGCTGATCTACATCGCGCTGAACCTGGCCTCGATCGTGTTCCATCTCCGGGAGCGGCGAAGCGAGTTCAACCTCTTCACGCACGGCGTGGTGCCCGTCGTGGGGATCCTGTTCTTCGTTCCCGGGTGGCTCACGGCCGTGGGGATCCACGCATTCAGCTTCATCGCGCACCTGACTGGGCCGGCGTCGCGGGTGGGGATCGTCGTCGGCGCCTGGTACCTGATCGGGGTGATCTACCTGATCTACCTGTACTCCAGGGCGCCGCAGCGGGTCCGGGACACCGGGAGGATCTTCATCGAGCCCGAACCCGCGGCCGCCGCTCCGGCCCCGACAGCCTGACCCGATGGCAGGACTGTCCGTCGTCACGTACCGCCCCGAGCCGTCGGAGTTCGCGTGGACCTTCGGCGGCGTGCCGCCGGTGCGGCGGGTCCGCCCGGGCGACGTCCTGGAGCTGTGGACCGAGGACGCCTTCGGCGGGAAGGTCCGGGGGACCGAGGACCTCGTGTCGCGCGTCATCGAGTTCCCGTACGTGAACCCCCAGACCGGGCCGTTTCACGTGGCGGGCGCGGAGCCGGGGGACACGCTCGCCATCCACTTCGTCTCGATCGAACCCGCCCGGGACTGGGCCGCGTCGAGCACGATCCCGTTCTTCGGGTCCCTGACCTCCACACACGCCACGGCGACCCTCCAGGACCCGCTGCCCGAGATGATCTGGATGTACGAAGTGGACCGGGCCGGCCGGACCGTTCGGTTCCAGGCCCGGCGGGGAGACTTCTCCGTCGAGCTGCCGCTCGCGCCGATGCACGGGACCGTCGGCGTGGCGCCCGCGAACCTCGAGGCCCGGTCGTCGCTCGTCCCCGACGCGCACGGCGGCAACATGGACACGCCGGAGATGCGCGCCGGCGTGACCTGCTACCTCGGCGTGAACGTGGAGGGGGCGCTGTTCTCGATCGGCGACGGCCACTACCGCCAGGGCGAGGGGGAGAGCTGCGGCGTGGCCGTGGAGGGAGCCATGGACACGGTCCTCGCGATCGACCTGGTCAAGGGACGGATGACGGCGTGGCCGCGCCTGGAGAACGACACGCACGTCATGTCGACCGGGTCCGCCCGCCCACTCGAGGACGCCTTCCGCATCTCGCAGGTGGACCTGTGCGGGTGGCTGGGCGAGGATTTCGGCCTAGACCCGCTCGACGCCTACCAGCTGCTGACCCAGGTCTCGGAGACGCCGGTGGCGAACGTGGTGGACCCCAACTACACGTTCGTGTCGAAGGTGGCGAAGCAGTACCTTCCGTCGGTCAGCCCGTACGGTGGGATGCACGGGCGGCTGTCGGATGTCGCGGCCGCATACCGGGCCGAACGCGCTTAGAGCACCAGCGCCGCCCCGGCGGCGGTCAGTATCGCCAGCGGTGCGCGGCAACCACCTCGTCCGGGCCCTTGCCCGCGAACGCTTCCGCCTCCGCTCGCCGCACGGCCACGAACGGTCCGAACAGCATCGGCCCCATGGCGTCGCGCAGCACGTCGGACTTCTCGAGGTGCGACACCGCCTCCTCCACCGATTGTGGAAGCCGCTGGATCCCGCGTTCCGTCAGCTCGTCCTCGGAGAGCCCTCCGGGGTCCACGGTGACCTCGTCGGGAAGCGTCAGGCCGCGCTCGATCCCTGCCATCCCCGCGGCGACGAGAGCTCCCGCCACGAGGTATGGATTCGCGCTCGGGTCGAAGCACTTGACCTCGGTGTTCGCGGCCGACTCGCGGCTGCCCACCATCCCGGTGACGAACCGGACCGCGGCCTCTCGGTTCTCCCGGCCCCAGCAGGCGAAGGCGCCGGCCCAGTGCTGGGGGACGAGGCGCAGATAGCTCGGCACGCTCGGCGACCCGATGGCGACGAGGGCCGGGAGCTCCGCCAGGACGCCGGCCACGAACGCCTGGCCCACGTCGGTCATGCCGTGGGGCCCGTCGCCCCCCGCGAACAGGTTCGTGCCGTCGCGCCACAGGCTGAGGTGGACGTGGCCTCCATTGCCGACGTGGCCGGCGATCACGACGGGGGAGAACGACGCGCGCATGCCGTGACGAGCCGCCATGGCCCGGATGGTCTGGCGGACCAGCACGGTGGTGTCCGCGGCACCGACGGGATCGGATGGGGCCACCGACAGCTCCAGCTGGCCCATCGCGTATTCCGGGTGGAACTGTTCCACACCCACTCCCGATTCCTCGAGGGCCGTGACGAGGTCGCGGGCGTGGTCGGAGATGGTGGCCAGCACCGGAAGCCCGTATGCGGGGCCCCGGTGGACCGGACGGTCGGTCTCGGAGTCCGCGTCCGCCTGGAACCACTCCAGCTCGAACGTCAGCCGCATCTCGATTCCGGCATCGGCCAGGCGGCGCGCCATGCGCTTGGCGAAGGTCCGCTGGCAGCCCGGATAGACCTCGCCCTCCTGCGTGTGCTTGTCCACCGGGGCCCAGGCCCATCCCGGCTGGGCCGCCAGGACCTTGAGCGCGAACGGGTCGGGCATCAGCCGGAGGTCGCCCACCGGACCGCCGACCTCGTCGCTCGAGGTGATGGAGTCGTTCACCAGGAACACCTCGAACACCGGCGACATGCCGATCCCGAAGCGGACGGCGCGTTCCAGCAACGACACCGGGACGGTCTTCACCCGCGTGACGCCCGCGTTGTCCACCTGGCTGAGCGCGACCATGCGGACCCCTCGGGACGGCAGCGACTCCGCGAGTTCCCTGGCCTTGTCCGCCCGGTGGGCCACCGCGTCCAGTCCAGCGACGGATTCCTCGCCCTGCACCGCAGTCACCTCCCCTACCGCGTCGGAAGAAAGATCATGCGAGCAGGCGAATCATGCCACTGCCTCGCCTCCCCGCGCGATCAGGCCGGCCAGGAGGGCGAGGCGGGCCGGAACGCTCCCGAGGTCGACCCACTCGTCGGGGCTGTGGTCGTCGCCGCCCACCGGGCCCAACCCGTCCAGCACCGGCGTCCCGGCCGCCGCGACGATGTTGGCATCGGACACACCGCCGGTGGAGGCGTCCTCGAGATCGAACTCCAGCTCCCGCGCGAGACCCCTCGCCAGCTCGACGAGGCGGACGGTCGCGGGGTTCCGTTCCATGGGCAGATGCCCGGCGTGCACGTCGACCGCCGCACGGACCCCGGGAACGCTGGGGTGCTCGAGGATCTCCCGGACCCGTTCCATGGCCTCCCCGAGCGCCGCCGCCTCCCAGGCCCGCACCTCGATATCCATCACGCACCTGTCCGGGACGACGTTCGACCGCGTGCCTCCGGACAGGACCCCGACGTTGACGGTCACGCCCGGGGACCGGCCGTTCAGGGCCTGGAGCTCGACCGTCTTCATGGCGCCGTCCAGCACGGCGTGGTGGCCCTTCTCGGGCTCGACGCCGGCGTGGGCCGCCCGGCCCGTCAGCTCCACGTGGACGGTGGTGATGCCCTTCCGTGCCGACACGATGTCGCCGTTCTCGCGCCCGGCCTCCAGGACGAACGCCACGTCGCTCTGTCCGCCGACCTCCGTGATGATGGGGCCGGAGAACGGCGACCCCACCTCCTCGTCGGGGTTGCAAACGAAGGTCACGAGGCCGAAGGAGTCGAAGCCCACGCGCCGCGCGGCGTCGGTGGCCTCGATGCCGGCCAGGAGCCCGGACTTCGCGTCGGAGACGCCCGGGCCGTAGCCACGGTCGCCGTCCCGACGGAACGGCCGCTCGGCGACCGTCCCCTCCGGCCACACCGTGTCCATGTGGCAGACGAGGAGGACTCGGTGCGAACCCGACCCCGCCACCCGAGCCACCAGGACGTCTCCGAGCTGGGGCTCTCCATCCACCGGGTGGTGCGCGCGCCGGTCCACGTCCCACCCGGATTCCCGGAGCCGGCCTTCCAGCACATCGGCGACCTTGTTGACGCCTTCCGGCGTTTCCGTGCCGCTGTCGATGTCGACGATTTCGCGGAGCGAGTCCGTGAATGCGTCGAGCCGGTCCTCCACATCGTGGGCCACGGCCTGCACGTCCATGCCGGCAGGATTATGGGCGGAACGCGGTGGCGGTGGCGCGGGGCCGGTCGGGCCGGTACCATCGCCCGGCTCCTGGGAGGTGACCTGCCACGACCGTCGAGGATGTCGGGCTCATCGACCACCACTGCCACGGCCTGGCCCGGGGCGACCTCGACCGCTCCGCCTTCGAGAGCCGGATCAGCGAGAGCTTCGACCCGGCGCCGAAGGGGACGAGCCACTTCGACCAACCCCTCGGCTTGGCCATCCGCCGGTGGTGCGCGCCGGTGCTCGGCCTGGACCCGTTCGTCGCTCCCGACGACTACCTGGCGAGGCGCCACGAGCTGGGGGCCGACGAGGTCGCCCGCCGGTTCCTGGACGAAGCGGGGCTCGCGGAGCTCCTGATCGACACCGGCTACCGGTCGGACGAGCTGCACGATCCCGCCGGCATGGCGGAGCTGTCCGGCCTCCCCACGCACGAGATCGTCCGGCTGGAAGCTGTGGCGGAGGCCGTGGCCCGGTCGGGGGTCGAGGCGGGCCGGTACCCGGAGGCGTTCGCCGATGCGCTGGCCGGCGCCGCCGCGGGGGCCGTGGGGTTCAAGACCATCGTGGCCTACCGGGGCGGATTCGCCTTCGACCCGACGCGGCCGTCACGCGATGAGGTCGTCCGGGCGGCCGGACCGTTCGTCGACGGCGCGGCCGGGGGGGCCGCTCGGGTCACGGACCCGGTCCTGTTGCGACACGGCATCTGGACGGGGGCCGAGGTGGCCCGGGAACGTGACATGCCCGTCCAGTTCCACGTCGGATGGGGGGACCCCGACCTGGTCCTGCACCTCACGAACCCCACGCTGCTGACGGAGCTCATCCGGCAGCTTTCCGGGCTCGGGGTCGACGTGGCGCTCCTGCACTGCTACCCGTTCCACCGGGAGGCCGGCTACCTCGCGGCGATGTACCCGAACGTGTACTTCGACGTGGGGTCCGCGCTGCACTACCACGGACCCAGCTCCACCCGGCTCCTGGCGGAGGCCATGGAGGTGGCCCCGTTCACGAAGCTGCTGTTCTCGACCGATGCGTTCGCCGTGGCCGAGCAGTACTACCTCGGCTCGCTGCTGTTCCGCCGGGCCCTCCGGGCCGTCCTCGACGGGTGGATCGCGGCGGGGGACTGCGACGCGAAGGAAGCCGACCGAATCGCCGACCTCGTCGCCCGCGGCAACGCCTTGCGAATCTATCGGCTCAGCCCGCATGAACCGGCAAGGACTCGCTGGGCGCGCCTTGCCGGGCTTCCGATGTCACAATCTGGCAAGGATGAGAGCGGCGGCCGCCGCAAGCATTAGCGTGCCGACGACTAATCCCCACAGGCGCCGACTGGCTAGGTAAACCCAGTTAGCGATGACACGGCGGTCTCCCCCGAGGAGATACGTCGTGCGCCTCGACCCGCGCCACTGCGACTCGATGACAGCCAGCGGGAGAACGCGGACCAGAAGCTCACGCTTGATTTCCCCCGGACCTACCCGCTTCATCGACACCAACATCTGTTCCCGGACATCGGAAGGGAGCCCGTCGGGCGGCTCCTTTCCTGGGAATGGGCCGTACGACTGCCAATACTTTCGCGTGCGCCGGCCCAAGGGGTCGGCTCTCACTCTAGTGACCTCCTCGGAAGGCTCCCATCGGATCACGGTCTCGACGAAGGTGACGAGGCTGCCTGATCCCTCACAAGCGGCACAGAGCACATTCCCCTTCCCGGCGCATGAATAGCATCTGCGCAGACCACTCCCCCAGCACGATGCACATTGCTTCCAACCCGCCCCTCTACAGCTAGGGCACACACCGTTCCAGCCGCGTCCAGTTCCTCCGCAGCTCCAGCACCGATTAGTTGGCGGACAGGGCACCAGACCACCCCCTGCGCACCCCGAGCAGGCGATGTAGCCGCTACCTTGACATGAGCCACAATCACGAGCGGTCTCCGATCCGCGCAACCGGTAGACCTTCTGCTGCTTCGAGAACCCGATCGGAAGGGGTGCTTCGACCGTTGCCGAACTCAACTCGTACTCGTTCTTCGGCAGGGCCTTCGTCCCTGCTTGGGCCACGCGTTCCTCCGCTCCGTGCTTCTCCAGCAACCGGATGATCGTGAACTCTCCCACCGATGCGTCTCGCACCGCTATCCCCGAGTCGAACGTTGAGTCCGGGCGAAGCCAGCTCCCCCTTGCCCACCGCTTCAGAAGCGTCTTCGCTTCTTGCTCGGTTGGGGGGGTGGGCCACGGCACCACTCCGTTCGGAGATGTTGCATCTTGACTGCGCCGGGGAGCGTTCGCGTCAACGGAAGCCGACCTCAGCCCCTCAGTGACGGGGGTCGCTCGAACCCAGGATGCGATCGCGCGATCGGCCTCCGCTAGCAGGTTCCGCATCGTCTCGATCTCGGACCTCCAGTTCGCGGGGTCCGCCGCTATAAGTGTGTCTGCCGCGAGTGCGAACCTCTTCCCGGTCTCGTCTACGTGACGCTTGAGGTCGGCGAAGTCTTGCTCGGCCCCGGCTGTGGGAACTTGGGAAGCGGTCATCAGCTCGCGGAAGTGAAGTCGTCGGCAGTCAACGTGCTGAGTTCGCTTGCATCATCGCTCGTAACAGCGACCACTCGATTGGCGTGCTCGGAGATGGCGGCCTCCAGTAGACCGCGCACGTATCGTGCGTTTCCGAAGGCTTCATCTCTGCGACTCCAGGATTGCTGAATGAGCCGGGCCGCCGCCGACTCGGCGTCCTCCGTCAGCTGGTACCCCTCGTTGCCGGCCAACCGCTGGAGGATGGTCAGGAGCTCTGAGGGCTCATAGCCTTGAAACGCGATCGTCTGCCCGAAGCGGCTCCGGAGTCCTGGGTTTGACTGCAGAAAGGTCTCCATGAGGTGCGGGTAACCAGCGGCGATCACGATGAGACGGTCTCGGTCGTCCTCCATTCGCTTCAGCAACGTCGCAATTGCCTCGGCACCGAAGTCCTCCGCAACGTAAGGGGGTGCCAGAGCGTATGCCTCGTCGATGAAGAGAACGCCCCCCAATGCTTCGTCGATGACCTTGGCGGTCTTCATCGCTGTCTGCCCGATGTACCCCGCGACGAGGTCCTCCCGAGCGACCTCCTTCACCTTTCCATGAGGCAGGTAGCCGAGCCCGTGGTAAATCGCCCCGAGGATGCGCGCAACGGTGGTCTTTCCCGTGCCCGGCGGACCAACGAAGACCAAGTGACGAGTCATCGTGGTTACCGGAAGCCCTGCCTTCCGCCGTCTCGCCTCGAACTTGAGGAGGTTGGCGAGGGAGGTGACAGCATGCTTGACATCCGCGAGCCCCACCATCTGATCGAGTTGGCGAAGCGCCGCATCGAGAGAGAGCGGCCCGTGTTCCGGCCTGGACGATCCCGGCAGCGAGCCGCTCAGGATCGCTTCCGTAACCTCGGCGCGAGAATTGGGATCCAGGAGCGGCTGGCACAGCTCGATGGCCGCCCGAGCCACAGGATGAGTCGGGCGATCCAGGAAGGCGTCCTGGATACGCTGGGAATTGTCCCGGCGCCGCTCGAGATCCGGCAATGGACCGCTTACTTTCACCTGGAAGGGCCGCAGATAATCCTCAAGGGCTCTTCCGGCCAGCGATTGGGCCTTCTGCAGATCCGGTCCCTGCAGGGTCGTAAGAGATACCGCCGCCGAAAGAAGCAAGTAGCCCTTCCAAAGCCGCTTGATCTGTTCCGCCCAGGCGTGCAGCTCT
>WNGA01014922.1_pt1 | contig 11940 bp, 11 predicted proteins | sample 5400061 | NCBI WGS metagenome assembly WNGA01 (sample SAMN13153366, study PRJNA577476) | soil metagenome | isolation source: 100 cm soil or saprolite under grassland replicate 2 | place: USA:California | collected 2016-06-15
CGCTACAGCAACGTCGCGATCGATCCCTCCCTCCTGATCGTCGGCTAGACTTGCCGCTTCTCCAGGGCGGTTAGCTCAGTTGGGAGAGCACCAGCTCGACAAGCTGGGGGTCACTGGTTCGAGCCCAGTACCGCCCACTCCGTCGCGAAGTCCGGCTCCGCTGCGCGGAGCCATGATGACTTCGCGACGTTCGCCTTCTGATCCAGTCCTTAGTGGCCGACGCCGGCGGAGCCGGCATCGGCGCGGCGGATGATGCTGGCTGATTGTGCGCCCCAAATCTCCCTCGGAATTTGGGCACCCGAAAGGGGTAGACGTTTTTTGACATGAGTTTGGATATCTCCCACGATCCGACTTGCCGACGGGCGTTCTCGGCGGGGCTCTGGCACTGACGGAAGGAACGGGAGGGAAGTTGAGTAGGACTCTGCGGCTCGCGGTTACGCTTCTTTGCATCGCCTGTCTTGCGGTTGCCCCTGCGGCTGCGGGAAACGGTTCGGGCTCCGCCAAGATCGGCGGCGCAGCCAACGAGACGGCGACCAAATGGTTCGTTGAGCTCGCGAGCCCGCCGGCGGTGAAGGGCACAAGCAAGGCGACCCTCAAAGCCGAGCGCGACGCATTCAAGGCCAACGCGGCCGCGGACGGCGTCAAGCTCACCGAGAGCTACGCCTACGACGTCCTCTGGAACGGCCTCTCGGTTTCCATGGCTCCCGAGCAGGTCGCAACGCTGCGCTCGGTTCCCGCGGGCGCCGACATCGCGCAGGCTGAGCTCGACCTCGACGGATCCGGCGTGACGATCGCGATCATGGACAGTGGTCTCGACTACACGCTCCCCGAGTTTGGCGGCTGCTTCGGCGCTGGCTGCAAGGTGCGCGGTGGGTCCGATCTCGTCGGCGACACCTACAACGCCACCGACACCAGTCCGGCCTTCCAGCCGCTTCCGCACCCGGACGCGGATCCCCTTCCTTGCGACCCTGACGACGCGGACCGTGCCGAAGTCCTTGGCGCCGGTACCTCCGATGCCGCCCACGGCACGCACGTGGCGGGCATCGCAGCCGCCGACGGGCGTGGGCACACAGCGGACGGCCAGGTCGTGGGTGTCGCTCCGGGCGCCCAGCTGCTCGCCTACCGGGTCTTCGGCTGCAACGGCGGAACGGACAGCGACGTGATGATCCATGCGATGGAGCTGGCGCAGGCCGATCACGCCGACGTCCTCAACATGAGCATCGGCGCGGCATTCACCAACTGGCCGCAGTATCCAACTGCCGTCGCCGCAGACAATCTCGTCGACGCGGGCGTCACCGTCGTCACGTCGATCGGCAACAGCGGGGTAAACGGTGGCCAGCTCTGGTCGGCCGGCGCGCCCGGCGTGGGCCGCAAGGTCATCGGCGTGGCCTCGTTCGACAACACGAAGGCGACCCTCCCGGCGTTCGAGGTTGGCGGCACGATGTACACGTACAACCGTGCGGCGGGCTCGCTCGCGACCGTGCCGCAGTCGGGGAGCGCCGAGCTCGTGGCCATCGGGACACCCGCGACCACCAACGCCGGCTGCGTCGCCCCGCTGTCGACAGCGTTGGCGGGCAGGGTCGCTCTCATCCGCAGAGGGACCTGCGGTTTCTACAACAAGGCGATCAACGCCCAGCGTGCAGGTGCGATCGGTGTCGTGCTCTACAACAGCGTTGCCGGAGCGTTCAGCCCGACGGTCGCGCCCGTCCCCACAGGGGCGGCGGCCGTCACGATTCCCGTCGCGGGGATCACCCTGGCCGCCGGCACGTCGATCTTCACCGGCCTCGGGGCGAATCACACGCTGACCTGGACCGACCAGGTCCTCGAGACGCCTCTTGCGACCGCCGGCCTGATCTCGGACTTGAGCTCTTTCGGGACCGATGCCGAGCTCGGTCTCAAGCCGGACCTCGGTGGGCCCGGTGGCCAGATCTACTCGACCTGGCCGCACCAGCAGTTCGGTGGCCACAACACGATCGGCGGCACGTCGATGGCATCGCCGCACGTCGCCGGTCTGGCGGCGCTGATCCTGCAGGCGAAGAACAAAGAGATCTCACCCGCGATGGTGCGGACGCTGCTCATGAACACTGCGCTGCCCAAGGGGCTGAACGTCCAGCCGGCGGCCGGGCTCGAGCCCACGTGGCGACAAGGCGCCGGCCTCGCGCAGATCGTCAACGCCGTCACCACACCTGCGTGGGTCAGCCCGTCCAAGATCTCGCTCGGTGAGGGAACCGGCGGAGCTTCCCAGCTCACGGTCACCAACGGCGGTACTGCTCCCGTCACCTACGACCTCTCCGAGGTCACGACGGTCGGAACCGGCCCGTCGACCATGGCCGGAACGGTGTATCCGTTCAACTTCTCGTACCTGGGCGGGTCCAACACGGCAACGTTCGGCTCGCCTAGCGTCACGGTCCCCGCCGGCGGCAGCGCAGCGGTCAACGTGAACATCCAGGCGGGCGCCTGGCGCGACAAGAGCCTCTACGGGGGCTATGTCGTCCTGACCCCGCGAGACGGTGGCGTGACGCTACGCGTCCCTTACGTCGGGTTCTTCGGCGACTACCAGTCGCTTCCCGTCCTGACCGCGGCCAACTGCGGCCTGCCGGCCGTGTTCCAGGTCCGGGCCGGGTCCGGAGACTCGTGCCTCGGAGGCGGCATCTCGCGCCTCGGCGCTGCCGGTGCCACCTTCACACTGCGGGGGAGTGATTTCCCGATCCTGCTCTTCCACCTGAACCACCAGGTGCGGAAGCTGAACATCCAGGTCTTCAAGGCGGACGGCTCGGCCGTTCACCCTGTGTTCAACTACATCACGCAGCAGGAGTTCCTCGGTCGTAACTCGACCGCGACGAGCTTCTTCGAGTTCGACTGGGACGGCACCCGATCTCACGACGCCGGCGTTGGGAACGCCGACCATCGCAAGGTTGTCCCGAACGGGCGCTACATCCTCGAGCTGAGTGTCCTCAAGGCCCTCGGCAATCCGAACATTGCGGCTGACTGGGAGACCTTCACCACTCCGCCGATCACGCTGGCCCACCCCTAGCGTCTCAGAGATACGGCAAGAAAAAGGGCCCCGCTTGCGCGGGGCCCTTTCCGTTCTGCTGAGCTTCCAGCTACCGCGTCTTACGGCGCGTTGTGCGCCGGCGGGTGCCGGTCTTGCGGGTCGCGGCCGCCTTGCGGCCTGCGGTCTTCCGCGTCGCGGTCTTCCGCGTCGCGGTCTTCCGCTTGCGCGTCCCGGCGGCCTTGCGGGCGCCCGTCTTGCGCTTGGCGGTGCTGCGCTTCTTCGCCGTGCTCCGCTTCTTGGTCGTGCTGCGCTTCTTCGCGGTGCTGCGGCGCTTGGCGGTGCTGCGCTTCTTGGTCGTGCTGCGCTTCTTCGCGGTGCTGCGGCGCTTGGCGGTGCTCCGCTTCTTGGTCGTGCTGCGCTTCTTCGCGGTGCTGCGCTTCTTGGTCGTGCTCCGCTTCGCGGTGCTGCGCTTCCGCGAAGCGGTCTTACGCTTGCGGGTCCCCGTGGACTTCTTGGCCGCCGTCTTGCGCTTGCGGCGTCCGCGGCTCGAAGACTGCACCTTGGAGATGCTTTCCTCTTCCTGTTGCTGTTCTTCTACCCGGGGCTCCTGGCCCACGAGGCTCTCCTGCGGCTGTTCGTCTTCCACCCGCCTTGGGAACTGCACTCCTTCGTAACTTGACATCTGCCCTCCTGATTCGGAGATTTTCTCTACGAGCTGACCCGTCTGCTTGTCGTCACCTTCGCGAGCGATGTCTGCTTGCGCGACGACTCCCACGAGCCGACCGCCTTCCACTACCGGTAGACGGCGTACTTGATGCTTGGCCATCTTTCGCAGCGCCTCGTCCAGATCCTGCTGTGGATCGATGGTGATTAGCCGCTTCGACGCCACGTCGCGAACCTTCACCTGATCGGGGTCTCTCCCCTCTGCTGCGACCCGCGTCGCGATGTCGCGGTCGGTCAGCATCCCGATCAACCTGTCGCCCTCGACGATCGGTGCGAGGCCAACATCCTCCTCCTGCATCATCTTCGCGGCGTACGCAACGGACTTCTCTGCGTCGATGGTGCACGGATTGGAGGTCATGACGTCTCTTATGTTTTGACGCATCTCTCCTCCTAGCAGTTTGAATCGTGCGTTGCGTACCCCGCACGATTCCCTACGAAACGATGAAAATACAACACATGTCGTACGGACAACGTATCCGCGATCTCGCATTGTCGTTTCCGGAGACATATGAGGATGCGCCTTGGGGACATCCGGTTTTCAAGGTTGGCGACAACAAGATGTTTGCATCAATGTCGGACGGCGAAGTTTCGGTAACGCTCACGGTGAAGCTCACGCCTGAAGAGAGGGAAATTGCGCTGCATTTCCCACATGTCAGCGTTGCGCGGTACGTCGGCCGCTACGGATGGGTCACCGCGGAGGTGTCCGACGAGGAAACGCTTGAAAGTGCGCTGGAATGGTTGCGAGAGAGCTACTGGCTCAAGGCGCCGGCGAAACTGCGAAGCGCGGTAGAAGAGACTTGACAATTCCGGGACCGGTGGCCGACCGCGGTGTGATCGTGGATGAAAAACGCGACGAGGAAGTGTGATCCGGTGATGGAGTTCGAGGATTAATCGGCGCCTGGATCGTCCTCGGTATCGCCGGGCTTCTCCGGATCCGGCACCGGTGACTCGTCGATCTCCTCTTTTCGATCGTCTTCGCGCGGCTGTTCCGTATCCTGCGTACTCATGAAGGTCGTCCTACCCGACAGGTCCGAGCTCGAACTTCCCGCCGGCGCCACTGGGCTCGACGCGGCGCGTGCGATCGGGCCGAAGCTCGCGGACGAGGCTGTCCTCGTCCGTTCGAACGGGCGGGTGCAGGATCTGCGGTTGCCCCTCGACGATGGCCAGCCAATCCAGATCCTCACGACGCGTGACAAGGACGATCCGGATGCGCTCTCGGTCCTCCGCCACTCGGCCGCCCACCTGCTCGCAGAGGCGGTACGGCGTCTCTACCCCGGCGTGAAGATCGCGATCGGACCGCCGATCGAGAACGGGTTCTACTACGACTTCGAATTCCCCGAGGCGATCAGCGAGGAGGATCTCCCGCGGATCGAGGAGGAGATCCGGCGCGAGCTCGAGGAAGGTCGCGAGTGGAGCAAGGAGGAGGTTTCCGCCGCCGAGGCGCGCAAGCGCTTCGAGGTCGAGGGCGAGCCGTACAAGGTCGAGCTCGTCGGAACAGCGGAGGGCCCGATCTCCTTCTACACGCAGGGTGAGTTCACCGACCTCTGCCGCGGTCCGCACCTGCAGAACTCGAAGCCGATCAAGGCGATCAAGCTCACGGGGCTCGCGGGGGCGTACTGGCGCGGCGACGAGCACAACAAGCAGCTAACGCGCATCTACGGGACGGCGTTCTACTCCCAAGCGGATCTCGATGCGTATCTCGAGCGCCTGGAAGAGGCGCGACGGCGCGACCATCGCAAGCTCGGCACGCAGCTCGACCTCTTCCATCTCGCCGAGAACTCGCCCGGCTCCCCGTTCTGGCACCCGAAGGGGATGGTGATCTGGAACGAGCTAGAGGACCTGCGCCGCCGTGAGAACGCGAAGCGCGGCTATGTGGAGGTGAAGACGCCACTCCTGTACGACATCGAGACGTACATCACGTCGGGGCACTACGAGAACTACGAGGAGAACATGTTCTTCGTGAAGAGCCACGAGGACGAGAAGGCGATGGCTCTGAAGCCGATGAACTGCCCTGGCCACATGCTCCTGTTCGGCAGCCGTCGGCGGAGCTACCGCGAGCTGCCGCTGCGCTACGCGGAGTCGTCCACGCTGCACAGAGACGAGCGCGGCGGGACGCTGCACGGCCTTCTGCGCGTCAAGCACATCACGCAGGACGACGCTCACGTGTTCGTCACGGAAGAGCAGATCCAGGACGAGATCGACGGGATGGTCGAGTACGCCCGGTATCTCTACGACCTGTTCGGGGTGACGGCGAGCGCCGAGCTCTCGACGCGGCCCGAGAAGCGACTCGGCACGGATGACCAGTGGGACCGCGCGGAAGCGGCTCTCGAGGCCGCGCTGAAGCGGCATCGGATGGACTACGTCGTCAGCCCCGGCGAGGGGACGTTCTACGGCCCGAAGATCGACCTCCACATGACGGACTCACTCGGACGGTCGTGGCAGATGGGGACGATCCAGCTCGACTACCAGATGCCGACGCGGTTCGGGCTTACCTACTTCGGGGCCGACAACGCCGAGCACGATCCGGTCGTGATCCACCGTGCGCTGCTCGGATCGCTCGAGCGCTTCACGGGGATCCTGATCGAGCACTACGCGGGGGCGTTCCCCTTCTGGCTCGCGCCCGTGCAGATCCGGATCATCCCGGTGGGCGAGGACCATCGCGAGGCGGCCCGCCGGCTGAAGGACAGGGGCCTGGGCGACTACCGGGTCGAGGTCGATGAGCGGGACGAGACGGTGGGCAAGCGCATCCGGGATGCCGAGATCGAGAAGATCCCCTACGTGATCGTCTACGGGGACAAGGAATCCGAGGATTCCCTGGCTGTGCGGAAGCGGGGCGGAGAGCAATCGACCCTCAGCCTGGACGGCCTCCGTGCGGAAATCTCCGAGGTTGCTAACCTGTAGGCCTGCAAGCAGGAGCGCCCACGTTCCTCACCTCGCGAGCTTGAGCTCTGCGTGGTTCAACCGAGTCGCAAGGACGAGGATTTTGGGCCGCTGCGTGCAGCGGTTTTTCGTTTTTCCCGTGCCAGGGTTCAGCCTGGCACGGGCGTGACATCAACAGAAAGGATCGAACTTAGCTTGGTGATAGCCCTTTGAGGCCGAGGCGAACTGTTGAACCGCCTTCCAGGCCCGCTCCGCAGGCACGGATCAACGACTACATCCGCGCTTCGCAGGTCAGGTTGATCGACGACGACGGGTCGCAGCTCGGGATCAAGCCCACGAAGGAAGCGATGCAGTACGCCTTCGACAAGGGGCTCGACCTCGTGGAGGTTGCCTCCCAGGCCGATCCGCCGGTGGCCCGGGTGATGGACTACGGGAAGTACCGGTACGAGCTGGAGCAGAAGGCAAAGCTCGCCCGCAAGCACCAGACACAGATCAACGTCAAGGAGATCAAGCTCAGGCCGAAGATCGGGGTTCACGACTACAACACGAAGAAAGGCCACGTCGAGCGTTTTCTGAACCAGCGCGCCAAGGTAAAGGTGACGATCATGTTCAGAGGCCGCGAGACCACCCATCCCGAGCGCGGCCGCGATCTGCTGATGCGGCTCGCGGAGGACGTCCAGGAGATCGGGATGGTGGAATCGCAGCCGCTGCTCGACGGGAGGAACATGACGATGGTGCTGGCGCCGACAAAAACCGCAGGAGTCAAGAGAGACCGAGATGCCGAAAACGAAAACATCGAGCAGCGCGAAGAAGCGGTTTAAGGTCACCGGCAGCGGCAAGCTGCTGCGCCGCCAGGCGATGAAGAGCCACAACCTGACGAAGAAGACCTCGAAACGGAAGCGGCGCTTCAGCAAGGATCAGCCGGTGGCGGAGGCCAACGTGAGCGCTCTGAAGCAGATGCTCGACAAACGGGCGAGGCGATCTTAGTGCCACGCGTCAAGCGTTCAGTCGCCTCCCGCAAGAAGCGGCGCAAGGTTCTCGACCAAGCCAAGGGCTACTGGGGGCTGAAGAAGACCTCGTACCGCTACGCGAAGGAGCAGGTCGACCACTCACTCACCTATGCGTACCGCGACCGCAAGAACAAGAAGCGAACGTTTCGCCGCCTCTGGATCATGCGGATCAATGCGGCCGCCCGCGCGAATGGGCTTTCGTACAACCAGTTCGTCGCCGGCTTGAAGAAGGCGGAGATCGAGCTCGACCGCAAGGTGCTCGCCGATCTCGCCGTCAGCGATCCGCAGGCCTTCGGCGCGATTGCCGAAAAGGCCAAGTCGGCGCTCGGCTCCGAAGCAGCCTGATCACCTCTCGCGAGAACGAGAAGCTCAAGCTCGTCCGCAAGCTGCACGACCGCAGCTGGCGCGACAAGCTCGGGCTCTTCGTCGCCGAGGGTGAAGATCTCGTGGAGGCGGCCCTCGACGCCGGGATCGAGCCGGTCGAGGCGCTCGTCGCCGGAGAGAACGTCGAGCCTGCCTTGCTGGCCGAAGTGTCCACGCTGGGCCATCCGCCGCGTGTGATCGGCGTCTTCCGGCGCGACGATCTACCGCGCGCACCGGTGCCGGAGATCGGACTTGCCCTCTGGCGCGTCGGCGATCCGGGAAATGTCGGCACGCTCATCCGTTCTGCCGCTGCGCTGGGGCCGGCATTCGTCGCTCTGTCGGAGGGTTCCGCAGATCCGACGGGCCCCAAAGCGTTGCGCGCCTCGATGGGTGCGCTTTTTCGCGTCCCGCTGCTCGCCTTCGACGACGCGCCCGGCCGCCGGATCGCCCTCGTCGCGCATGGAGGCATGCCGACGGCGGAGCTCGATCTATCCGGCCCGAAGACGTTCGTGCTGGGGGCCGAACGCCAAGGGCTTCCCGAGAGCGTGCTCGCAACCTGCGAGGAACGCGCGACGATCCCGCTCGCGCCCGGCTCCGAATCCTTGAACGTCGCGACTGCCGGCGCGATCGCACTCTACGAGCTCAGTCGGCGCGGCGGGTGACCCAAATCGTGTCTTCGCGCCCCTTGTAGGGCGTTCGGTCGAACCAGCCGTAGCACGCCTCGATCTCGAAGCCCGCCCTCTCGAGGAGGGCGCGCCACTCGTCCGGCGAGAGCCAGGCGAGGGCCATCGTCGTCTCCCGCTCGTCATCGCGCACGGTCAGCGTGAGCGTTCGCGCCGACTCGTCCCAAACGGCATGCTCGAAGATCCCCGGCTCGCGCTCGAGCCACTTGCCTTGTGTCTGGGCGATGTCGTGAGCGTCGGGCGTGAATACGTCGAACACGAAACGACCCCTGGACAGGAGCAGGTCGTACGACGCGCCGAGGACGCCCAGCCGGTCCTCGTCGGTGTGCATGTGCAGCAACGAGCGGAACGGACAGATCACGAGCGGGACGCGCTCGGTGACCGGCGGCTTGCGCAGATCGCCTACGCGCAGATCGAGCGTGACGCCGGCAAGCGCGGCACGGCGCGCACACACCTCGAGCATCGCGCGCGACGAGTCGATCCCGATCACATGGATCCCGTCGGCGCCGAGCGGCACTGCGATCCGCCCTGTACCCACTCCGAGTTCGACGACCGGCCCGCCCGAGCGGCGCGCCTCCTCCAGGTAGAACGCGACGTCCTCCACGACGCTGGCGCTCCAGGGGTCGTACAGCTCCGCTATCGCGTCGTAACTGCTCAAAAGCTTTGTGCCCCTTCCGGCAATACGCGCCGTGCTTCTGACCCGCCATCACGCGGCGCCAGAGTCCACCCTCGCCTTTGCCCAGGCAGACCAGCCTGGGCGCAGGCGAGTGCGGCCTCTGGCTTGGTGCTGGCGACCCAGAAGCGCGGCAGAATTACCGGAAGGGGCACTATTCGCCCTGTGGACTGGGAGGAGTACGCGAACACAGCTCTGAAGAGTTTTGCGGAAGCGACCACGGCCGGAGAGCTGGCCGAGGCCCACACCGCCTGGCTGGGCCGCAAGAGCGAGCTCAAAGTGGGCCTACGGAACGTCCGCGACCGAGAGACCGGCATGGCGCTCAATGCCGTGCGAGAGCGCCTCGAGGAGGCGTTCGCAGCCCGTGAGGCGGAGCTCCAGCGGGGCGCTCTGGCTCAGCTCGACCAGCAGCTCGACGTCACCCTGCCGGGCACACCACTGCGGCGGGGACGACTGCATCCCCTGACCCAGATCAGGCGTGAGGTCGAGGACATCTTCCTCGGGCTGGGGTATGAGATCGTCGATAGCCGCGAGGTCGAGACGGTCTGGCACAACTTCGACGCGCTCAACCAGCCGCTCACGCATCCCTCACGCTCCCATCGCGACACGTTCTACATCGACGACGACACGTTGCTGCGCACACACACGTCGACCGGGCAGATCCGCGTGATGGAGGAGCGGCAGCCGCCGATCTACATCGCAACGTTGGGGCGCACATACCGACGAGATACCCCGAGCGCACGCTCGACGCCGAACTTCCACCAGGTCGAAGCGCTCGCGGTCGACCGGGGGATCACGCTCGCGGACCTGAAAGGGACGCTGATGTATTTCTTCCGCGCGATGTTCGGCGAGGGTCGCGACGTTCGGATGCGAACGAGCTTCTTCCCCTTCACCGAGCCGTCGGTTTCGACGTCACGTGCTTCCTGTGCGCCGGCAAGGGCTGTCCGTTTTGCAAGTACACGGGCTGGTTCGAGATGGGCGGTGCAGGCGCGGTCGACCCGGCTGTGTTCGAGAAGATGGGCTACGACCCGGAGGAGTGGTCCGGTTTCGCGTGGGGCCTCGGACTCGACCGCATTGCGGCGCAGCGCCACGGCATTCCCGACATCCGCATGTTCTGGGAGAACGACCTGCGAGTTCTGAGGCAGTTTTGAAGGTTCCGGTCAGCTGGCTGCGGGAGTACGTCCCGATCGATATGCCGATCACGGAGCTCGCGGACCGCCTCGTCATCTCGACGTGCGAGCTCGACGGGATCGAGACGGTCGGCGTCGCCGACGTCGACGGGAATCTCGGGCTCTTCCGTGTCGGCCGCGTCCTCGACGCGGTGAAGCATCCGAATGCGGACCGCCTGCAACTCTGCCAGGTTGACCTCGGCGAGGGCAACCCGCGCCAGATCGTCTGCGGAGCGTGGAACTTCGGAGCGGGTGCAACGGTCGGCGTTGCGCTACCCGGCGCAGTGCTGCCGAACGGCCTGCAGCTCGAGCAGCGCAAGGTTCGCGGCGAGCTCAGCGACGGAATGATCCTCGCGGAGGACGAGGTCCAGCTCGGCACGGATCACAGCGGGATCATGCTCCTGCCGAATGGGCTCGAGCCGGGAACGCTGCTCGCGGACGTCCTGCCTCTCAGCGACACGGTCCTCGACCTCCAGACGAGCCACAACCGACCGGACCTGCTGGCCGTCTACGGGATCGCGCGCGAGGTGGCTGCGCTGTACGAGCTGGAGCTTCAGCTTGCACCGCCCCCGGGGACCGATCCTCGGCGGGACGCCGACGACCCCGTCGAGGTCACGATCGAGGACTTCGAAGCCTGTCCGCGTTACGTCGGCCGGCTTTTCCGCGGCGCGACGATCGGTCCTTCGCCGGTCTGGCTGAGAGCCCGGCTGCTCGCTGCGGGCATGCGGCCGATCTCCAACGTCGTCGACATCACGAACTACGTCATGCTTGCGCTCGGCAACCCGCTGCACGCATTCGACCACGAGAAGCTTGCCGGCGGCAAGATCGTCGTGAGACGCGCCAAGCCTGGGGAGAAGCTGCGCACGCTCGACGGCCTCGAACGCGAGCTCGAGCCGTACGACCTGATGATCGCCGACGGCGAGCGCTCGGTCGCGCTCGCGGGGATCATGGGCGGCGAGGAGACGGAAATCGGCGCTGACACAACGGAGATCCTCGTCGAGGCCGCGAACTTCGAGCCGTACACGATCTTCCGCACCTCGGAGCGTCTGCGGCTCCGCACGGAGGGCTCGACCCGCTGGGAGAAGGGAGTCGACCCCTATCTCGCCGAGCAGGCGGCCAAGCTCGCGACGCAGCTCATCGTCGAGCTCGTGGGTGCGAGCTGGGTCGGCCACGCCGACCTCCACACCGGGCTGCCGGAACCTTCGGTGGTCCGCTTCCGCCCCGAGCGAACCGACGCGGTTCTCGGCATCGAGACCCCTCCCGACGAGCAGCACGCGATCTTGCGGCGGCTGGAGTTCGGCGTCAACGGGGAGAAGGTGTCTGTTCCCACCTGGCGCGCTCGCGACGTCACTCGCGAGATCGACGTCGTCGAAGAGGTCGCGCGTTTTCGCCTCGGCGACGTGCCCGCCCGTCTGCCGACGCGTCAGGCGATGTTCGGCCGGCT
>WNGA01010921.1_pt1 | contig 11938 bp, 4 predicted proteins | sample 5400061 | NCBI WGS metagenome assembly WNGA01 (sample SAMN13153366, study PRJNA577476) | soil metagenome | isolation source: 100 cm soil or saprolite under grassland replicate 2 | place: USA:California | collected 2016-06-15
AACTGAGGAGTTGCTTTGCTCCGAATTTATAAAATCTATCAAAATATCTGAATTTCCTTTTTTTAATTTTGAAGTCATGGGGTCCGATTCACTCTTGCTGTTAATGATAGGATTGAACTCAAATTCTCCAAAGGCGGAAAGTATCTTTTGATGTGAAGCTGCAGCTGTGAAAAGCAAGGCGCAAAGGTTCTTGTCACTGGAACCATCGATAGCAAGCCATCTATCAGAACTAGAATCTGAACTAATCTCAGCGAGTATTCTTGAATGCGCATCTGTAGTCCAGGTATTAGATTTTGTAAGCACCATTGGAAGGAAATAAATTTCTTCATTACTTTCATATTTGACCTTCAAAAGTTGAAGAATGTAAATTCCCATCAGTTTACTGATAGCGACATAGTCAAATACAGACAGATGATTTATTGTTTGCGACTTGCTGCCAAACCACCTGGCCTGTTCGAGGTAACCCTTCAAAGAAGGCATTAATTCATTTAAGATATGACCAATAGTGGAAGGAACAATATCCCCTTTTATCATGACGTCATACATACAGTTATAGTATAAATCAGAGGATGGATTTATCTTGGCTTATTTTTTGAGCAAAAAAATGTGTGCTGGTTGGACTTGAGGGTCCAGTTTTACATAATTAGATTCGTCTCTCCACGAATAGCTCGTGTCATCTAGCAAGTCATATACTTCGTAACTTTCTCCCTGTACAAGCCCTAGTTCTCTGATAGGAACTTGTACGATGGATTCATGAGTATTGAAGGGATCAAGATTTACGGCGACTAGGATTACATTATTTTTGTCTACATCCCATTTACCATAAAATATTATTTGATCATTATTTGAGTGCAGTACCTTTAAATTTCTGTTTGTGTGCAGAGCCGGGTTATTTCTCCTGATTTTATTTAAATTGGCAATGAATGTCTTTATGTTTCCTTCTCTGTTCCAATCCCACATCTTGTACTGATATTTTTCAGAATCCATATATTCTTCAGAATTTGGTCCCTTTGTTTTATTCTCGCAAAGTTCATAGCCATTGTAAATGCCATAAACTGATGAAAGTGTGGCGGCAAGAACTATTCGTATTTTGAAAGCGGGCGTGCCGCCCTTTTGCAAGTATTCGTGTAGGATATCGGGCGTATTCGTAAATAAGTTCCCTCTATAATACTCCGCAGCATCAGACACGAGAAAATCAGAGATGAATTCTGTAAGTTCTGGTTTTGTATTTTTCCATGTAAAATATGTATACGACTGTGTGAATCCTAACTTCGCAAGGTATTTCATTAACTTGGGACGAGTAAAGGCTTCTGAAAGAAAAATGGTTTCAGGATAGTCATGATGTACCTTCCGTATTAACCATTCCCAAAAAGGGAAAGGCTTGGTATGGGGGTTATCCACTCGAAATATTCTGATTCCCTTATCTATCCAGAAAAGAACTACGTTTAGGAGTTCCTGCCACAAGTCCTTCCAATTCTGATTTCGAAAATTAAAAGGGTAAATATCAAAATATCTTTTTGGGGGGTTTTCTGCATATCTTATAGAGCCGTCGTTCCTTTTGAAGAACCATTCTGGATGCTCCTTGACATAAGGGTGGTCTGGAGAGCACTGAAATGACAAATCTAGTGCTAATTCGATATTAAAATTTCGTGCCGATGCTATAAATTCTTTGAAATCTTCCATACTCCCAAGGCCAGCATGGATGGACATATGACCCCCTCCTTCCAGTTCATTTCCTATCGCCCATGGACTTCCGGGCTCCTGGGGTCCTGCATTATCGGTATTGTTAGCCCCTCTTCTATTAGTGCGCCCGATTGGGTGTAAGGGGGGCAAATAGATCACGTCGAACCCCATCTCGCTTATCTCAGGAAGTCTGTTAATGCAATCTCTGAACGTTGAACTTGTATCTGGTAGCGACCCTTGTGAGCGGTGAAACATTTCGTACCAGGCAGAGAACGCCGCCTTCTCACGGTCAACCACGACATTAAGAATTTTGTACTCGCTAAGATCTTCTTTTTTCTGAAACTTGTTTACGGCGGAAAGAAGATCAGGTTCACTAATAATTTCAAGAATTTCTTCTTGATTACTCGTCTTACTCAACTTGTCTAAGGTGGAAGAAAGTCCATCGTAGTTAGCTGAATCTGTTCTGGCCTCGTTGGAACATTTTTTAAGAATGGTGATGGCCGTCTCAATGTCCATAGAAATATCCTCTCCCTTCTCAAACCATTTACGCATATTTCCAATCAAGGTATTATAAGTATCCGTCCAAGCTTCAATTGAATATTCGTACCTACCAATCTGGCTCAACAAAAACTTCCCAGTCCAGCGGTCATTGTCAAAATATTGCATGGGAGTGTAATCCCATCTTTCCGTTCCCTCTTTTCTATATTTTATAGTCGCACCGATCTTGCCATGTTCGCTATTGAATATGTCAGCCCAGACTTCAAGAGCTTCGCCTACAGTTCTCTTAACTGGAAATCGTCCAGAATCCAATTCGGGATAGACATTTTCTATTGCAATGTAATTCTTAATTTGAAGTGGCTCGTATGTTAATTTAGTTTTGGACTTTATTTTACGTCGGTTTCCAAGTTTTCTTTTAGGTTTAGGTTTAGGTTTAGGTTTATCTTCCTCTGAACTATCCTTAGTTCCTGTTCGCGTTATTTTTTCTGCCATCGGCTATTCACCCAGATCTTGATTACGTTTTTTTATTGTTCTACATTCAATATGAGTGTTATAATCACTTTCATGTCATAAATAAAAACTAAATAAGATATCTTTTAGAATGTCTATCATCATAAATATTACCTTAAATTTGCAGTATTTCTTTAATTCCCCTTATAGGGATTATTGACCATTCGGGTCGATAGGTTAGCTCATATCCAAGCTCATAGACGGCACGGTCCAGTGTGAATGCATTGATCAAAGTTTCGAGTCTGGATTGATCCTTGGGAGTAATTTCATGCTCTTTGACATGGTTGACATAGTGTTTCACAACTGTTGCAGAACATGCTCTGTGCCAGTAATCGACCCATTTCTCGAGCGTAACTTTGTCTTCAGGTTTTATGGAAGTTTGTCTAAGTAGCGCGGTATATGCAGCGTAGTGGAAAGATCTCATGACATCCGCCACGTCGTGAAGAGGAGAGGCTTTTACACGTTTTTCTTCCAAGGGTCTTGATAGAACATCTTCATAGTTAATGATTACAAAATCCTTACCAGTATATAGAAACTGCTTTAATCCAAAATTTCCATGAATTCTGCTTCTTGATATATCATGGCTCTGTAGGCGCACTGCATTAAATATTTCAAATATTAACTGCTTATTTGAGGCTATACTTTTTAATTCCTCGCCAATCTCGGCAGTGGGCTTGACTGTTTGTCTGGAAATTCGAAGAGTCCTATTAAAATTATTCATCATTGACTTGGTAAGCGCGTGTTGGTAAAGGTACCCGAATGTTTCAGGTTTGAATTCTGGGTCATTTACATCTCGCAGAGCTAAATGGAATTCTGCAACTCTTTTTGCCATTAGGATTAATAATTCCATAAAATGTAAGTCTATGAGATCTCCGGCTAGTTCTACGTCCTCTTTTCCATAAAGTTGCCAAAGTGAACTATTCTTGGGCTCGTTCAGGTTTTCGCCGGCCAAAACTTTTTCAAAGAACCTCTCTGCCTGGTCCACGCAAAGATTCCATGCGTCTCCTTCGTTTTTGACATATTGGTAAAGAGCAGCTATCGTGGCCGGTTCTGCTTCAGTTCTTTCATATCTAACATCTCCCAAAATCGACGGGATGGCAGGAAATGATAGGTTAGTTAGCTTGTTGCCTATTTCTATCTCGGCATTCTTTCCTGTGATTACTTTCCTGAACAATTTTAGGACATATGTATCGTTATAGGAAATTGTGGTAGTATTTTGAGTTGAATTGAGAACTTTGGATTTTTGCAAGGATGGGTCTGTTTGTGTGAACATTTTGCGGGAATGAAATTGAACATTTCCTAGTATTTCTGAATGAGTACCATGCCCTGAATAAGTAACATCGTAAACAAAAGCACTACGCCTGCGTTTCTTAGAAATTAGCGATATCATACTTTTATGAAATTCTTCGTCATAGCTTGCATCATAAATCACACCTTCCTTTTTTCCAACGTCCACTCTTGTAATAACGTTCTGGGGGTTCTGATCAACTACAAGCTTTGCTTTTTCCCCATATGCATAACCAATGGGAAGTAAATAGATCTCTGTTGGGCCCTCCTTGAAATTTACTTCCAATGCCATCAATTGTAAATTGGAAGAGGCCGTTAAAGCTTCCAGAGGAAACGATTCTATTACCCTCACCTGTTCCATTTCTCTTGACTTGGCTTCAAACCATTCACTGTTTTTTAGGTACATGGGCAGAACTTTAGACTCTAGGTTTTCTCTGTACCAACCCTTGAGTAATTCTTGAGTATTTCTCTCAAGTTTAAAATAAAATAATGAAGGCTGCAGCTTCCTTTCAACGTCCTGCTTGTCCTCTTGTTCTTTCTTCAGTAAAAATACATAATATCCATAAGGACTGAAGGTCAGGGTAAATTCCGATTTTTTTACTATAGGAAATAGGCTTCCGCCGAAAAGCTCTCTAATCAAATATCCTTCATATTCTGATAGATCTAATTCTGCGTATTGTGGATTTCTCGAAAGATTTAGAGCTATTAGGAGAACCTCCTCGTTGTATGATCTAACGAATGCCAATATTTTGTTATTTTCTGGGTAAAGGAAGCGTAATTCCCCCCTCCCGAATGCCCTAAAATGCTTGCGACTTATAGCAATCAACCTTTTCATCCACCATAGAAGTGAAGAATGTTGTCTCAATTGGTTCTCTACATTTATCGTCTCATAGTTATACTCGGGGTCGATTATTATTTGCAAAAAAAGTTTTTGTGGATTGGCTTTAGAAAATCCGGCGTTCATGTCTGCGTTCCATTGCATCGGAGTTCTTACACCATTTCTGTCGCCAAGATAATAATTGTCACCCATACCAATTTCATCTCCTCGATAGAGAACTGGGGTCCCCGGAAGAGTAAAGAGAAGAATATTCATCAACTCTACTTTTCTTCTATCATTCTCCAACAGGGGTGCCAGTCTTCGCCGGATGCCAAGATTTATTCTTGCGCGTCTATCGCTAGCAAAGACGCGATACATGTAATCTCGCTCTTCATCTGTTACCATTTCTAGGGTTAGCTCATCGTGATTACGAAGGAAAATAGCCCACTGGCAATTTTCTGGGATATTAGGAGTGTTTTCCATAATTTCTACCATAGGGAAACGATCTTCAGTTTTGATTGCCATGAACATACGTGGCATAAGGGGAAAATGAAATGCCATCTGGCACTCGTCCCCAGTACCGAAATACTCTGCAGCGTCAGGAGGCCACTGATTTGCCTCGGCAAGCAAGAGTTTGTTTTTGAATTTGGAATCAACGTATTTTCTCAACTTTTTTAGAAATACATGAGTTTCAGAAAGGTTTTCGCAGTTGGTCCCTTCCTTTTCAAATAAATATGGAACAGCATCAAGGCGTAGACCATCTACACCTAAGCCCAGCCAAAAATCAACAACTTTTAGGATAGTTTTTTGGACGTCACTGCTATTGTAATTTAAATCCGGTTGGTGAGAGTAGAATCTGTGCCAGTAGTATGCTCTGGCTGTGGGGTCCCACGACCAGTTAGATATCTCAAAGTCTTTGAAGATTATTCTCGCATCTTCGAATCTCTCTGGGCTATCACTCCAGACGTAGAAATTACGAACTTTAGAATCGGGAGGCGCTCGTCGTGCCGCCTGAAACCAGGGATGCTGGTCAGAAGTATGATTTAGAACAAGTTCCGTAATTACCCTAATTCCGCGTTTGTGAGCTTCGTTAAGCAATTTCTTAAAGTCCCTCAGGGTGCCGTACTGAGGATGGATGTTCATATAATCTGCAATATCGTACCCATCGTCCTTAAGGGGCGAAGGATAGAAAGGTAGTAACCATATTGCGGTTATTCCAAGGTCCTTCAAATAATCCAATTTTTTAATTAGTCCTTTGAAGTCACCGATTCCATCTTCGTTAGTATCGTAGAATCCTTTGATGTCTAGTTCATATATTATTGCATCCTTATACCAGAGAGTATAGTCGTCTAAGGAGTCTTCCTTAACGATACTTACCATATGAAATCACCACGTGCAAGGATAACGCAAAAAATAGGCCACAATCGCCTATTTGTAAGATATACGGTAATTTAGCATCGACAAGAGCATTCGCAAGACCGATGGTACAAAACTTCACTCTATATTTTCTGGTACCGTTGTTAATGAATCCGTTAATTGATTTTACCTTAAAACACCTTGGTAATAATCATACATAAATTATATAATACTACTTCAACATTTGGCAATAAAACTAAAAGCCCTTTGCCTCTTAAGATCATTGAATGGTCACCGGAAGAGTGATAAATTTCAGCTTTCTGGATAATTCCGATATCCATCTTTTCGCCGAAGGTAAGCACAGAACTCTGTATAACAAATTGGGTTCCCATAGTATTACCGTCGACGGCTCTGAGGGGACATATTTTGGTGTCTGGGCCCCGCAAGCTATAGAAATTTCTGTAGTTGGCGACTTCAATTTATGGAACAACAAATCTCACTTACTGAAGCGGAGGACCGACAGTTCGGGGATCTGGGAGGGTTTTGTACCTGATGTAAAAAATGGTGCGCTTTACAAGTATCATATTCGAGGACCCCGCAGTTACGAGGCTAACAAGGGAGATCCCTTTGCTTTTTACTGGGAGCCTATTCAGGGCAGTTCACCTAGCGGGCCTGCTTCAATAGTATGGGATCTTACCTTTGGATGGAATGACGGGAAATGGCTAGACAGTAGGCACGTGAATAACAGTCCCAATGCTCCACTTTCTATATATGAAGTCCATTTGGGATCTTGGCGTAGGTATTACTCAGACGATGGCAAAAATTCATTTTTAACTTACAAAGAACTCGCTGAGCAGCTCTCTGAGTACCTTGTTGATATGAAATTCACTCATGTAGAATTGTTACCCGTTATGGAACACCCTTTCTACGGTTCATGGGGATATCAAACTCTAGGTTATTTTGCACCAACATCAAGGTACGGCAATCCGCAGGACTTTATGTTTCTGGTCAATACGTTACATAAAAAAGGGATAGGGGTGATATTAGATTGGGTTCCTTCACACTTTCCAACAGACGAATATGGATTAGTTTACTTTGATGGAACTAATCTATTTGAATACGAGGATTATAGGAAACGCTTTCAACCCGATTGGAATAGCTATATCTTTGACTACAACAAACCACAGGTTAGATCGTTTTTAACTAGCAGCGCAATATTTTGGTTAGATAAATACCATGCCGATGGCCTTAGGGTCGATGGTGTAGCTTCCATGTTGTATTTAGACTATTCGAGGAAAGAGAATGAATGGACTCCAAATCAATTTGGGGGTAGAGAAAATCTTGAAGCCGTTTCTTTTCTTAAAATGCTCAATGAGGCCGTGTACAGTTCTTACAGTGATGTCCAAACGTATGCAGAAGAATCAACTGCATGGCCACAAGTTTCGAGGCCTACTTACATGGGCGGATTAGGCTTTGGGCTTAAATGGAATATGGGGTGGACCCATGATACCCTCGATTATTTTTCAAAAGATCCGATAAATAGAAAGTATGAGCAAAACAAGATAACTTTTAGTATCTGGTATGCATTTTACGAGAACTTCATTCTCCCGTTATCGCATGACGAGATTGTATATGGCAAAAGGTCGATAATGAATAAAATGCCCGGAGATGTCTGGCAAAAGTTCGCAAACTTGCGGCTTCTGCTCGGATACATGTTCGCCCATCCTGGCAAGAAATTACTATTTATGGGAGCCGAATTTGCACAATTTAATGAATGGTACCATGAAAAGAGCCTTGATTGGCAGTTACTAGAATACGGACCACACAAGGGAATAAGCAACTTCGTGAGGGATTTGAATAGGACTTATAGGGAAGAGGAGGCACTTCACGGATTAGATTTTGACTCTAGAGGTTTTGAATGGGTGGATTTTACCGACTGGCAGAACAGTGTAATTAGCTTTTTGAGAAAGTCAAAAAATAATGACGGAGACGTTGTGCTGGCGGCGTTTAATTTCACGCCAGTACCACGAATAAATTATCGACTCGGCGTCCCCAGAGGTGGAACTTGGTATGAAATTTTGAACAGTGACGCAAAAGATTATTCTGGTAGTGGTCTGGGAAACTTAGGCAAGGTGGAGGCAAAACCGGAGTCTTCTCATGGAAGACATTATTGCTTAGATCTCCTTCTTCCGCCCCTTGGAGCTATTTATCTCAAAAACCCAAAATTAAAATCAAAATCAAAATTAAAACCAAAATAAGTTTGAAATAAAATTTAATTTGATTATTTGAGATTAGCCGATAATCCGGCTAGTAGAACCGAAGATTCACTTCAATTCGCTTGCCAAGTATAGACTCTACTGGCCAGTGGGGCACAATACTCAAGCCTTGAACTTTAGACTCGATCCCTTCTTCTGATTTTGAGACTGTTTTGATTGGAATCAACCATAAACTCGTACTCGGGGAGAAAATAAATTCTAATGAGAAGCCCATTTCTTCGTATTTGATTTTAATACTATCACATTTTTCAACCTCACGAATTCTATCGTAGGCTTTGACAAATTTTGGATCACCCAGTGAGCCTAAATTTATTTCAGAGGCAAAGATACCCCATAGCATACTCTTGTTTGATTCAGTTGTAAGTAGGTAACTCACACTTAAAGAGGGCCGTGCCCTATTCATATCAATTATTTTTGTTACTGCAAATTTTGCCTTTCCACCTATAGCGGTGTCCTGTAGCAGCGATTGCCTAGAAAGAATAAACTGAATGTCCTTTCTTCGCTTCATTATGTTTTCAATTCGGCAATTTTGAACTGATAGTGGAGCGAGCTCTACGAATTTCTGATTTTCGAAATTTGCGATATCCGTATGTGCGTGCAAAATATAGTCCCTAAATGAGTATCGTGGGTATTTGTCATAAATAATATTTGTATGAAAGTTCCTTCCCTTAATTTTTCCTCTAACTCCTGTGACAATCGAACTGATTTTCTTGCCCATAGGTCCTGACTGATTATTGATAATTTCAGAGTGGTAAGACTCCCCGATCCTCGTTATGGTATCGGCAACATTCACAGCTTTTGGTTTAAAATCTATCTCTTGAATTGTCCCACCATCGCGCGCAGATATATATATTCCCAGCGAATGGGAGTCGATAGAAATAATCCCGTTCGCCTTACGTTTGATTTCAAGTCCTCCGTTTTCTTTTCCCTTTCGCTTACCCTCGCCCTTTCCCTTATTCATTGCCCCATCAAGGATTTTCTGAGCATTAATAAGATGCCTGTAGGCAGTTTTTCTCAATTCTGGAAGATAAAGTCCTCCGAAAACGCCGTGCCAATAGACATCATTAAATTGACTTTTCCAAAGCTCCATCCTTGCAGAATTTATTTTCTTTAGTGTAAGAGGTGTTCTGCCTCTCCGTCTAACCAAAGGATAGGAGGCATCTATTTCCGAGCTGACACCAAGCATTCTTGAATACAATCTCCCTGACTCTAGATACTTGGAGAGGAACATTCTCCAATACCCTTTTCTATAGGAGGACGAATTAGATTTTGATTGAACAGACAGAGACCAGCCGTCCATCTCATCGTACGACCCCGCAGGTAGATAAATGGGCCCAGACAAATTGACCAGCTCTTTTAGATATTGTCCGAGAGTTATAGTTCTTAACCATCTACTGTTAGATTCAATTAATTCAAAAAAAGATTCAAGCCATTTCTTCTCAAAGACTAAGCGATAAGTGTCAGGCCATCCTCCAAATTTTTCTCCATCATCAGCAAAAACCGCTAACTTAGCTGCTTCATTTTGCAAGTAAGGATTATTTTTGAGAAAAGTAATGACAGATGCTGGACTTTCAAACGGAATAAGATACCTCAATTTCTTTAAAATTGGGAAAACAGTTACAGTAGAACCTCTACTCTCAGTAAAAAAAGGTTGGAAGCAGTCCGGGTAATCTAATCCACTTCTGATGAATAGACTGTCATCAAGAAGTGTAAATTTCACTCCACATTTCTGCAGGATCTCAGGCAGATTAGGTTCCCAAATACGTTCAGCCAACCAGCAACCTTCAGGATTAGTTCCTAAAAGCCTCACGAGGTAAGATTTCATAAAATTTGTTTGCCCTACAATATCTTTCTCCGGTAAAACTGAAAATATTGGCTCATAAAACCCTCCTCCAAGAATCTCAACTTGCTCAATGTTAATCATATGCCTCAGCTTCGAGATAAATTCTGGATATTTTTTTTCTATCCAACTCAAAAGGTAGCCGGTATAATGCAAGGTGATTTTTATTTTGGGGTACCGCGAGATAGTTTCGAGAAAAGGTAAATATGATTTTCTATAGATTTTGTCGATAATTTCTGGATTATTATCGACTGGTTGGTGGTTGTGAATCACGAGACTTAATGACATCATACTCTTTTCTTTTCACCAGCTCCAAAATCGTCTGTCATCTGTTCTCTTTTGAATATACGGATAGGCTGTAGGGAGAAAATTTTATCCTTGCATTATTGGATACTATATTTCCGCTATCCCTGCCCGGCCTTTCAAACTCAGATTTGCTAGCGCTATTCGAGGAACTGTAAATCTGAATCCAAGAGCCGTTCTCAGGAAATATAATATCGGATTCGTCCATTCCGAGATTATAGACTAGAAGCAACTCTTCCATACTTGGTTTCCATCTTTTCATAATCAATAGGTTCTTGTCTTCTATTGCAGTTACATCCATATTGGATCGAGCGCCTTCTCTTAAAGCTGCGTGATTTTTCCGCAACTCTATGAGCTGCCGATAATGTTCAAACAAGGACTGTTTTGATGGATCCTCCTCTCTTTCAGCTAAATTAATCTTTGAATTTTGAAAGGTTGAAATGTCCTGAGGATCTATATCATAATCCCAACCGAAGGCCTCAAATTCTTTCTTCCTCCCTTCGCACACTGCCTTAGCTAATTTGGGGTCTCCATGACTAGTAAAATAATAGAATGGATTTGTTTCCCCGTACTCCTCGCCCATGAAAAGGAGGGGGACATAAGGCGATAATAATACCAGTCCTGCAGCCATCTTTAAGGCGGCAGGTTGAACCAGCCTAGATAGCCTAAGGCCATCGGCGCGATTACCTACTTGATCATGATTTTGAAGGGAAACTATGAATTTGTCTGTCGAGAGGTAATTTGATTTGGCTCCGTGCATTCGCTTTCTATAATGTGAATATCTGCCATCATAGACAAAGCCGTTAGTGAGCGATTTCAGAATGTCATTAAACTGGCCAAAATCACTATAAAAACCTCTTCTCTCCCCTGTTATGAATGAATGTATAGAGTGGTGAAAATCATCCGACCACTGAGCATCCACTCCATAACCGCAGTTATTTTTAGGAGTAACGATTCTTGGATCATTAAGGTCACTCTCTGCCATTACTAGAATCTTTCTCCCTAACAATTTGGAATGAGTGTGAGCCATTTTGCTTATCTCTTCAATAATATTAGTCGGTGAAAAATCAAAAATACCATGTATGGCATCAAGCCTTAAGGCATCAATATGAAAATGAGTTAGCCAATAAATAGCGTTATTTATAATAAATTGACGTACTTGATCCGAGCCCGGCCCGTCATAATTGAACGCCAACCCCCAAGGCGTTTTATATCTGTCACAGAAGTAAGGTCCAAAATCAGAAAGGTAATTTCCTTCCGGCCCCAGATGATTGTATACTACATCTAGCACTGTCGACAGTCCCTTCATGTGACAAGCATTTACTAATTTTTTTAAACCTTTAGGACCTCCATAAGAATTCTGTGGAG
>WNGA01010926.1_pt1 | contig 11937 bp, 12 predicted proteins | sample 5400061 | NCBI WGS metagenome assembly WNGA01 (sample SAMN13153366, study PRJNA577476) | soil metagenome | isolation source: 100 cm soil or saprolite under grassland replicate 2 | place: USA:California | collected 2016-06-15
TTTTTCACATTCTGCACCACATGTATCACAAATGTCTGCACAGATTTGACAAATTTGTTCAGCTGTTTGTCCGCCTATGCTCATGACTTGTGCTGCCGCATAACAAACGGCCGCGCATTCCATATCAAGCTGAATACATTTTGTCATCATTTTCACATCGTCTTCCTGCAGACAGGCAGAAGCACAATGATTGCATATAGCGGCGCAACGCAAACATGCATCGACGCAACTTTGATAAGAATGATAACCTTTCATAACATTTAGTTTTACTGTTTAAAATGATGTTGTTATTCCTTATACATTTTTATGCCTACCACAATAATTATACTGGATTTGTACCGCTTTTTTTATCTTTTTAAACAATTTTTATTAAAGTCTTGCCATGCTGTTTTCTACCTTGACCAATTCAACAATTTTATACTGTTTGTAATAGTTGTCATACCTCAACAAGTCATCATCATTCCTGAACAAAATATCCATTGCATAATACAGATTACGGTCACCCGGATATGCTTTTTTCACATTCATTATGCTGAGGCTTTGTACCGGAGAATCAGCACTTGTACTGAAAAAATACAAAGGTTGCTGCTGGTTTTTTGAAAATGACAAACGGTTTAATTTATAAATCAAAAAACCAATTTGTGGATTTAATACTTCATAAGCAACTCCATTGTAATACCGATAAGTTTTATTGTCCTTTGTTTTATAACCATAGGTATTTACCTTATACAGCGTTGTTGTTTTATCATCTTGAACCATCTTTATGTCTAATGGATTAAAAAGAAGGTTCGTTTTGATCTTAGCACCTTCATAACTTATTTTTTTTGAGGCAAAATCCTGTCCGGATAAATAAACGCCGCTATTGTTTTTTTACGCGTTAACATTCATTGCTGCAATTAGTGCAACAGAAACGAATAAAAATAATTTCGTTTTCATAAAATTTTTGTTTAGAAATTTTTTAAAGAGAAAATGTAAATTGGAGGATGCAGTAGTATTAGTGCTGCCAATTTATAATAGCGTGAAGGGCATGCGGCTACATGGGAATGTGGCAGTACAAGTTAAATCTTAAGTAGTATCAAATAAGGTAAACGCAGTTTAGTTTGTATAATGAAACATTCTCCTTTAATGGCGGAGATGTTGAAGAATAAGAAAGAATTGAATATGGTAATGTATAGGAAACAGTATTTGTCGGTGCTTCAACTATATGATTTGTTGACACTGGCTTTACAACTTTCTTGACAGCATATTCAGGCTGATGATCTGATTTGATTTTTATTTCAACCTGTTTACTGTCACAGCAACCTTTGGTTGATGCCTGAAAAGACAAAGGACATTTCTTGTTATCAGAACCTGAAAGATCTATTTTATCAAGCTTACCACAGCAGTAGTGCATATAAACTGTCATCCCTGAAGATGACACTCCATATGCAGCAAGCAACAATACTATGATAAGATTTTTAAACACTGGTACAAAGGTATTATAGTTTTAAAATATGATGTGTCAGATATGTTACAAAAAAGAAAACAAGACATTGTTAATTATAAAAAACAAAGCCGGATAAATTGCTTTTCCTGCTTTTTTATTCACTCACTTAGCCGATTTCTTCAATTTTACATCCAGCCTTCTTCCCGCACCCATTACTGCTTCCTTCTGTTGCATTTAGTTCAGGTGTTACTTTTGCTACACATTCCACTACAGTTGATATTTGTTTTGAATTTTAATGTTGCCATTCGCATTGATAACGCAGCTTCCATTGGTATATATGATACAAAAGCGAATAAGGTTTATGGCATTAATTACAAACCGTACGAATCATTTACATTTTCCGGGATTACTTTATGGAATAATCTTGTGGTGTATGCAATGCGCGGCAACAGCAATAAAAAACCAAAATTATATTTTTATAACCCTGATAAAAACATAATGACAGATAGTATTGATATGGGCTTTAATGATTATGGAAGGATATATATACAGCAAAATATATTAACCGGTTTTGCCAACAACAGGATTTACAGTTATGATCTAAAAAAGGGAAAGTTGTTATGGAATTATACTTTTAACAACAATTCTATTGGTAGTTCTTGTTTGTTACATAATGGAAAATGGGTAGTTAACACAAACAATAAAATGCCTGCTGAACTTTCAAATGTAATTGCTTTGCCCTTTAATAATTTTCATGAAGCAAACAATATACTTTATTGTATAAGTGCTAAGTATCTTCTGCGAATCAATTTAAATCAGTAGCAAAAATTATAGTTTGTTTTTTATGTACCCGGCTTTTGTATTTCAATTAAATTTTTCTTGCGTCGCACTCTTTTACTGTGGATTGTGAATCGTCAATCGCGAGTATTATTTCGTTATCTTGTTTACTCGTTTTATGATTTACAAAAAGCTACGTAACCAATAAAACCTACAAGAGTCTCGTACGTACGGGAACGAAAGTCACATTCCTATTCTGCAGCCCGGCTCATAATTATTTTTCTCTCCTTTAAAGGATTATTGTATACCCAGTAAACACCAATAAATGATATGACCAACGTGATGAGATAAAAACTTATACTGATACTTACCGGCGTAGGATCATTAGTGACATGTAATAATGTGCTGCTGCCCCAAAGAAAAACAACTTCTCTTGCACCAAGACCGCCAATGGTAAAAGGCAATATGGCAATAATAGACGATAATAAGAATATAAGTATATAAGCAGTCTGATGTTCGTTTATATGTAATGCCATCATGATTGAATAAGCACAGAAAACTTGCAGGGCCTGTACTGCCAGACCAAGCCAGAATGTAGGCCAGAAGCCTTTTACAAAGGATGGAAAGATTTTTATAACGATTAAATAATACAACGCAACACCAACGGGCAAAAGGCATAAAAGCAGCAAAGAATAGTTAGTGCCATTGAAAACAAAGTAATAATAAATAACAGCAAGTATGCCTAGACCAACCACGCCACTGATCCGATCGAGCAGTACTGCGGCTGATAACAGTTTTGCTGAATATTGGTAGGTGCGGTTCAATAAAATTACTTTATATGCATCACCGCCGATACCACCCGGTAAGAATAAATTATAGAACATTCCCAGCCAGTACAATTTTAAGTTTTGTGATTGACTGATTTTTAAATTTATGTTTTGAAAATAAACATTCAATCGCAGAGATGAAACAACTTTTGATGCAGTGAATAAAATAATGGCTGCAAACAACCACAGCCAATTACTTTGTTGAATGATCGCAAAACTTTTCCCCCAATCAATCTTGCGGCTTACATACCAAAGACAAACACCTGTTACCGCAAATTTTATAAATAATTTGAAGAAAGATTTGAGAGATTCTTTAATGGGCATGTTTACAGTTTCAGTGGCCTGTTTCCAGCCTGCCTGTCCGGTAGGCAGGTTTTCAGTTGATTGCTTGTGTAATTTTTATTTGCATTCCAAATTCCTTAATTCTTATTCCTATTGCTTATTGCGCATTGCCTATTGCTTGTTCCCGATTGCTCCAAACCTTTCTTACCTGGTATGTTTTTCTTGTGCCTGCTTCATAATAAGTACGCATGCTTATTTCAGCAATAATGCCAATGGTGATAAGTTGTATGCCACCAAGTAAAAATATCAATCCAAGTATGAGTAACGGTTTACCACCAATATCTTCACCCATAATTTTTAAAATGAGCAAGTAGATGTTAATGATGATGCCTATGAATAAACTTATAAAGCCCATGGTTCCAAAAAGATGCATAGGCTTTTGACTATATTTTCTAAAAAACACCATCGTTACCAAATCGCTCATTACGCGAAAGGTTCTTCCTAATCCATACTTTGATTTACCAAACTTTCTTGCATGATGCTTCACATCTACCTGCACAATTCGTGCACCCTGCATGGCAGCAAGCACAGGAATAAAACGATGCAGTTCGCCATACAGTCCAAGATCTTCTGCTATCTCACGCTTAAAAACTTTTAGTGTGCAACCATAATCACGTATATATACTTTAGTCATTCCGCGAATGACTGCATTGGCAATTTTACTGGGGATTTTACGCAGGAATGTTCCGTCTTTCCGGTTCCTCCTGTTACCAGCCACAACATCCCAATCTTCTGTTTTTAATTTTTCCAGCATCATCGGAATATCGGTAGGATCATTTTGCAGATCGCCGTCTAATAATGCAATATATTTTCCGGTGGAATAATCAATGCCTGCTGCCATTGCCGTACTTTGTCCATAATTTTTTCTCAGTTCAACCAACAAAATGCGGTCATCAATTACTTCTTTTATTTTGGAACGCGTAGCATCAACAGAACCATCATCTACAAAAATTACTTCATAATCTATTTCATGCAGGGCATTACGTATTGCCTCTACAAGTGGATGAATGTTATCTTGCTCATTCATTACTGTTATTACAACAGAAAGTTCCCGCATAAAAAAAATTTTCGCCGCAAAGGTAAGCAGGACGGTTGGAAGTTGAAGGTTGAGTTGAAAGTTACAGGCTATGGGTTGTATGTTGAATTCAGTTTTAGTGTAGTTATATTTATCTGCAATAATTTTATCAAACAATTAAATTTTCCTGATTCTGATTTTATTTTTTGTGATAGTTATAAAAAAAGTTTCTTCACTTTCATAAAATTTTTCAACAACATCCGGCAGTTTGTCTTGTATTAAATCATATTTGGGTTGATCATATCGAAGGAAGATTACTGAGAAATTTTTGATAGAATAAGCAAAAACCAGTTCACCAAAATCTTTGTCTTCTGTAAGTAAAACACCTTGTTTTTGTTTTACTAACCCGATTAGTTCTAAATCTTTTATACCCGGATAACTTTCTTTTACTGAGAAAACATTAAATCCACTGTTCCTTAATAGTTCAATCCAATATCTTTCAACATTTTCATCAGCTATAATCATTTTATTTCAATGATTTCTTCATTAGAAATAACATCTGCTGCATACTCGCACGCTGCAGCAATTTGCTCTTGCGTTAAATGAGGATAAGCATTCAACAAATCATTGAAAGAATAACCACCGGCAAGTTTTCTCATAATTAATTCAACACCTATACGTGTGCCTTTAATAACAGGCCTGCCAAGAAGTATATCAGGATTGCGTTCTATATAATTTTGCCATTCCATTTTTACTATTTATTCAAATTTACGAATCTTTTCTTCACTCATTTAATCAGGCAAAAAGTCCCGACTCATCATCGGGACTTTTTTTGAAAAATCACTCACCAAAATTTTTAAATTATTCCCGCCAATTCCAAACTTCTCTTCTTCAATTTTCTTATCTCAATGTTTTCAATAACCGGCTCTGGTGTTAATATCAAAGAAATGCCATCTTGTTTCCACCAATTATCATTTACTAATTTTTCAAAATGGATCACGCCTATTAAATAACTTCTGTCCTGGCCACCATGCCATTCTTCAATCCATTCAAATTCTTCTTTTGGCACATCATTCAGCTTATTAAAACTTACATAAGTCTTTACATAAAAGTCATTTGACAATTCACCGGGTGTATGATAATATAATTTCTTATACTCATAATGATAATCATAACGCAATGCGGATATATCACTCAGTACCGCAGAAGCAGTAGGGAAACTACCGGCGCCCTTGCCATAAAAAAATTGCTTGTCTGCAAAACCGCTTTCAATCACTACACCATTATATTCATTCTTTACAAAACTTAGATGATCATCGTGTGTTACAAATTGAGGAAGCACAAACGCAGCTACCTTGCCATTCTTTAATTTTTGTGCCTGTGCTACCAGCTTAATATCATAACTTTTTTCTCTGGCAATATTGGCATCACTTAACTGTATATTTTGTATTCCTGTAAATAAAATATTTTCCGGTTCTTCTACAATTCCATAGGCATGCGTCAATAAAAATGTCCATTTGTTTACCGCATCATATCCTTCCACATCCAATGCAGGATTACTTTCAGCAAAACCAAGTTGCTGTGCTAATAACAAAGCCTGATTAAACTCCAGCTTGTCTTCAAACATTTTGGTAAGAATAAAATTTGTTGAGCCATTCACGATTGCTTTTATACCGTGTAATAAATCATTGTCATAATATTCTTCAAGATTACGGATAACCGGAATAGATGCACATGCAGCAGCTTCACATAAAAAAGGCAAGCCTGTTTCTTTTTGCAGTCCGAGTATTTCGGGTAAATGTTCAGCAATCATTTTTTTACTGGCACTCACCACGGCTTTGCCATTTTTAAATGCAGTGCGCACAATGTCAAATGCAGCGTCTGCATCATCAATTACTTCCACGATTATATTGATTTCATTATCATATAACAACTCATCTTTGTTTGTAGTAAATAATTCAGCAGGTCCATTTCTCTTTTTATTTGGATGCTTAATACACACTTTTTTAATCTCTGCTTTTAATGAAGGTGTTTGATGAAGTACTCTGTATAAACCTTCTCCAACAACGCCGAATCCAAATAATCCAATCACTAATTTTTTATCTGTTCCCATGTTTATAGTTTGTAGTTTGTAGTTTATGGTTTGTAATTTTTTGTTGTGTTATGAAATCTTTTACCAATGTTTCAATTGCTTCACATTCCAGAAGAAAACCATCATGACCATAATAAGAATCAATCACTGCCAACTGTGCATTAGGAATATAAGCAGAAAGCAATTCCTGTTCACTTGTTGGATAGAGTATATCTGATGAAATACTTATCACCAGGGCTTTTGCTTTAATGCTTTGCAATGCGGCACGCACAGAATCTCTTCCTCGCCCAACATTGTGTTTATCCATTCCCTGGCTTAAAAAATAATAGCTGAATGCATTGAAACGCTTTGCTAATTTTTCGCCCTGGTATCGCTGGTATGTTTCCGCTTTAAATATTTGTTTATCTATTGAAGCGCCTTCTGTATCTGTTGTAAACCCATGCTGCGATTTAAAATAAGTTTCATAATGCCTGTAAGAGAGTAATGCAATTGATCTTGCTATCTTCATTCCTTCCAGACCGGCATCCACCTGTTCTTCTCTCCATGTAGGATCATTTTCAATACACCATCTTTGCGACGCATTGAATGCAATGCCCCATGATGAATGTTCTGCATTAGTTGCAACAGGAAAAATAAATTCAAATAAGTTCGGTTCTTCAATTGCCCATTCAAGCAATTGTTGCCCTCCCATAGAACCTCCAATACCAATATGAATTTTATCAATGCGCAATTCATCCTTTAAAAAACGGTAAGCCCTTACCATATCTCTCGTGGTAAAGAAGGGAAAATTATGATAATAAGGCTTGTCTGTTAATGGGTCGTTATCCAACGGGCCAATACTGCCATAGCAACTGCCGGGCATGTTTACACATACAATAAAATATTGTTCAGGGTCAAACAATTTTTGTTCACCCACCAAACCTGGCCACCACTCCAAAGGATTACTGTTTGCAGTGAGTGCATGAAATATCCATACCACATTGCTCTTATCTGCATTTAGTTTTCCCAAAGTTGTATATGCCAGATGAAAACCCGGTAATGTTTTGCCACTCTTGAGTGTAAATGATTTGTTGTATGAAAAAATCTTCGGTTGCAATTTTTATTTTATTTATGTTACCAACTTTTTATTTTTTATTTGGCTTCTGTTGTGTCACTCTCTTGTACGCCTGCCTGTCCGGTAGGCAGGTTCTGATCTTTACTCAGCATTGTGAGTGGTGAGTTGTCAGTTGTGAGTAATTATAAACTCATCATTCACAACTGACCACTCACAATCTTACAGTACAAGAGTGCGACGCAAGAAAAGCCTCATGTATATTCTATTGTTTGGTTCAAAAAAAATCTCTCGTTATCTTAAAAGTTCTATAAATCCCGTTTCAGAAAAACTTAACTCAATGCGAACTTTGGTGTAAACACTTTTTCAAATGCCTGCTGCAGATCGGCTTTTATATCATCAATATGTTCGATGCCCGCACTGATGCGCACAACATTGGGTAACACACCTGCAGCAATTTGTTGTTCTTCGCCCAGTTGCTCATGCGTAGTTGACGCGGGATGAATAACCAAAGTCTTTGCATCACCGACATTTGCCAAATGACTTGCAAGCTTTAATTCATCAATCAATTGTGAAGCTTTTTCTTTACCACCTTTCACGCCAAACTGCAACACGCCACCAAAACCATTGGTCAAATATTTTTTTGCAAGATCATGATAAGGACTGCTTTTCAAACCGGGATACCAAACAAACTCAACAGATGAATGTTGTTCCAGCCATTGAGCTAATGCTAATGCATTCTCACAATGACGCTGTACGCGCAGGGATAAAGTTTCAATGCCCTGCAACAACAGGAATGAATTAAACGGCGATTGTGCAGAACCATAATCGCGCAAACCCTCTACTCTTGCACGAATGATAAATGCGATATTGGGCAAGCCAAGCGGATTTCCTTCACCAAATACTTCCCAAAATTTCAATCCGTGATAACCTTCAGAAGGCTCTGTAAACTGAGGAAATTTACCATTAGCCCAATTGAAATTTCCACCATCAACGATTACACCGCCGATAACAGTACCATGACCACCGATCCATTTTGTAGCAGATTCAACTACAATGTTTGCACCCCATTCAATCGGGCGGAACAAATATCCGCCTGTACCGAATGTGTTATCAACAATCAAGGGCAGATCATATTCTTTTGCCAGTTCAGCAAATTTTTCAAAGTCAGGAATATTCAAACGGGGATTGCCAATTGTTTCAAGAAAAATAGCTTTTGTATTTTTATCAATTAAGGGAACAAAATTTTCCACATCATCACCATCCGCAAAACGTGCATCAATACCAAGACGTTTAAAAGAAACTTTAAATTGATTATAAGTGCCGCCATAGAGATAAGAAGTAGAAACAAAATTATCTCCTGCCTGCATTATGTTATTCAAAGCAAGAAATTGCGATGCCTGACCACTGCTTGTTGCCAGTGCTGCCACACCGCCTTCCAATGCAGCCATACGTTGTTCAAACACATCTGTAGTCGGATTCATAATGCGGGTATAGATATTACCAAATTCACGCAGTCCAAAAAGATTGGCTGCATGTTCTGAGTTATTAAAAGCATAAGAAGTAGTTTGGTAAATGGGTACGGCACGTGCCTTTGTTGTAGGGTCAATTTGTTGACCGGCATGCAATTGCAGGGTTTCGAAATGTAATTTGCTCATGATGTTTTTTTTGATGGTGATTAATTCGATTTAATTGCAAAGTATTAAAATATGATTGCGGGATTGAATGAAAATTTCCGAACGGTATATAAAGGCAGCACAAAATGCAGGAATCACGATACAGTTGTTCAAAATGCTTTTATGCACCGGCGGCAATTCCTCTCAGTTTACCAGGAATTTCAATACAACGGCTTACGAATAGAGTAAAAAAGTTGTCAGGGCTACTCCTCATAGAAAAACTTTTACTATTAAATAAATTATTTTGTTCCAAAAAATTTATAAAAGGAGGCTTGATTCTGCGGGGGATAAAAACAAAAAAGCTCATCCTTAAGTCAGATGAGCTTGAATATATTTTGCGGTGTTTCGCTGTTTAATCAAACTGTACTCTGACTTATCTCTCCATCCCGCATGTGCGGGACAGCTGGAGTTGGCACCTTCTTACAAGTGAGTAGCCTGTAAGGGTTGCCAAGGCTTCATCGGGCCAAATCCCTCTGCCTTTCTTGATAAGTTTTAAAGAACTTGCCTACCGGCAGGCAGGCTGGTGCAAAAGTAATAGCAGTGAATTGATATTTCCAAAAATAAAATTTGCTGTATAAAGCTTTATGATTTTATATAGGATTACAATTGAAACAGGTAAACCTCAATTATTGGTCTCAGTTTATTTGTATGCATACTATTTACTGCTTATCACTGCTTAAACGTTCCCACATGATTATGTAGTGAAATGGCAAAATAATTAGTTTAACTTTAAAGGTTAACTCACTCCACTCTGTCTTTCCACAACTAAAACATAACTTTTATGAAAACGAAATCTATTCTTTTTTGTCTCGTGTTTGCTCTTTGTGTAAACATAAATGCTTCGAATGCACAGGTAAATGTGCAGGATTCATTAGCTCTTGTTGATTTATACAACAGTACTGGTGGTCCAAATTGGGTTAACCACACAAACTGGCTAACGAGCAATCCCGTATCAACATGGTATGGAATAATAAGTGTGTCCAATGGAAGGGTAATACATATTAATTTGGAGACAAACAATTTAACGGGTCAATTGCCATCTTCTATTGGTAATCTTCAAAAGCTTGGAACCCTTCGTTTAGCTGTCAATCAATTGAGCGGGAGTATCCCATCGTCTATTGGTAATCTTGTAAACCTTAAGCGCCTGAATTTATATAGTAATCAATTGAGCGGCAGCATTCCATCTTCTATTGGTAATCTTGCAAATCTCCAGGTTCTGGTTTTGGATGGTAATCAATTAAACGGTGCCATTCCTTCTTCTCTTGGTAATCTTGTAAATCTGCAGATGTTGGACCTCGGTTCTAATCATTTAAGCGATACCATTCCTTCTTCTCTTGGCAATCTTCAAAATCTCACAGAGCTGTGGTTAGCTTATAATCAATTAAGCGGTTCAATTCCTTCTTCTCTTGGCAATTTTGCGAGTCTTCAAATTCTGGCAGTGCATCAAAATCAGTTGACCGGCTCAATTCCATCTTCTCTTGGTAATCTTGTAAATCTCAAACATTTGAGTTTAGACATTAATCAATTGAGCGGCAGCATTCCATCTTCTCTTGGCAAACTTGTAAATCTCTGGGGTTTAGGGTTAGATGATAATCAGTTGAGCGGCAGCATTCCATCTTCTCTTGGTAATCTTGTAAATCTTGGCCTTCTGGATTTAGGCAATAATCAGTTGAGCGGCAGCATTCCTCCTTCTCTTGGTAAACTTGTAAATCTTACCGAATTGTATTTATTTCATAATCAGTTGAGAGGCAGCATTCCATCTTCTCTTGGTAAACTTGTAAATCTTTACTTTCTGGATTTAAACAACAATAGATTGACTGATAGTGTCCCATCTTCTTTTGGTAATTTAAAAAATCTTTCCGAATTAGCTTTAAACAATAATAGATTGAGTGGTTCACTCGCCCCTCTTGCCAATCTAGATACAAGATATTTAGAAAAGCTCGATCTAAGTCACAACTTTTTCACATTTGAAGGGATGGAGTCAATTGCGCTAAATTTTCCTTTCGCTATATACGATAAACAGGGGCTTATTCCGGTCCATCAAAATGGTAATACTCTATCTGTTTCTGCAGGAGGCACATTAAGCAATAATACTTACACCTGGTTTTTTAAAAACGGTCAAATAAAGGATACAATTGTTATTAAAGGCGACTCTGTTTTTCACCCTAAGAAAAGCGGAACATACCGCGCAAAAGTTACAAACTCAATTGCTACAAAACTTCAACTGCACAGCGATACAATTGTTTACACAGCACCTGCTGTTATTGCTTCTGCTGAAAGCACGTTGCAACAACATGATAAAACAAATTCCTTCCGCGTTTATCCAAACCCTGCAAAGGATATATTATTCGTACAAACAAATAGCAATACATCATTTTCATTGCTGAATCAATTGGGAAAAATATTACTTACTAAAAATGTTAATGGCAAGGGCAGCATCAATATTTCCCGCATGGCTGGAGGTTTATATTATTTAAGAAACAACAGTAGTGGCGCTGTGCAGAAGGTTATAATAGCCAGATAAAGTTATAATAGCCAGATAAAGTTGGTAAAATAAGGAAATGCCGTTGGTAAATACCTGCGGCATTTTCTTTTGCTCGGTAACATGAGGTGAAAAATATTCTGTTTATTCTGAACTTTCTTAAGCAAAAAGTTCCCTTCTGATTACCCACATGATTATGTAGTGAAAAGGCAAAATCATTAGTTTAACTTTGAAAAACCATTGATGTGT
>WNGA01014321.1_pt1 | contig 11937 bp, 13 predicted proteins | sample 5400061 | NCBI WGS metagenome assembly WNGA01 (sample SAMN13153366, study PRJNA577476) | soil metagenome | isolation source: 100 cm soil or saprolite under grassland replicate 2 | place: USA:California | collected 2016-06-15
ATGAGCGTTATGTTGCGGGCGCTGATGCTGGGGTACCAAATCGCCTGAGTGACACGCGGACCATGGTGATCAGACGGCATTGAAGCAACTGAGCGTCCTGCGAGTGAGCGGCGAAAGCGAATTCGATGCGGCCTTTGCGACGCTCGTGCAACAGCGGGCCGGCGCCCTGGTCGTTGCCGCCGATACGCTCTTTACCCACTGGCGCGATCGACTCGTGGCGCTCTCCGCACGTCATGCGATTCCCGCGATCTACTTCCAGCGCGAGTTCACCGCAGCCGGCGGCCTCATGAGTTACGGCAACAGCCTGACCGATGCGTATCGCCTGGCCGGCGTCTACACGGCCCGGTTGCTCAAGGGCGCCAAACCCGCCGACCTGCCGGTTCAGCAGCCGACGAAGTTTGAGCTGGTCATCAATCTCAAGACCGCCAAGGCGCTCGGCCTCGATATTCCGCCGAAGCTGCTCGCGATTTCCGACGAGGTGATCGAATGAGGCGACGGAAGTTCATATCGCTGCTCGGTGGCGCGGCGGCGTGGCCGCTCGCCGCGCGCGCAGGGGCGTGCGATGCCGGTGATTGGATTCCTCCACGGCGCATCGGCCGACGGCGCTGCGCCCCAGGTAACCGCGTTCCATCAAGGGCTGAATCAAACGGGCTATGTCGAAGGACGGAACGTAACGATCGAATATCGTTGGGCGGAAGGTCACTACGATCGCCTGCCAGCGCTTGCCGCCGATCTCGTTGGCTATCGGCTCTCGGTCATTGCCGCAACCGGGGGCATTGCTTCGGTATTTGCCGCTAAGGCGGTGACTAAAGAGATTCCGATCGTATTCTTAACGGGAGATGACCCGGTCAAGTGTGGTCTCGTTGCGAGCCTCAATAGACCGGGTGGCAACCTGACGGGTGTGAGTTTTCTTTCCCCCGCCTTGGAGGCGAAGCGCGTGGAATTGCTTCGCGAATTGGTCCCCACCGCCACCACCATTGCCGTGCTCGTGAACCCGAACTCTCCTGGCGCCGAAGCGCGGCTGAGAGATGTTCGCGAGGCAGCCGGCCTGCTTGGGCAGCAATTCAGCGTCGTTAACGCCGGCAGCGAAGGCGATTTCGAAGTGGCCTTTGCGGGCCTTGTGCAGCAGCGGGCCGGCGCACTCATCGTCGTTTCCGATCCGCTTTTCAACAGCCGCCGCGATCAACTCGCTGCCCTGGCGGCACGCCGCGCGATTCCCGCTATTTATTTCGATCGCGAGTTCCCGGTGGCCGGCGGCCTGATGAGCTACGGTGCCAACCTTATCGAATCATATCGTCAGGCTGGCGTGTACACTGGCCAGATACTCAAGGGCGCCAAACCCACCGACCTGCCGGTGGTGCAGCCGACCAAGTTCGAACTCGTCATCAATCTCAAGACCGCGAAGGCGCTCGGCCTCGAAATCCCGGCGAAACTGCTCGCGCTCGCCGACGAGGTGATCGAATGAGGCGGCGCGAATTCATCACCCTTCTCGCCGGCGCGACCGTGTGGCCGCTTGCTGCGCGCGCACAGCAGCCTGAGCAAATGCGCCGCATCGGCGTGCTCGAAAGCCTGGCCGCCGACGATCCAGAATCACAGCCCCGCCGCGCGGCGTTCGAACAAGGATTGCAGCAATTGGGCTGGACCGTCGGCCGCAGCGCGCAGATCGACTACCGATGGGCCGGACGTAATGCCGACGATGTTCGCAAATATGCGACGGAATTGGTCGCGCTCGCGCCGGATGTTATCTTCGCAACCAACAGTCTGGTCGTATCTGCATTGCAACAGGCAACCCGCACCACGCCAATCGTGTTCGCGGCTGTCATCGACCCGGTCGGCGCTGGCTTGGTCGCGAGCTTGGCGCGGCCCGGCGGAAACGCCACCGGGTTCACCATCTTCGAATACGGTATGGGCGGGAAATGGCTGGAGCTGCTGAAAGACATCGCACCCCGCACGACGCGGGCAGCAGTCATTCGCGATCCCACCAACATCGCGGCGGTTGGCCAATTAGGCGCAATTCAGGTGGTCGCACCGTCATTTGGGGTGGAGTTTCCCTACCGATTCTTCGTCAAGGACGGCGGCCTGATCTCGTATGGGCCCGATTTGGTCGACCAGTATCGTCGCGCCGCCGGCTACGTCGACCGCATCCTTAGGGGCGAGAAGCCGGCCGACCTGCCGGTGCAGGCGCCGACCAAGTATGATCTGGTCATCAACCTCAAGACGGCCAAGGCGCTCCGCCTCGAAGTTCCGCCGATGCTGCTCGCGCGCGCCGACGAGGTGATCGAATGAGACGGCGCGAGTTCATCACGCTGCTCGGCGGCGCGGCGGTTGCTTGGCCGCTTGCCGCCCACGCGCAGCAGCCGGCGATGCCGGTGATTGGTTTCCTCAACAGCGCATCGCTCGACACCTACTCGCGCCACCTGCGTGCATTCCGCCAGGGTCTCAAAGACACCGGCTATGTCGAGGGCGAGAACGTGGCCATCGAATACCGCTGGGCCGAGGGTCAGTTTGATCGGCTGCCAGCTCTGGCCGGTGAATTGGTTCGCCGCCAAGTTGCCGCGATCGCCGCGACTGGAGGTGCGCATTCGGCGTTGGCGGCCAAGGCGGCAACCACGACGACCCCCATTGTCTTCGCCGTCGGCGAGGACCCGGTCAGGCTTGGCCTTGTCGCCAGCCTCGCCCGGCCGGGCGGCAACGTGACGGGCATCAATTTTTTCATTTATGAATTGGCGGCGAAGCGGCTGGCACTCCAGCGTGAGCTCGTGCCCGCGGCCACTCGCGTGGCCGTGCTCGTCAATCCGGCCAACGCTGCCCATACGGAGACCACGTTGAGAGACGTGGAAGCGGCTGCTCGCGTCATCGGACTGCAAATCCAAATCGTCAACGCAAGCACTAACCGCGAGATCGACGCGGCTTTCGCAGCCCTTGTGCGCGAGCGGGTCGACGCCCTCTTCGTCTTCCCCGATCCCTTCTTCATCAGCCGGCGCTTCCAAATTGTCCAACTGGCAACGCGCCACGCGGTCCCCGCGACATATCCGGTGCGCGATTTTGTCGAACCCGGCGGGCTGATGAGCTACGGAACCGACACTGTGGATGCATGGCGTCAGACCGGCGTCTATACCGGCCGCATCCTCAAGGGTGCCAAGCCGGCGGACCTGCCGGTCGTGCAGTCGACCAAGTTCGAGCTGGTCATCAACCACCAGACCGCCCGGATGCTCGGCCTCAGCGTGCCGCCGTCCCTGCTCGCCACCGCCGACGAGGTGATCGAATGAAGCGGCGCGCGTTCATATCGCTCATCGGCGGCGCGGCGGCGGCTTGGCCGCTCGGCGCGCGCGCGCAGCAGCCGGAACGGATGCGGCGGATCGGAATCCTCATGTCAATTGCGGATGACGCCGACAGCCGCATCGGAACCCTCCGGCGTGCACTTCAACAGGCCGGATGGGCAGCAGGCCGCAATCTCCGCATCGACGAGCGCTGGGGCGCGGGCGATCCCGACCGCATCCGGGTATACGCGGCGGAATTGGTGGGACTGAAGCCGGACGTGATGCTGGTCAACGATCCACGGGCGCTGGCAGCCGTGCAGGAGGTTACGCGCAGCATCCCGATCGTGTTCGTCGCGACCGCCGATCCGGTCGGCCTTGGCCTGATCGAGAGCATGGCGCGGCCGGGCGGTAACATCACGGGTTTCACCATTTACGAGGACTCGATTGTCGGTAAGCTGCTGGAGGCGCTTACGGAAATTGCGCCACGCGTGAGCCGCGTCCCGCTCATCCATCACCCTGACAATGTCAGCTCGAGAGGCTTTCAGCGTTCACTCGAAACTGCGGCATCGACGCGCGCCGTACGCCCGGTCGTGCTCCCCGTTCGTGACCGCGCCGAAATCGAGCGTGCGATCGGGGAGTTCGCGGCTGAGCCCGATGGCGGCCTCGTGATCCCGCCTGACGTGACCACCGTCGTGCATCGCGAGTTGATCATCGCGCTTGCGGACCGGCATCGCCTGCCGGCGGTTTACGGAATCCGGTTGTTCGTCACCGGCGGCGGGCTGATGTCGTACGGAGTCGATATTCCCGACCTGTATCGGCGCGCGGCCTCCTACGTCGATCGTATCCTCCGTGGCGAAAAGCCGGGCGAGCTGCCGGTGCAAGCGCCGAACAAGTTCGAGCTCGTGGTCAACCTCAAGACCGCCAGGGCGCTCGGCCTCACCGTGCCCGCGACGGTCCTCTTGCGCGCCGACGAGGTGATCGAATGAAACGGCGCGCGTTCATCACGCTGCTCGGCGGCGCGGCGGCGTCTTTGGTTTCTTGGCCGCTCGCCGCCCGCGCGCAGCAGCCCGGGCCGATGCGGCGGATCGGCGTGCTCATCGGGGTTGCAGAGAGCGACGCGGAAACGAAGGCCTGGTTTGCCACCTTTCGCAAACGGCTCGATGAGCTGGGTTGGCGCGTGGGCAGCAACCTGCAAATCGACGAGCGCTGGACCGCGGGCGACCCCGAACGAAATCGGATTTTTGCCGCCGAGCTGGTGGCGATGAAGCCTGACGTGGTCTTTGCCTTCAGCTCGGTGGTGGTGGCCGCCCTGCAGCGCGAGAGCCGCACGCTGCCGATCGTGTTCACGGCGATCTCCGATCCGGTGGGAAGCGGCTTCGTGCAGAGCTTGGCACGCCCGGGCGGAAATGCCACCGGCTTCACCAATTTCGTGCCGACGATGGCGGGGAAATGGCTGGAGGTGCTCAAGGAGATCGCGCCGCAGGTCGAGCGCGCCGTCCTTCTCTTCAATCCGCAAACCGCCCCTTACGTGGCGGAATATTACCAGCGTCCGTTCGAGGCCGCGGCCCCGTCATTCGGCGTCAAGGCGATCGCGGCGATCGTTCACCAGACGGCCGAGATCGAAGCCGCAATCGCCGATTTGGCCCGCGCCCCGGGCGGCGGCTTGGTCGTGCCGCCGGACAATTTCTCATATGTCCACCGCGGGCTGATCTTCGCGCTGGCGGCTCGGCACCGCCTGCCCGCAGTCTACCCGTTCCGGTTCATGGCGCGAGAGGGCGGTTTGGTGTCCTATGGAGTCGATCTGGGCGAGACCTTTCCGCGCGCGGCCGAATACGTCGATCGTATACTGAAAGGTGCCAAGCCGGCCGATCTTCCCGTGCAAGCGCCGACCAAGTTCGAGCTGGCCATCAACCTCAAGACCGCCAGGGTGCTCGGCCTCGACGTGCCGCCGACCTTGCTCGCCCGTGCCGACGAGGTGATCGAATGAGGCGCCGCGAATTCATCGCCGCTCTCGGCGGCGCGGCGGTCGCGCCATTGATTCTTCGGCCGCTCGCCGCGCGCGCACAGCAACCGGCGAAGGTGCCGACCATCGGTTTCCTGGGCGCGAATACGGCTTCGGCTCAGAGCAAGTGGACCGCCGTTTTTGTGCAGCGGCTTCGCGAGCTCGGCTGGACCGAGGGTCGCAATGTTGCGATCGAGTACCGCTGGGCGGAGGGACGCAGCGAGCGCGCCGCCGAGATTGCGGCCGAGCTTGTCCGGCTCAAGGTCGATGTCATTGTCACATCTGGAACCGCACCGGTCGTCGCGGCAAAGCAGGCGACAGCGGTCATCCCGATCGTCTTCGCTTTGGTTGGAGACCCGGTCGGCACCGGGCTCGTCGCGAATCTGGCGCGACCGGGCGGCAATCTGGGGCGAGCTAAGGCAATTCGTTCCGAACCTCTTGGCAAAAGAGCGGCTGTCGCAGCCCCGCGCTTTCGTCCTGCGGGACGCAGTACTGGTATGGAAAACCGCTGCCGCCGCCTTCTCCCGTTCGAAGTTGCGCGAATGAGGAAGTGGCGGCCAAGACTGCGAGCGCACCGGCCAGCCCGATGGCTCCCAGATATCTCGTCACTGATGTTTTCATGGCCACACCTCGATTTGCTTACCAGCGCCTCGGCGCCCTGGCGGACGAGCCGAATGACTCGACCGCTTCCAGTCCGGAAGGTGTGCCCGGCCGTGGTGTTTGATAGTGAGGTAGTTCACAGAGGAAAAAAATTCCGACGCCTGACGGTTTCTGGAATGCTAATGACCGCTGCCTTCCTAAACCGCTGATATCATAGTGATTTATGGATTATCGGCGCACCCACGCGCAGCCCAAACGGCTTCCGCGGTCGTCCGCTACCGTCCGCGGCTTTGTTCGGATCGAAAAATCCCGTCGTCAGCCGACGCGGATGACCACCTTGCCGAAATGCTGCGCCGATTGCAGGTGCCGATAGGCCGCCGGCGCCTCGTCGAACGGGAAGACCTTGTCGATGATCGGCCTGAGCCCGCTCGCCGTAATGGCCCGGTTCATGGCCTCGAACATCTGCGTGGAGCCGACCGATATGCCCTGCAGATTTGCGCGGCGCGCGAAGATCAGCATCGGGTTGATCTCGGCGGCGCCGGCGAGCACGCCGATCAACGTGATCTTGCCGCCGACCCGAATGGCACGCAGCGACCGCGCCAAGGTCCCGGGCCCGCCGACCTCGACGACGTGGTCGACGCCGGCGCCGCTCAGCTCGACGACGGCCTTTTCCCATTCGGGAACGGCCTTGTAGTTGACGCTGTGCGCGGCGCCGAGTTGCTTGGCGCGGGCGAGCTTCTGGTCGCTCGACGAGGTGACGATCACCTGCGCGCCCATGAGCCGCGCGAATTGCAACGCGAAGATCGAGACGCCGCCGGTGCCCTGCACCAGCACGGTCTGGCCGGCGACGATGCGGGCGTGCTCGACGAGCGCGTGCCACGCCGTCACCGCCGCGCACGGCAAGGTGGCGCCCTCCTCGAACGACAGGTGGGCGGGCAGCTTGACCACGCCGTCCTCTTCGAGCACGGCGTAGTCGCGCAGCATGCCGTCGATGCCGCCGCCGAGCGCGCTGGCATGGGTGTCGGCCGCGGGCGGGCCGCCGATCCAGCGCTGGAAGAAGCAGCCGGCCACGCGATCGCCGACCTTGACGCGGGTCACGCCGGCGCCGACGTCCGCCACCTCGCCGGCGCCGTCGGAGAGTGGAATCAAGTTTGGCTTGGTGGGCATCCGGTAGCTGCCCAACGCAATCGCCAAATCGCGGAAATTGAGCGAGCAGGCCGCGACCTTGACCAGCACCTGGCGCGGCCCCGGTTTCGGCGCGGGGAGATCGACCTTGACCAGCGCATCGATGCCGGTGGCTTGCAGTTGATAGGCGCGCATCTTGTTTCCTCACGAGGACACGGCTCAACAATTTCGGCGTTCGAAAATATCATGGCCGGCCGATCGCGGCCGGTTCTTTTCGCTTTCTGGCGGCCGCGGACTCCGCGAGCGCTCAGTACAAAACCACGCTCCTGATGCTCTTGCCCTCGTTCATCAGGTCGAAGCCCTTGTTGATGTCGGGGAGCGGCATGGTGTGCGTGATCATCGGGTCGATCTCGATCTTGCCGTCCATGTACCAGTCGACGATTTTCGGCACGTCGGTGCGGCCACGCGCGCCGCCGAAGGCCGTGCCCTTCCAGACGCGTCCGGTGACCAACTGGAACGGCCGCGTCGCGATCTCCGCGCCGGCGGGGGCGACCCCGATAATGATCGATTGGCCCCAACCGCGATGGCAGGCCTCCAGCGCCTGGCGCATCACCGTGACGTTGCCGGTGCAGTCGAAGGTGTAGTCGGCGCCGCCGATCTGATCCGCGCCGCGCTTGGTCATGTTGACCAGGTGCGCGACCAGATCGCTGCCGACCTCTTTCGGATTGACGAAGTGCGTCATTCCGAAGCGCTCGCCCCATTGCTTCTTGGCGTTATTGATGTCGACGCCGATGATCATGTCGGCGCCGGCAAGCCGCAGTCCCTGGATGACGTTGAGGCCGATACCGCCCAGCCCGAAGACCGCGCACTTGGCGCCGGGCTCCACCTTGGCGGTGTTGAGGACGGCGCCAATGCCGGTAGTGACGCCGCAGCCGATGTAGCAGACCTTGTCGAAGGGCGCGTCCTCGCGAATTCTCGCGACGGCGATCTCGGGCAGCACCGTGAAGTTCGCGAACGTGGAGGTGCCCATGTAGTGGTGCAGCTTCTTGCCATCGAACGAGAAGCGCGAGGTGCTGTCTGGCATGACGCCCTGGCCTTGGGTCGCACGGATGGTTGTGCACAGATTGGTCTTGCGCGAGAGGCACGACGGACATTGCCGGCATTCAGGCGTGTAGAGCGGGATGACGTGGTCGCCCTTCTTCACGCTCGTCACACCCGGCCCGACGTCGACGACGATGCCGGCGCCCTCATGGCCCAGGATGGCGGGGAACAGCCCTTCGGGGTCGGCGCCGGAGAGCGTGAACTCGTCGGTGTGGCAGATGCCGGTCGCTTTGATCTCGACCAGCACCTCGCCGGCTTTCGGCCCATCGAGGTCGACCTGAGTGACCTCAAGCGGCTTGCCCTTCTCCAATGCGACAGCGGCGCGGGTTTTCATGGCGGGTTTCCCTCCTCGTCGTTGCGGGCTCGATTTCATCCACACGGAGCTGTCGAAGGAGCAGGGCTGGGCGGCCCCCGAATTCGCCGCGTTCGTGTCCTCGATCATCGAATCCGGCACCCCGCCCGGTCAGATGGGAGCCGTGCGGGCTCGGCTGAAGGAGCTGCGTCTCGAGCCGTATGACTGCCTTTCGCCGCCGCTGATGGACGCGATTGCCACCCACGTCGCCAAGGCGTCAGGGGCACTGAAAGCCTGATCCCATCCTGCTTGGCGCTTGACGAGAGCATCGACGCCGGTGGCGTGCGACGGTCGATAGGCGCGCTTTGTTGTGCCTCACGCCGAACAGGTCGAGGTGGCGCTATTCGATGCCCGCGGCGACGAAAATCTGCTTGGCCGCCGGCGTGCCGAGATAGGCGAGAAACGCCTTCGCCGCGTCCGGCGCCGTGGCGCTGGTCAGCAGCGCCGCGCCGTAGCTGGTGTAGTTCTGGATGTCGGCCGGCAGCGGACCGGCGAGCTTGAGCCCCTTGGGCTCGAACAGCCTGATCTCGGTGATCGGACCGAAGCCCAGGTCGTTGCCCTTGCCCTTGATGACGTGCTCCATCACGGCTTCGCCGGTGGGATAGCGCACCGTCTTGGCCTTGATCTCGCCGGCGATGCCGATCCGCTCGAACAATTTCTCCAGATACAATCCGCTGGACGCGGTGTTGTAGATGATCGAATCGGCGGCGTGCATCGCCTGCTTGAGCGCCTCGGTGGTCGCGACGTTGGGCACGGGCGTGCTGGCGCGAACGACGACGCCGGCGCCGACGCGGCCGAGCATGACGCGTCCTGCCGCGGAAGTCTTGCCATTCCTGGCCTGCTCGTCGAGCAGCGCCGGCGGCGCAATCAGAACGTCGCCCACCGCGCCTTCGGCGAGCTTCTTGGCGAGCTGCGGCGCGGTATTGAATTCGACCTTGACCTCGTTGCCGCTGGCGCGCTTGAACTCATCGGCCGCGCGCAGCAGTCCCGGCTGGACCGCGCCGGCGGAGAACACCTTGATGTCAGCAGCCACCGCCGTCGCGCTCCAGAGCGCGGCCGCACATGCCGCGATGATGACCCGTTCCATGTCGCACCTCCTCGGTCGTCATCGGCAAGACATAGCACAACATCCGCGCCGGCGCCCCGGCCCGGCGCCTCAGGCCGGCGAAGCTTGTCGAAGCCGCGACGCCGTCTTCCAGCCGGCCAGAACAAGCGCCAGCAGCGCCGCGGCCGGCACCAGCCAGGCGTCCGGCGCTTGCATGGTCCACAAGGTCGCGCCGCTGATCGCGCACCAGAGCAGCGGAACGACCAGGAGCTCCCAACGCGTGCGATCGGCCGCAACGAGAACGCCGAGCGTCGCCACCACGGTGGGATCCGGCGCAACGCCGAAGATCTCGGCCTGCAGCCACGGCCGACCGGCCACCGGGCCGATCAGCGGCCAAGCGAACAGCGCAAAGACAAAGATGCCGAGCCCGGTCGCGCCGGCCACGTCCCGGCCCGGGCGTAACGACAGCCGGTCGCGGACGAGCCCGGTCCAGACCAGCAGCAGCGCCTCGATCGCAAAAGCCACGGCGAAATAGCTGGCGGCCCAGTTGATGGTGTCGTAGCGGGCGAGCAGGTAAGCCCAGGCGACGAACAGCCAGCAGGCGGCGAGGATGGCGGCGATCGCGCGGCCCTGCCAGGCGCCGCCGCGCAGCCACAAAGCCAGCACCACGAGGCCGAGCCCGATCGCCAGGATCTGCCACGGCCAGACCGCGAGATTGTAGAGCTCGAACAGGCGGTAATAGGTGCGCGGCGAGAACAGCAAAAAGTCCGACAGCGAATAGGTCCACCATTCGGACATCAGAGCTTCTCGACATGCGCGACCATGCGGGCGCGCAAGGCAGCGTCCGGCAGCCGCCCGGTGGCGGCGGCCATGTTCTCCCGCACATGATCGACCCGGGTGGTCGCCGGGATGGCGCAGGTCACGGCCGGATGGGAGACGATGAACTTGAGAATGATTTGCGCCCAGCTGGCGCAGCCGATCTCCGCCGCCCAGCCGGGCAGCGCATGACGCTCGAGCTTCCGGAGCAGATCGCCTTCGCGAAACGGCCGGTTGACGATGACGGCGATGCCGCGCTCCCGCGCCAGCGGAAGGATGCGATCTTCGACCTGACGGTCGAGAATGTTGTAGGTGACCTGAACGAAGTCGAGCGGCTGGGCGCGCATGATCCGCTCGACCTCGCCGTGCCGGCGGCCTTCCGAGGTGGTGATCCCGACATGGCGGAGCCGACCGGCGGCCTTCATGGCGAGCAGCGTGCGCAGATGCTCCTCCCAGGAGAGGAGATTATGGACCTGCAGCAGATCGAAGCGAGGTACGCCCCAGGATCGGCGCGAGACTTCGATCTGGTCCGGGCCGCGGGTACCGGAGGAGATCCAGACCTTGTCGGCCGAAAACAGGCTCGACGGCCGATTGAGCTTGGCGAGACCGTATCCGATCACCTTCTGGGACGAGCCGTACATGGGCGACGAATCGATCAGGCGCCCGCCGGCGTCGAAGAACGCACGCATCACCTGCGCGCAGGCGTCGCGCGCCACCGTGTCGTCGCCGACATTGAAGGTGATCCAGCTGCCGAGCCCGACCGCGGGCAGCGCTTCATCGGTCGAGGGGATCGGCTTGGTGAGGACGCGAGCCTGCTGAGAAGACGCGAGCGGCGGCCGGAACATCACGGCCGCACCGGTCGCGGCCAAAGCGCGGAGCAGCCTGCGGCGGCTGAGCGATGACGTTTGCTCCATCGAGTGCTCTCCATGGAGGGGCGCCGGCGCACGACCGGACGCGAACGACGCCGGCGCCCCAGCTGCTCATGTAGCGCGGCTTTCACAACCCTCAAGACGTCGGAGACGTACGCGGCCGGCAGCCGCGAGACGCAAGCAATGCCAAGCTCGCGCGGCGCTAGGCCAGCGCCGCGACCCCGGCGCTGGCGATCTTCTCGTCGTCCTGCGACTGCACGCCGGAGACGCCGATCGCACCGACGCATTCGTTCTGGTAGATGATCGGCACGCCGCCCCAGATCGTGAGGCCGGCCGGATAATTGATGAAGGCGGGCCGCTCCTTGACGCGCTCCTCCCACAGCTTCGTCGGCTGCTTGGTGAGCGCGGCGGTGCGGGCCTTGCCGAGCGCCACTTCCGGGCTGGTGAGACCGGCGCCCTCCAATCGCTCCAGCAGGTGCAGAATTCCGGCGTCGTCGACGATCGCGATCGACACTTTCCACTTGTTCTTCTCGGCCTCGGCCTTGCAGGCCGCCATCATCTTGTGGGCATCCGCGGAGGTCAGGCAGGGCTTGGTACGCATGTCGTCTCCTGTGAAAAAAGCGGTATCGCGGCCGAACCTTAACGGATCGGATGCAACGCTGTCAGTGGTCGTTTGCGCAACCGGAGACCGCCCGACGGCAGTTTGTCGCGCCATGGCCATGCGCCATGACCGCGGCGCGGACTTGCGATAGACTGCCGCAAATCAT
>WNGA01001492.1_pt2 | contig 11934 bp, 10 predicted proteins | sample 5400061 | NCBI WGS metagenome assembly WNGA01 (sample SAMN13153366, study PRJNA577476) | soil metagenome | isolation source: 100 cm soil or saprolite under grassland replicate 2 | place: USA:California | collected 2016-06-15
GGCTCCGCACGATCTGCGCGGGCGAGGTCGCCCTGATGCTCAGCTGCTCCATGAAGCGCCGAGCGAGCGAGCGCTCGCGCCGGGGCCGCAGGATGCCGCCCGGCGTCAGGCGTGGCAGCACGGCCATCGACGCGTTGACCGCGATCGACATCGGCTGGACGAGGCCCTGCTGGAGACGGTCCTCGGGCAGATATGCGAGACCGCGCCGCAGCGCCGCGCGCGGAGAGCGCGGTCGAAACCGACTGCCGTCGATCCAGAGCTCTCCTGCGTCGAGCCTGTCGATGCCGAAGATGCTGCGCGCGACCTCTGTCCTCCCGGCGCCCACGAACCCGGCCAGGCCGACGATCTCACCGCGGTGGAGGTCGAAGGAGACGTTCGAGAACACGCCTCGGTGCGTCAGCCCCCGTGCTCTGAGGACGACGTCGCCGACCTCGGACTCCTCCTTGGGGAAGAGCGCGTCCAGGGAGCGCCCGACCATCAGCCGGATGATCTCCGCCTGCGAAAGTCCGGCGGCGGGTCGCGTCGCGATGTGGCGGCCGTCGCGCAGCACCGTCACCGTGTCCGCAATCGCATCGACCTCCTCGAGCCGGTGGCTGATGAAGACGACCGCGACGCCGCGCTCGCGCAGCCTGCGAACTGTGGCGAACAGCTTGTCGACCTCGTGCGGAGAGAGCGCGGCAGTCGGCTCGTCCATGATCAGCAGCCGGGCGCTCGACGTGAGCGCCCTCGCAATCTCGAGCAGCTGGCGGTCCGCGACGCCCAGTCCGCGGACCGGCGTGTCCGGCGCGAAATCCGCACCCAGCTCGCGCAGGATGCGCGACGCCTCTGTGCGCATCGCGCGCCAATCGACGGTGCCGATCGCCCGACGTGGATGGCGGCCAGCGAAGACGTTCTCGGCGACCGTGAGATCCTGGAAGACGGTCGGCTCCTGGTACATCGCGACGATCCCGAGCCGGTGCGCGGACTGCGGATCCGCGAGGCGCTGCGGCTCGCCGTCCACGAGGAGCTCGCCGCCTTCCGGCTGAATGACGCCGGTCAGGACCTTGACGAGCGTCGACTTGCCCGCGCCGTTCTCGCCCACGAGCGCATGGATGGTCGACGGGTGGATCCCGAAGCTCACGTCCTCGACTGCGTGAACTCCGCCGTAGCTCTTCGAGATCCCGACGAGCTCGATGAGCGGTGCCGTCGCGTTCTCGCTCATCGGGGATAGGCGGCGGTGACGCCGCCGTCGACGTTGACGACGTTGCCGGTCGACTTCGCGGAGCGCGGGCCTGCGAAGAAGGCGATCGCCTCGGCAACGTCCTCGGGATAGACATCGACGCCGAGCTTCGTGCGGCCTCGGTAGAAGGTCTGGAGCTCGCCCTCCTCGATCCCGTAGGTGCTCGCCCGCTCGGCCTTCCAGTCCGAGGACCAGATGCCGGAGCCGGCGATGACGGCGTCGGGGTTCACCGTGTTGACGCGGATGCCGTGCGGTCCACCCTCTTCTGCGAGGCAGCGCGCCAGATGGAGGGACGCTGCCTTCGCCGACGAGTAGGCCGCGGCGTTCGCTCCGGCGACGAGCGCGTTCTTCGAGCCGACGAAGACCACCGCGCCCCCGCGACCTTGCTCGATCAGTACGCGGAACGTTTCGCGCGCCGCGAGAAAGTAGCCGCGGGCGAGGACCGCGAAGTTGAGCTCCCACTCCTCGAGCGTGGTCTCCGTCAGCGGTGCGCTCGTCGCGAGGCCGGCCGACGCCACAAGGATGTCGAGCCCCCCGTAGGTGAGCACCGCCCGGCTGACCATTCGCCGTACGGCGGCCTCGTCGGTGACGTCGGCGGCCACTGCGACGGCGCGCCTGAGTCCTTGACCGGCGACGATCTCGTCGGCAACGGCTTGGGCGCCGTCGAGGTTCAGGTCGGCGACGACCACGTGTGCCCCTCGTTCGGCGAGCAGACGTGCCGCCGCGCGGCCGATACCGCTCGCACCTCCGGTGACCAGCGCGATCCGTCCTGCAAGCTCTCCGCGCCTCGGCGCCTGGGCAAGCTTGTACCGCTCGAGCGGCCAGTATTCGATCGCGAACGCCTCGCGTTCGCTCAGTGACCGAAAGCCGCCGACCGCGTCCGCGGCATCCTGTACGGCGATCGCGCGGTGGTAGAGATCGCGTGCCGTTCGCGCCCTCGATGCGTCGGGCCCGCTCGTGACGATGCCGATGCCGGGGACCAAGATCACGCGCGGGCCGACCGGGTCGATCGGGAACCGGCCGGTCTCTTCGTCGACGTTCCGCGCGTAGTAGTCGCGATACCAGCGTCCGTACTCTTCGACGCCCGAGCGCAGGGCGTCGGCGAGCTCGTCTGCGCCGTCGGTGTCGGCGTTGAAGCGGGCCACGAGCGGCTTGTGCTTCGTGTTGATCAGATGGTCCGGGCACGGCGCCCCGATCTGGCTCACCTCGGGCGCCCTCGCCGACGACGCGAACGCGACGGCCTCCGGACTGCGGTCGACCTCGAGGACGACGCCGTCGGCGTCCGCGAGCAGCGATCCGCGGAGCGCGGGAAGGGATCCGGCGAGGAGGACTTCGGCGTCCTCCTCCCCGAGCTCCGCGGTCTGTTCGCCGCCCAAGCCGAACCGGCCGTTGCCGGCGCCGTCGAGCACGCGAGCGGCACGAGTGACGAACTCGATCGTGTCCCTGTAGCTCTGCTGGGGCGTGTCCCCCCACGTGACGAGGCCGTGCTTCTCGAGCAGCACGGCGCGTGCAGACGGATTCGCCTCGAGCAGATCGGCGATCCGCTTCGACATGTCGAAGCCCGGCCGCTGGTAGTCCAGCCAGACCGCTTCGTCGCCGAACTCCTCCGCGGCCAGACGGCGGCCGTCGGGGGTCGACGTCAACGCGATGACGGCGTCCGGGTGCGTGTGATCGACGTGCGCCGCCGGTATGAACGCGTGCAACAGCGTCTCGATCGACGGCCGCGGCTGGTCGGGAGCGAGTGCCGAACGCCGGAGGCAGTCGACCATCGACGCGTCGTCCATGGCCTCGCGATCGCGCAGCGGCAACATTTCGTCGAGGCGAAGTGCGGCGAACCCGGCCGCCGTGATCGACGCGAGGTCGGTCCCGGAGCCCTTGACCCAGAGGACTCGCTGCTCGACGCCGGCGTGGTCGACGATCGTTCCTTTCGCGGACGTGTTGCCTCCGCCCTGATTCGCAAGCGCCCGGTCGGAGCCGAGCAGGTTCGATCGGTACACGAGCGCGTCGAGGACTTCGAGCCCCGCGGCACTCGCGTCGTCCCAGCGGTCCTCCGGTGCGGGAATCCCGTGCAGCACGCCTGCCACGCCGGTCACGCGCGCACCTCCAGCGTCGGCAGAGCGACGGCGTGCGCAAACCGGTCTCTCGCTTCCTTCCAGCGCGCCGGTTCCTGCGGCTCGAAGGTGATTGGAGCGACAGAGGCGCGTACGACTTCACGGACCTCGGCGAGCGACGCGATCTCGCCGAGGGACATCGCCTGCACGAGCAGATTGCCGAGGAGCGTCGCCTCTTCCGGCCCGGCCAGCACCGGCACGCCTGCCGCGCTCGCGGTCCAGCGACAGAGGAGCTCGTTGCGCGCGCCGCCGCCGACGACGTGGATCTCCTCCGGCGCCGTGCCGGTGACAGAGTCGAGCAGGTCGATCGTCTGCGCGTGCTTGAGGGCGAGGCTCTCGAGGATGCAGCGCACGACCGCACCCGGCTCCACCGGTTCCGCTTGCCCGGTATGCGCGCAGAAGGCGCGGACCCGCGCCGGCATGTCGCCCTGGTCGGCGAATGCAGGGTCGTTGGGCTCGATGAACGACCGAAAGCTCGGTGCCTCCTTCGCGAGCGCCACGAGCTGCTCGAACGAGTAGTCGTGACCCTCGAGCGCCCACGCGCGCCGGCACTCGTGCACGATCCAGAGCCCCGTCACGTTTCGGAGAAGCCGGAACGTGCCGCCGACCCCGCCTTCGTTGGTCAGATTCGCGGCGAAGGCGGCGTCAGTGATCACCGGCCGTTCGACTTCGAGCCCGACCAGCGACCAGGTGCCGGCGCTGATGAAGGCGGACCTGCGGTGATTGAACGGCACAGCGGCGACCGCCGAGCCCGTGTCGTGCGTGGCGACGGCGACGACGTGCGCGTCGCGGAGGCGCGTCTCCTCGGCCACCGCGTCGCTCAGGCGCGCGAGCTTCGTGCCCGGCTGGACGACGTCGGGCAGGAAACGCGACGGAACGTCGAGCCGTTCGAGCAGGTCCGCGGCCCAGGTGCCGCGATGAGGATCGAAGCACTGCGTCGTAGTCGCGTTCGTGAGCTCCGACGCCCGCGTGCCGCAGAGCCAGTAGTGCAGCAAGTCGGGGATGAGCAGCAGCGTTTCGGCGGCTTCGAGCGCCGGGTCGCCTTCCGCGGCCATCGCGCCCAGCTCGAACACCGTGTTGATCGGTATCAGCTGGATCCCGGTCCGCTCGTAGAGCTCGCGGGCAGGGATCTCGGCGAGCACGCCGTCCATCGCGCGTGCGCGGCGGGCGTCGCGGTAGTGAACCGGGTTGCGCAGCAGCCGCCCGCTGCTGTCGATCAGGCCGAAGTCGACACCCCAGGAGTCGACGGCGATCGAGTCCACCCGCCCGGCCTCGCGCGCGGCCGCGCGCAGACCGTCGATCACGTCCTGGTAGAGACGAAGGATGTCCCAGTTGAGCGTGTCGCGAGTTCGGACCGGGACGTTGGAGAAGCGATGCACCTCTGACACGCTCAGGCGCTCGCCGTCGAAGCGGCCGACGGCAACCCGCCCGCTCTGGGCGCCGAGGTCGACGGCGGCGAGCGTCGCCATCAGCCGGTTGCCTTGTCGTTCCGCACAGCGCGGCGAAGGTCACGCGGACGCAGCGGCATCGGCTCGCGCGGACCCGGATCGACGGTGACGACGTTCACGCCGGCGGCGCGCCACGCCTCCACCTCGGCCGCCGGCGCGCTCGAGTCCGTGATGATTCCCGCGAGCTCCTCGACGGGCACGAACGCGAGGAGCGCGCTGCGATGCCATTTCGTGCCGTCGAAGACCCCGAACACCTGCTCACACGCATCCGCCATCTCCTGCTTGATGCGCACCTCGTCCGGGTTGAGATCCATCAGCCCGCGCGACAAGCTCAAGCCGCGCGCGCCCAGGAATCCCTTGTTGATTCGCGTCGTGCGCAGGACGTCGGCCCCGAGGTCGCCAACGAGCGACATGGCCGACAGGCGCAGCATCCCACCTGTCACGAGCACGGTGATCCCGGGAGCATCCGCGAGCGCCGTGGCGACGAGGAGCCCGTTGGTGACGACCACCAGCTCTCGCTTCGGCCTGAGCTCGAGTGCGAGATAGTACGCGGTCGTGCTCGCGTCCAGCGCGACCGCCTCGCCCTCGTCGACCATCGCAGCAGCCGCTCGAGCGATCGCGCGCTTCCGCTCGACCTCCAGGCGCAGCCGCAGGTCGAACCCGACCTCGGACTGACCCTGCTGCAGCGATCTGACACCGCCCCTGATCCGGGCGACCAGACCCTGCCGTGCCAGCTCCGTGAGATCGCTCCTCACGGTGACCTCGGAAACGGCGAACATTTCCGAAAGTTCCGCAACCTGAACGTAATCGCGCGTCTCGAGCAGACGGAGGACGTGTTGCATCCGCTCCTGCTGCGAGAGACTGCGCAGATCGGTCGCCCCGTCGATGGGGCCGACCCTAACGCCCGGGCATTGCGCAAGTCAATAGCTCCGAACAACTTACGAAACGATGAGAAACGAAAGTCGATTCGTAATTTGGCCACGGATGCGTCAAACTCGCCCCCATGAGCGAGGACGCCGTCGTCGCCAGGGTCGCCCGCCTCGAGATCGAGACACCCTCCTGGGGCTACGGCAACTCGGGAACGCGCTTCCACGTCTACCCCTGGCCGGGCGCCGCCCGCACGGTCTGGGAACGGCTCGACGACGCCGCGCTCGTCCACCGGCTGACCGGCTGCTGCCCGAGCGTCGCCTTGCACATCCCCTGGGACCGCGTCGACGACTGGGGCGCGCTGCGCGGCCACGCGGCCGAGCGCGGCATCCGGATCGGCGCGATCAATCCGAACCTCTTCGGCGAGGACGCGTACCGCCTTGGAAGCTTCTGCCATCCGGACGCCGCCGTCCGCCGCCGTGCCCTCGACCACTGCCGTGAGTGCGTCGAGATCGCGCAGGAGGTCGGCTCGACGACGATCAGCCTCTGGCTGGCCGACGGCACGAACTACCCGGGGCAGGATGACCTACGCGGCCGGCACGCCCGGCTCGTCTCCGGGCTCGAGGAGTTCTACGCAGAGCTGCCCGCCGGGATGCGGTTGCTCGTCGAGTACAAGTTCTTCGAGCCTGCGTTCTACAGCACCGACCTACCGGACTGGGGCACCGCAGCGATCGTCTGCCGGCGCCTCGGTCCGCAAGCCCGCGTCCTCGTCGACACGGGCCATCATCCGCAGGGCACGAACATCGAGCAGATCGTGGCGCTCCTGCTGGCCGAGAAGCTCCTCGGCGGCTTCCACTTCAACAACCGCAAGTACGCGGACGACGACCTGATCGTCGGCTCGATCGATCCCTTCGAGCTGTTCCGGATCATGCGCGAGATCGCGCTCGCCCAGGCGGAGCCGTCGACGGCATTCATGATCGACCAGTCGCACAATGTCGAGGGCAAGATCGACGCGATGATCCAGTCGGTGCTGAACATCCAAACGGCTTACGCGAAGGCGCTGAGCGTTGACGAGCAGCGCCTCGCCGCGGCTCAAGCCGAGGGAGACGTGCTCGGTGCGCACCGAGTGCTGATGGAGGCATTCGAGTCGGACGTTCGGCCGCTGCTCGAGCGCGCGCGCGGCGCGATGAACGTTCCCGCCGACCCCGTGGCGGCCTTCCGTGGCGCGGGACACGCGGAGCGGCTCGCGGCCGAGCGCGGCACCGCCTCGGTGGAAAGCGCGTACGAACGCCTCTAGCGCCGTTCACACGAACGTGCAGATCGCCCTTTTCACCACCTGCGTCGGCGACACAGTCTTCCCCGAAGCAGCCCGGGCGACCGTCCTGGTCCTGGAACGGCTCGGGCACGAGGTCGTCTTTCCGGCCGAGCAGACGTGTTGCGGACAGATGCACCTCAACAGCGGCTACCGGCGCGATGCAGCGCGGCTGGCCCGGAAGTTCAGCGGCGTCTTCGGCAAGTTCGACGTCGTCGTCTCGCCGTCGTCGTCCTGCGTCGGAACGGTCCGCGAGCTCTACCCCGAGCTGATCGGGCAGTCGATGTCAAACATGTGGGAGTTGTCCGAGTTGCTGGTCCACCGCCTCGGGATCGACGACGTCGGCGCAACCTTCGCGCACCGCGTTGCGTATCACCCCACCTGTCATTCGCTCCGCGTCACGCGCGTCGGGGATGCGCCCGTCAGGCTGCTTCGCCGCGTCCGCGGCCTCGAGCTCGTCGAGCTGTCGCGAGCCGACGAGTGCTGTGGCTTCGGCGGAACGTTCTCGATCAAGAACGCCGACACGTCCAGCGCGATGCTCGCCGACAAGTGCGAGGCGATCGAGGCGAGCGGCGCGGAGTTCTGCACCGCCGTCGACGCTTCCTGCCTGCTGCAGATCGGCGGGGGCCTCAGCCGACGCGGGCCGCGAGTTCGCGCCGTGCACGTCGCCGAGATCCTCGCAGCGACGTGAGCTCCTTTCCGGAAGCGGCTCGGCGGGAACTCGCGAACGAGCAGCTCCGCACGAATCTCCGGAACGCCACCGACACGATCCGGACGAGGCGTGGACGGGTCGTCGACGAGCTTCCGGACTGGGAGGCACTCAGGGATGCCGGCCGCGCGATCAAGTCGGACGTGATGGCGCACCTCGCCGACTACCTCACGCAATTCGAGGCTGCTGTTGAGGCAGCCGGAGGGCGCGTCCACTGGGCGCGAGACGCCGCCGAAGCAAATGACGTCGTGGTCGCGATCGCACAGGAACACGACGCGACCGAGGTCGTCAAGGTCAAGTCCCTGACCACGGACGAGATCGAGCTCAACGCCGCTCTCGCCGAGGTGGGTATCCACGCACTGGAGACCGACTTCGCGGAGCTCATCCTCCAGCTCGACGGCGATTGGTCTTCGCACATCCTCGTGCCGGCGATCCACCGCAACAGAACCGAGATTCGCGACCTCTTCGCACGCACGATCGCACCCGGCATCGCATCCGACGACCCCGCCGATCTCGCCGAGGCGTCACGCGTCTATCTTCGCGAGCGCTTTCTGGACGCGAAGGTCGGCGTCAGCGGCGCCAACTTCGGGATCGCCGAGACAGGGACCGTCTGTGTCGTCGAGTCCGAGGGCAACGGCCGCATGTGCACCACCCTCCCGCCCGTGCTCGTGACGATTCTCGGCATCGAGAAGCTGCTCCCTCGGTTCTCCGACCTCGAAGTCTTCCTCCAGCTGCTGCCACGGTCGGCGACGGGCGAGCGCATGAACCCGTATACGTCGCTGTGGACGGGCGTCACCGGCGGCGACGGCCCGCAGGAGCTCCACGTTGTCTTGTTAGACAACGGCAGGACGCGCGTGCTCCGAGACGAAGTCGGCCGGGAAGCGCTCCACTGCATCCGCTGCAGCGCCTGTCTGAACGTGTGCCCGGTCTACTCGCGCACGGGCGGACACGCCTACGGCTCCGTCTACCCGGGGCCGATCGGCGCGATCCTCACGCCGCAACTGATCGGAATCGAGAACGCGCCCTCGCTTCCGTACGCTTCGACCCTCTGCGGCGCCTGCTACGAGGTCTGCCCGGTGAAGATCGACATCCCGAAGGTGCTGCTCCACCTACGCGCCAAAGCGGTCGACGCAAAGGCACCCGCCGGCGAGCGGGCGCTGATGAAGGCTGTCGCGTGGACGTTCGCGAGTGCACGAAGGCTCTCGCTCGCCCGGCGGCTGGGAGTGCAACTGCAGCGGCCGCTGGTGCGCGCCGGTGCAATCCGCCGGCTTCCGCCACCCCTCTCCAGGTGGACGCGAACGCGAAACCTGAAGCCGATCCCTCGCGAGAGCTTCCGGAGCTGGTGGCAGCGGGAGCGCGGATGAACGCTGCACGCGTGGAGATCCTCGAACGCGTCACCGCGGCGGTCGGGCATCCCGCGCCGGCCGAGCCGGTGCTCCACGAGTACCGCATCCGCGGGACCCTCGACGCCGAGCAGCGCGTCGCACTCTTCTGTCAGCGAATCGGCGAGTATCGCGCCGAGGTCCTGCGCGTCGACGAACTGGGCATCGCCGACACTGTCGCAGCCGTCTGCAGCGCACGGAAGGCCGGCAGGATCGTCGTCCCCAGCGGCGTACCGTCGGCCTGGCTCAGCGCGCAGCTGCAAATCGTCGACGATGAGAAGCTCTCGCCGCACGAACTGGACGCGATCGACGGATCGCTCACGGGTTGCGCGGTCGCGATCGCCGAGACCGGAACGATCATCCTCACGTCGGGTCAGCTGGAAGGCCGCCGCGCCCTCACGCTGATCCCGGACCTGCACATGTGTGTCGTCAGAGAGACGCAAATCGTCGAGCTCGTGCCGGAGGCGTTCGCGGTCATCGCGGCCGACGAGCTCGAAAGTCGGCCGCTCACGTTCGTCTCCGGGCCCTCGGCGACCTCGGACATCGAGCTGAGCCGCGTCGAGGGCGTCCACGGACCGCGGGATCTCGTCGTCCTCGTCGTCAAGGAGTCCCCGTGACACAGCGCAGCGCATTCGTCCTTCGCGTCCTGCCGGACCGAGTCGAGGAATACGTCCAGGCCCATCGGGAGGTCTGGCCCGAGATGCTCGAGGCTCTCAGCAGCGCCGGCATCCGCAACTACACGATCTTCCGCGCGGGCAACGAGATGTTCGGCTACTTCGAGGCCGACGATCTCGCCGCCGCGGAGCGGTACCTGTCGCAGCAGGAGGTCTGCACCCGCTGGCAGGACCGCATGGCCGAGTTGCTCGAAGAGCGCGTCCCCGACGGAGGCCCACCGGCGCTGGAAGAGATCTTCCGGTTGCCCTGAGGCCGGGCGCAACACCCGAGCTAAGGTGGCCGGAATGTCACGCTCGACGTTCCCAGCCCGTCGCGACGACCTGCGCAACGTCGCGATCGTCGCGCACGTCGATCACGGCAAGACGACGCTTGGACTCGATGGACCTCGAGCGTGAGAAGGGGATCACGATCCTGGCCAAGAACACGACCGTTCGGGTCGGCGGCGTGAAGGTGAACATCGTCGACACGCCGGGCCACGCGGACTTCGGCGGCGAGGTCGAGCGCGCGCTGACGATGGTCGACGGCGTCCTTCTGCTCGTCGACGCGAGCGAGGGGCCGCTGCCGCAGACGCGCTTCGTCCTCCGAAAGGCGCTCGAGGCGCGCCTTCCGGTTGTCCTCGTCGTCAACAAGGTCGATCGTCCCGATGCGCGCGCCGAAGAAGTCGTCAACGAGGTCTACGAGCTCTTCCTCGATCTCGACGCCGACGAGTCACAGATCGAGTTTCCAATCGTCTACTGCGTCGCGCGCGGCGGCAAGGCGGGCCTCGCGCCGGACGCGCTCGCCGACGACCTCGAGCCGCTGTTCGAGACGCTGCTCGCAACGGTGCCGCCGCCGTCGTACGACCCCGAGCATCCGCTCCAGGCGCTGGTGACGAACCTCGACGCGTCCCCGTACGTCGGACGGCTCGCGCTCTGCCGCGTGCGCCACGGCGTCCTCCGCAAGGGCCAGCAGGTTGCGTGGTGCCGCGCGGACGGCACGATCGAGCCCGCGCGCATCACCGAGATGTATCTGACGGAAGCGCTCGACCGCGTTCCCGCCAACGAGGCGGGACCGGGAGAGATCGTCGCGATCGCCGGCCTGCCGGAGATCACGATCGGCGAGACGATCGCCGACCCGGAGGACCCGCGTCCGCTGCCGGTCACCACCGTGGACGAGCCCTCGCTCGCGATGACGCTCGGCATCAACACGTCCCCGCTCGCCGGCACCGAAGGCGACAAGCTGACGGCGAGCGCACTTCGGCGCAGGCTCGACCAGGAGCTCGTGGGAAACGTCTCGCTCCGAGTCCTCGCGACGGAGAGGCCCGACGTCTGGGAGGTGCAGGGCCGCGGCGAGCTGCAGCTCGCAGTGCTCGTCGAGATCATGCGCCGCGAAGGCTTCGAGCTCACCGTCGGCAAGCCGGAGGTCCTGACGCGCGAGATCGACGGCAAGCGCCACGAGCCGGTCGAGCGCGTGTCGGTCGACATTCCCGAGGAGTACATCGGCGTGATCACGCAGCTGCTCGCCTTGCGCAAAGGAAGTCTTCAGCAGATGGTCAACCACGGGACAGGCTGGGCGCGCATGGAGTACCTCGCGCCGGCGCGCGGACTGATCGGCTTCCGCACCGAGTTCCTGACCGAGACGCGCGGGACGGGCATTCTGCATCACGTTTTCGAGCGCTGGGAGCCGTGGCACGGCCAGCTCCGGACGCGTCCGAGCGGGAGCCTGGTGGCGGATCGCCGCGGTCGCTCGACCGCGTTCGCGATCGCCGCCCTGCAAGAGCGCGGCTCGCTCTTCATCGCTCCGGGCGTCGACGTGTACGAGGGGATGATCGTCGGCGAAAATTCGCGGAGCGACGACCTCGACGTGAACGCGACGAAGGAGAAGAAGCTGACCAACATGCGCGCATCCAGCTCGGACGAGCTCGTCCGGCTGATCCCTCCACGCCTCCTCTCGCTCGAGCAGACGCTGGAGTTCATCCGTGAGGACGAGTGCATCGAGGTCACGCCCAAGAGCATCCGCATGCGCAAGACGGAGCTGTCGGCGGGAAAGCGCGCAACGCTCACGTCGAAGCAAAAACGCGAGCGGGAGGCGGTCGCCTAGGTGTAGGACCCGAGGACGTTGTTCCGGTTGAGCGTTTGTAAGCGCTCGAGCGGGGCTTGGCGGCCGAGGCTGCGGTGTGGTCGTCGTCGATTGTAGAAGCCGAGCCAGGCGGTAAGCGCACGGCGTCGTTCG
>WNGA01010932.1_pt1 | contig 11933 bp, 11 predicted proteins | sample 5400061 | NCBI WGS metagenome assembly WNGA01 (sample SAMN13153366, study PRJNA577476) | soil metagenome | isolation source: 100 cm soil or saprolite under grassland replicate 2 | place: USA:California | collected 2016-06-15
GTGGTACCCCGGCGGTGCTAGGGTATCCGGGGGAGGAGCCGTGGTGCCGCGCTCGTACGCAAGCGTGCGGGTCTTCGACAATCCCATCCTGGAATCGCTGACGCATGTGCACCCGCTGACGCCGCTCCTGCTGTGGGGACCGCTGGTCCTCTGGTTGATCTGGCGCTCGTTCGCCGTCCATCATCTACCGGTCGTGACCGTCGCCGGCGTCGCGATCCTGGGGCTGCTGACCTGGTCCCTGATCGAGTACGTGCTCCACCGATATCTGTTTCACCTCCGACCCGCCGGACCGTTCCGCGCACGCCTGCAGTTCGTGATCCACGGGCTCCACCACGCCGACCCCGCCGATCCCACGCGGCTCGTCATCCCCCCGGTCCCAAGCACCATCGGGGCCGTGCTGTTCTATGCGGCGTTCCGGCTCGCGCTCGGCCCGTCGTTCGTGGAACCCTTCTTCGCGTTCTTCGCCGTGGGTTACCTGCTCTACGACTACGTCCACTATGCGTCGCATCGCTTCGTCCCCCGCACTCGTGTCGGCAGATTCCTCAAGCGTCACCACATGCTGCACCACTACGTGACGCCTGATGCGCGTTGGGGGGTGAGCTCACCCCTCTGGGATCATGTCTTCGGGACGACCGGAGCGTCGAGCCGCAGAGGCTTTTCGTACATCCGATACCTCTTGTAGATCCTCGCTCCGAGGACCTCGAGATAGCGCTGCATCCCTTTGTTGTCTTCAACGATCCAGGATTGCTCGAGGCTCGTGAAGCCGCGCTCCAATGCCCAGCGAAGCGACCGCACCAGCATGACCGTCTCGATCCCGCGCGCCCGATATTCCCGCTTCACTCCGAGGAGCACCGTGCGCCCCGACCGGATCGTTCTCACGCCCAGCCGGAACCTCAGCCATCCGAGCGGCCACAGCCGCCCCTTTACCGGCTTCAGGGCCTGATTGTAGTCGGGCAAGCTGAGCATGAGCCCGATCGGCTCCCCGGACCTCTCGGCCATCAGGGCGAGGTCCTCGACGATCAGCGGAGCGAGCCGTGCGGCCTTGAAGGCGAACTCCGCGTCCGTGAGCGGCACGAAGCCCCAGTTGTCGTCCCAGGATGCGTTGTAGATCTCCTTCATCCTGGCCACCTCACCCGCGAAGTCTCGCTTCCGGATCGGCCGCACCATCAGGCCCGGAATGCGCTGCCGCACACGATCGGCCAACGGGCCCAGACGCGTCAGGTGCCCGTCGGTGGGCTGGAGGTGGTACGCCGACAGGTCTTTCGCCTTGCCGAGCCCCTGCGCCTCGAACAGGTCCACGTAGTAGCGGGGGTTGTGCGTCGTCATGAAGACCGGCGGCGAATCGAAGCCCTCGATCAAGAGGCCGCATTCCTCGTTCATCGACGGGTTCATGGGCCCGCGCAGTAAACTCATGCCGCGTCGAGCCGCCCAGCGCTCCACCGCGGCGAACAGTGCCTGCGACGTGGCCGGGTCCTGTTCGCACTCGAAGAACCCAAACGACGCGGTTCGTTCGTCCAGGCGCGCGTTGTGGCGCCGATCGATGATCGCGGCGACGCGCCCGACGTCGCGGCCCGCGCGGGAGGCTATGAAGAGCTGGGTCTCGGCATGGTCGAAGAAGGGATTCTCATCGGACAAGACCCTTCGGAGCTCGCTGCGCAGGGGGGCGACCCAGAGCGGATCGTCACGGTAGATGGCGTCGGGGACACGGAGAAACCGGCCGAGGCCGGCGCCGTCGCGGGACACGGACTCGACCACCATCCCGGCAATCACCGCGAGTGATACTGCTCCGGCGCTACGCTTCGGTCAAGGCACGATCACGACAACGCCATGTGGCGGCGCCGCGCGCGCCCCACCTTGACGCCGTCCGGCCGAGCGGGTAGAAGAGGCCGATGTCCGGCTCTCGCGCGGTCTGCGCGATGTTCCTTCTCTGGACGCTCGTCCCCGCTTCCGGCGCTGCCGAGCCACCGAGTTTGTCCGCGGTTGGCATCACGGGCGAGGTGACGTTCAAGAACTTTTCCCACTTCCGGGAGACCGCCAACGACGACCAGAACTTCCGCGACGAGGGCATCCTCGAGATCGGGTGGCGCCGCCGCTGGGAGCAATGGGGCAGCCTCTCGCTCGTGCTCCAGGCACGCGGCGACGACGCCGGCTTCGCCGAGGGCATCCGGTTCCAGATTCCGGACACGAGCGAGCACCGCAGCATTCTCGCGGTGAAGGAGGCGGTGGCGACGCTTCGCCGGGGGTCCTTTGAACTCTCGCTCGGCAAGCAGATGTTCGCGTGGGGTACGGCCGATGCCTTCAACCCGACCGACCGGATCAACCCATACGATTACCTGGACGTGCTCGACAGCGAGAAGCTGGGCGTGTACTCGGCGGCGGCCCGTTTCGACGCCGGACCAGCCAGCCTCACCCTCGTCGTCGTCCCGTTCTTCACTCCGAGCCGCCTGCCGCTCTCGGACAGCCGCTGGGCACCGGTGCCGCCGCCGGGCTTCATCGCGGTCGTGGACGACCGCGAACTGCCCGGCCGCGACATCGAGAGCATGCAATACGCGGCGCGGCTCCGGGCCACCGTGCGCGGCTGGGATTTCTCCGTGAGCTACTACGAAGGCTTCGAGGACATCCCGGCCTTCCGGCGCTCGACCGCCTCGGTGGCCCCGGGCGTCGTCGTGCCGCGTTTCACGCCTGTTTACACGCGCATCCGGGTTGGGGGCGCGGACTTCTCGACCACGTGGCGCGGCTTCGAGTTCCACGGCGAGGGCGCCTTCACCTTCGTCCAGTCCAACGGCCGGCGTGACGATTTCCAGGGCATCGCCGGGTTCAACCGCACCTGGGACGGGCTGGGTCTCCGGTGGCTCGAGCGGGTAACCTTCATCTTAGAATATGCGCGCGAGGTCGCGCTCGGCAGCGTCCGCGACCCCACGATCGTGGAAGCTGGCGGTGCGTTCCAGGTCGGCGATCTCCTCGCCGACAACGCCTTCCGCGACACCGTGGTGGGGCGCCTCAAGCTCGACATCAGCGACGACACGCAGGTCCAGCTGACCGGGCTGCTGGACCTCACGCGGAGCCCGAGCTACTACACCAAGCTCAATGTGAGTCACCGCCTGGGCGCCGCGTGGCACGTGGAGGCGGGCCTGGACTTGATGGGCGGCGCCCGCGACACCTTTTGGGGCCGTTGGCGCGACAACGACCGCTTTTTCTTCCTCCTCAGGTACTTGTTCTGACGGAGCGCGTCCGATGAAATCGCATTCGCTCCTGATCCTCACGGTCCCGGCGGCCTCGACAAGATCCTCGTACGGTGCGTGGTGCCGTGTGACGGGAAGGCGCTGGGGGGAGATGCGCTTGGCTCGACGCGCTCGAGAAACGCGTTCGAGGTCGCTGCGCAGCCGGACGCCGACCAGCCGCCGGCGCAGCTTACCGGAGTACCGCGCGTTCCGCCGCCTCTTCGCACCCCACGCATAGGCGCGCCGTCGGCAGGGCCCGCAGTCGTGTGAAGGGAATCGGCCGGTCGCACGCCTCGCAGACGCCGAACATCCCCGAGGACAGGCGACATTCGGCGGCGTCGATCTCCGTGAGCACGTGGCGATCGCGTTCCTCTAGGCGTGACAGGAGGCGGCGCGTGGTCTCCGTGGCCGCTTCGTCGAAGAGCTCGCCCGGCTGATGCGGCTCCAGGCACGCCAACTCGGCGTCGGTGATCACGAGCGCGCGCCACACGTCGTGACGTTCGCGCCATAGACGCTGCTCGAACTCTCCGACCCGCCGCGCGGCATGACACGTCATGCCCTCACCCCCTCTTCGCTTCACGTATGCGAAGTCCGCCGAGGAGGCAAGGCCGCCTCCCCGGCGTCGCCGGCGACTACACTTCCTTGACAGGAATGATCGTCCCCTTGGCCGCCAGCGTCTTCGGCAGCGTCACGACGAGCAAACCGTTCTTGAACGTCGCGGTGACCTTACTTCCGTCTACCGCCATCGGCAGTCGGACGCTGCGGAGAAACGTCCCATAGGTCCGCTCCACGCGGTGGTAGCGCTCTTCTTTTTCCTCCTTCTCCATCTCACCCTTCAGGGTGAGCAGGTCGCCCGTGAGCGTGATCTCGATGTCCTTCGGATCGACGCCGGGCATCTCGGCCTTCACGACCATGGCGTCCTTCGTTTCCGTGACGTCAAGTTTAGGCGCCCAGTCGCCGGCCACCGTCTCGAATGGCTCCCACTTGGGCTCGACGAAGCGGTCGAAGAAGTGCTCCATCTCGCGCCGGAGATCCCCGCCCCACGGAGCCAGAGCCCTCATCGCACCCTCCTTTCCCGGGCCACTCAGCGGGCCCGGCCAGCTGGAAGGCGTGCATACGGATTGCCAGAAGTACTGAGTCTACTATTCGCGTACTTGCGAAGTGGCAGCATTGGCAATGGTGCGGCGGCGCCCCATTCTCTGGGGCGCCGCTGCACCACGCCGCGCTCATCGATGCGGATTCCGTCGCGAGAGACCTCCGCCGATTGACTCAATTCTCGTGATGCAAACGGTGGCTTGTCCCGTTGGGCCCGAGGCGGTAAATTCGCGTAACACGCGCTTCGTGTCGGATCACGGAGCCGGCGAGGAGGCCGACCATGCTGGAAATGGGAATGGCGTCGTCACACGCGCCGATGATGTTCCAGAAGGCACAATACTGGCCGCGGGTGCTGGAGCGGATACCGGCGGAGGCCCGGGAACACCTCCCCCACAGCGCGCGGGTGGAGATCGCGACGCCAGCCGTCATCGACGGGCATATCCAGCGGATCGAAGCCGCGTTCGCCGCCCTGCGCGAGCAGGTGAAGGCGTTCCGGCCGGACGCCCTGATCATGATCGGCGACGACCAGGGCGACATGTTCGACGCGGCGAACAATCCCACGTTTTCGGTCTACACCGGTGACGAGCCCTTGTGGGGCCGGAGCGCCCGCGATCCCTTCGGCATCGCGCCGCAGGAGCGCACGAAGATCGTCTTCCGGCAGCACGGCGAGCTCGCCCGCCACCTGCTGCGCGGCCTGGTCAAGCGGGGATTCGACGTCGCCAACCTCGCCCGGTTCGAGCCGCGGGGTAATCCCGCCCGCGGGGTGTCGCACATGGTCTCCAACCTCGTACCCGAGGTCGACCCCGGCCTGGAGATTCCGCTGGTCTGCGTGTTCCTCAACGAGTATTACCCGCCGTTACCCAGCGCCGCGCGGTGCGCCCAACTGGGCGAGGCGATCGCGGACACCCTTCGCGACCGACCGGAGCGCGTGGCGATCTACGCGTCCGGCGGCCTCTCCCATTATCCGGGCATGTACAACGCCGGCTGGATCGACCAGCCCCTCGACCACTGGATCCTCGAGCGTCTCGAGCGGAACGACCTCGACGCCCTGCAGCACCTCTTCACCTTCGACTCGGACAACATGCGCTCGGGCACGGGCGAGGTGCGGGCGTGGATCAGCGCGGCCGCGGCGATGAAGCGACCGGCGACGGTGGTCGAGTACGTGGCGGCGCACTGTACCCAGACCGGGTGCGGCTTCGTCTACTGGCCGCCGGTCGGGCGGGATTAGGCGATGGATTTCGGCGCCGCGATCTTTTTTACGGACTACTCGATGGGACCGGCCGAGCTCGGCCGGGCGCTGGAGGAGCGCGGGTTCGGCTCGCTCTGGGCGCCGGAGCACTCGCACATCCCGCTGTCGCGCCGCTCGCCGTTTCCACAGGGCGGTGAGCTGCCGAAGAAGTACTACGACGTGATGGACCCCTTCGTGACGCTCGCGGCCGCCGCCGCGGCCACCACCCGGCTGCAGGTCGCCACCGGGGTGTGCCTCGTCGTGCAGCGCGATCCGATCCAGACCGCCAAGCAGGTCGCGAGCCTCGACCAGATCTCGGGCGGACGGTTCCTCTTCGGCATCGGCGCCGGCTGGAACGCCGAGGAGATGGCCGACCACGGCACGGACTTCAAGTCACGCTTCAGGGTGATGCGGGAGCGCGTCGAGGCGATGCGGGCGATCTGGACGAAGTCGAAACCGGAATACGACGGCGAGTTCGTCAAGTTCCCGCCGATGATGACCTGGCCGAAGCCGGCGCAGAAGCCGCACCCTCCGGTGATCGTGGGCGGCGCGTTCCCCTACGGCGCGCGGCGGGCGATCGCCTTCGGTGACGGCTGGATGCCGCACGCGCGGCGGCCGGAATACGGCGACGTGCTCGGTCTGCTCCCGGATTTCCGGAAGCTCGTCGCCGAGGCGGGGCGCGACCCGGCGGCGCTGCCGATCACGATCTTCGGCGTGCCGGAAGACGGGGACCTCGTCAAGCGCTACCGCGACGCCGGTGTGGCCCGCCTCGTCTTCAGTCTGTCTCCGGCGAAGGCCGACGAGGTGTTGCCGGCGCTCGACCGTTGCGTCGGGCTGATGCGTCAGGCGCGCGTCTGAGATCCCCCGCGGCCCTGCGACGCTACCTCCCTTGTCGCAGGGGGGGCAATTCGTATATGGTATCGGCCATTCTCGCGTCCTGATCCGATTCAGCGAAGGTGGCAATGTTCGTGGTCCGCTCAGCGAAAGGGGAGAGGCCTATGTCACGGTCCGTCTGGCTTCCCATATCCCTCGTCCTCCTGTCGGTGTTCTTGGCCGTCAGCCTCGTCGAGGCGCCGGTCGCAGAGGCGCAGAAGAAGGTGGTGAACATCGCCGCCAAGGAGCCGGATACCCTCGACCCTCACTCGAGCACCCTCGGGCAGAGCCAGGCCATCTCGCGCTTCATGTTCCGCGGGCTCACGCGCTTCGCCATCAAGGATGGCAAGGTCACCACGGCCGAGGTGGAACCGGACCTGGCCGAGAGCTGGACGCTCTCGCCCGACGGTACCGTGTGGACGTTCAAGCTCAAGAAGGGTGTGCAGTTCCACAAGGGCTTCGGCGAGTTGACCGCCGAGGACGTCAAGTTCAGCTTCGAGCGCCAGATCAACAAGGCACCGGGCACGCGCTACGGTGTCAACCTCGACGTGATCAAGTCCATCGAGGTCGTCAATCCGCACACCGTGCAGATCGCTCTCAAGTCCTTCGATCCGATCTTGCTCCTGCGCATGGTGGGCTACCAGCAGGGCTACATCCTGTCGAAGAAGGCGATCGAGAAGTACGGCGAGCAGTTCAAGTGGAGCCCCGTCGGCACCGGCCCGTTCTACTTCGAGCGACACTCCCCGCGGGAGAAGATCGTCCTCAAAGCGTTCGACAAGTACCACGCCGGCCGCCCGCAGATCGATGAAGTGCACTGGTTCGACGTGCCCGAGGACGCGACCAAGCTCATCGGCCTCGAGAAGGGGACGTTCGACCTGCTGTACCCGGAGGCGGTCACCGCCGACTTTGCCGACCAGGTGAAGAAGATGGGCGCCGTCATCGATCGCCGGGGCCCGGGCGGGCAAGAGCGCTTCTACATCAATATGACCAAGCCGCCCTTCGACGACATCCGCGTCCGGAAGGCGTTCATGCACGCGATCGACCGCAAGGCCATCAAGGAGACCATGTATCCCGGCGGTCTGGCGCGTGTGGCGACGAGCTGCCTGCCGACCGGCTACTTTGGCCATATCCCGATGGAGTTCCCGGAGCACAACCCGGAGCTGGCGAAGAAGCTCTTGGCCGAGGCGGGCCATCCGAACGGCTTCACGATCAAGAACTACTTCATCAGCAAGTCCTTCTTCTACCCGAAGGTGCTGACGCTGGCCCAGGAGCAGCTCAAGAAGGTCGGCATCATCGTGGAGCTCCAGGTCGTCGAGCACGCGACGTTCCACGAGAACATCCGGAAGAACCTGGACCCCTTCGTGCTCTACGGCGGCACCCGCATCACGGATGCCGACCCCTGGCTCTCGCTGTTCTTCGACTCCAAGGAGATTCCCGATCCGGCGACCGGCAACAAAGGCACCAACTTCGCCCACTACCGCGCGATCGACGACCTGCTGGCGGCAGGGCGGATCGAGCGGGACGTGAAGAAGCGAGCCGCGATCTACCACGAGACCCAGAAGCGCATACAGCGTGACCTGGTATGCCTGCCGATCAGCGACGTTCCGGGGCAATGGGCGCGCAATCCCAAGCGGGTGAGCACCCCCTTCGATCCCGAATACGGGGAGTTCTCGCTCCACTACAGCTACAACTACCCCGAGTTGCTCAAGGTGCTCAACTGAGCGAGCGCCTGATCACGCCGACCTAGGGTCATGTTCCAGTACGTGCTGCGCCGTCTCCTCGTCGCGGTGCCCATGCTGCTCGGGGCCATGAGCATCGTCTTCCTCGCGATGCGTATCCTGCCGGGCGACCCGTGCGTCGCGATGATGGGCGACCAGGCGACCACCGAGGCGCTCGCCGACTGCACCAAGAACCTCGGGCTGAACCGGCCCCTCGCGGTGCAGTACGTGGACTACCTCTGGCGCTCGATCCGCTTCGACTTCGGCAACTCGTTCCGCCAGGGCTACCCGGTCAGCGAGTACATCGCCCGCATGTTTCCCCACACATTCGTGCTGGTCCTGGCGAGCGCGATCGTGGCGGCCCTGGTCGGAATCCCGATCGGGATCGTCTCGGCGCTCAAGCGCCGCAATCCGCTCGTCGACTATCCGCTCCGCATCCTCGCGCTCCTGGGACTCTCCATGCCCGTCTTCTGGCTGGGGATTCTGCTGCTCATCGTGTTCTCGCTCCACTTGAATCTCTTCCCGCTGATCGGCGGCGGCGACCTGGACGGTGTCCTCGCCATGATCCGCTCCGGCGAGGTCGTCTCGCAGCCCCGGGACTTCCTGGCGGGGGTGGGCGACGTGCTCCATCACCTGACGCTCCCGGCGCTGGCGCTCGGGTTCACCCTGGCGGCCACGGTGAGCCGGCTGTCGCGCTCGGCCATGCTGGAGGTGATCAGCCAGGACTACATTCGCACCGCCCGAGCCAAGGGCCAGCGGGAGCGCCTCGTGGTCTACAAGCACGCGCTCCGCAACATGATGGTCCCGCTGCTCACCATCATCGGGATCTTCATTGCCATCGCCCTCACGGGCACCGTGCTCACCGAGACTGTCTTCACGCGGCCGGGGCTGGGCAAGATGCTGGTCGACGCCATCGGCGCCCGCGACTACCCGCTGGCCCAGGGGGCCATCACCGTCTTCACCATGATCATCATCTTCGTCAACCTGGTCGTCGACATGCTCTACGCCGTCGTGGACCCGCGGATCACCTACCGGTAAGCGAGGATCGGAATGGCCGTCGTTCGCCGGGCTGATCCAGTCGACCTGCCAATCGCCTCCGCCGGAGAGGCGGCGCGAGGCGCGGCGAGGGCCCGTCGGTGGCTCCCCATCGGCATCGGGCTGGCAATGGCGGTGGTCATGGTCGTGGTCGCCGCCGCCGCTCCGTTGATCGCTCCGCTGAGCCCGTCGGCGCAGTTTTCCGACTCGGTGCTCAAGGGCCCGGGGGTGGTCGAGCGACATCTGCTGGGAACAGACGAGTTCGGGCGGGATATCCTGAGCCGCATCATCTGGGGTGCTCGCGTCTCGCTCGAAGTCGGTCTCGCCTCGGTGATCTTCGGCTTCGTGCTCGGGGTGCCACTGGGTATCGTTGCCGGCGTTCGCGGCGGCCGGGTCGAGACCCTCATCATGCGATGCGCCGACATGCTCATGGCGTTTCCAACGCTGCTGCTGGCGTTGATCATCGTGACGGCGCTGGGCGGCTCGCTGGTGAACGAGATTCTGGCCATCGGCGTGGCACTCACGCCGAACTTCGTGCGACTGGCGCGGAGCCTGGCCTTGACGATCCGCGAGCAGGACTACATCCTGGCCGCGCGCGCTCTCGGTAGCGGACAGCTCCGCGTGATGGCCCGCCACGTGTTCCCCAATGCCCTGTACGCGCTGGTGGTCGTTGGTACCCTGTACATCGCCACGGCTATCCGCACCGAGGCGGGCCTGTCGTTCCTCGGGCTCGGCATCCCGCCGCCTACGCCGAGCTGGGGGAACATCCTGAGCGAGGGCCGCCAGTACATCAAGTGCTGCCCGTGGATCACGACCTTTTCGGGGCTCGCCATCATGGTGGCGGTGCTGGCCTTCAACCTGGTAGGTGACGCTCTGCGCGACCTGCTCGACCCCCGCCTCAAGGGCGAGTAGCGGGGTCATCTCCTCCCTCGCCGTGACGGCTCGAGCCGCTCGCGCTCGGCCGGCGTCCACTCCAGAGCCCTCTCCTGCGCAGCGCGCGCGCACCAGCTCGGGTCCATGTCGCAGGCACGGAGAAACGCGTCCTTGGCTGCGTCGCATCGACCGGCGCGGACCGCGGCGCTTCCGACCGTATAGAGCCGGACCGCGCACGGACCCGACTCGGGACCCCGACAGCCCCGCTCGCCGGAGGACTCGAGGCCTGGATACAGGGGCTACGCCCTCGAGCCCCGATCAGCTCGTCACGTCCCCGTAGCGGTACGACTCGACAGCCGCAGCTCGTGGAGGGCGCTGAGGATCTCGGCGATTCCGGCGCCTGCCCACACATCCACGAAGGGCGAGTCGAGCAGCGCGGCGATATCGCGGCCGCTGCGCGCCTTCGACTCCTCCTCCGTCTCGCCCGCGCGCGGCGCGCGCAAGTGACCGATCACGCGGTCTTTGCGATAGACGGCCGGATACTCGACGTAGCGGTAGAGCTCGACGAAGTCCTTCGTGAAGAACACGGCGACGGGGATCGACGCCCACCTCTGGCCGTTCTTCTCGTTCGCGTAGTGCAACACGAGATCGGCGTTGTCGTGCGAGCCGGGATCGGGCAGTCCCTTGCGCAGCATCGTGTCGGCGTCGCGGACGAAGATGCGCAGCTCGAGGCCGCCGGCCTCCGCGAGGCGTGCCAGGTACGGCACGTCGCGCCGGCAGTCGGACGACCAATCCTCCGAGAGGACCAGGATTTTCGCGGGGCCGCCCGGCTGCGCGGCCAGCCACTTGATGGCGGCCGTCTGCTCGTCGGTCAGTCGCGCCTTCGCGTGACGCTCGCGGAGGAACCCGCTCCAGTCGACGCGCGGGCGGACCAGGCTGAACCGCCGGATGTCGAACCCTTCGCGGCCGAGGTTCGCGGGCGAGCCGGTGAACTTCACGTAGCCGTCGAAGGTCATTCCCTTGGCGAAGCGCTCCGGCGTCATGGGCAGAGTGTAGGTGGCCGTGGCCGGCCGGTCAAGGCGAGGCCCGACCGCATCGCCCGAGATGCGGACGACGGGCCAGACGTGAAGGAGGTCGTGTCCAGCCGGCGCCGGCCCTTGGACTTCGACTTCCCGCTGCACAACATTGGCAGGCCCATTCGTCGGGACGGGCTTGTGGATAGATGCCAAAGGGGGGCGGGACACAAGCGCCAAAACGAACACGGTCTATAGTTTGATGATGATGAATGTCGCGTTTGGTCAGGTAACCGGCGAGGGTGGCTGGGATACGTGGTGGAAAGCAGATGAGGGTCCCGGGCTCTTGAAAGCTTCTGTAAGGGCGCCGCCGGAGGCTTTTTTGTAATCTAGAGCAGCAGCAGCGATTCTAGATTGCGCCAGAGGATCTGCTCCCTCTCGCCGTCGGTCAGGGTTTTCAGACTTTGTATCCAGGCGACGGGCGAGGGATGCCACGGCACGAAGGGCCAGTCGCTACCGAGCACCACGCGGTCGGCGCCGACTTCATCGATCAGGAAGCGCAGCGCCTTCTCGTTGCCGACCACGCTGTCGTAGTAGAGACGGCGCTGGTACGTGCTGGGCGCCTGCTTGATGATGCGAAGCGCGTCGGCGGTACCCTGCCACCCTCGGTCCAAGCGCCCCATCGCGAAGCACGCCGGCCCGCCGCCGTGGGCGATGCACACCTTCAGGGCAGGGCACGCGTCGAGGACGCCGCCGAAGATCAGCACCGCGACGACGATCGCGTCCTCGACGATGACGCCGAGGCTGTTGAAGAGGCCGTAGCGGGTCGTGCGCCCCATCATGAAGTTGTGCTGCGGCTGCGGATGGAAGAAGAGCA
>WNGA01010934.1_pt1 | contig 11932 bp, 12 predicted proteins | sample 5400061 | NCBI WGS metagenome assembly WNGA01 (sample SAMN13153366, study PRJNA577476) | soil metagenome | isolation source: 100 cm soil or saprolite under grassland replicate 2 | place: USA:California | collected 2016-06-15
CAGAACCACGCCAGCTCGTCCCTGGACGGCGCCCGCGCTGGTCCCCGACGCAGCAGGCAATGGAACCCGTGGGGGTGGTTGGGTTCCTGGACTCCATCGCTCGCCTCGAGGAAGGGACACATCCCCGTCGAGCTCCGCGAATACCGGCCGACGGCCAGTCGAGAACGGGCAGGCGCCAACGTAGTCCTCCTGAGCCTCACGCCGCGAGCGCCACTCGCGCGAGTGGCGCGATGGCGGGCCGCGCGACCCGTATGTACTCAGCCATCGGCATGCTGACCTCCTCACGATGCGTCCCGCTCTCGAAGACCATCTCGACTCCCGAGGCGAACCCGCGATCGAGGTAGACCGGAAGCCCGAAGACGCGTCCGAACGGTGGCATGGCGCCGATCTCGCAACCGGGAAACAGCCTCTCGAGCTCGTCCTCGCTCGCCAGGGTGAGATCGTACCGGCGGCTTCGCCGCCGCAACTCGGGGAGGTCGAGCTGCTCGGTCGCTGGGAGAACGGTCATCGCGTACCCGTCAGTGTCCCGGACGATCACGACCTTCGCGAGCCGGCGCCCGGGAACGTGACAGGCCGCCGCGCGCTCCTGCGCCGTGTACACCTCGCGGTGGCCGATCACCTCGAACGGCGCCCCCTCACGGGTGAGAAGTTCCCGGAGCTCGGGAATCACGATGCGCCTCCGGTGCGTCGCCCTCCCACCGGGAGTGCGGGCGGCCACTGCCGTCGGAACGCCGCATCGAGACACCGGCGCTTGCAGGCGATGGCGCTTGGGGGCTCGAACCTGCTGCAACGCAGCACGGTGATCGCCTTGCGGAATCCTGGCAGGCCTCGCTCTTCGAACTCCACGTCGACCCGTTCGCGGGCGGTCGCGCACCAGAAGTTTCGACGCCGACGGACGAACCATCGTGGGATTGCCAGGGGGAGCAGCAGGAGCAGGACAGCCATCAGGCCCAATGCGAGTCCTGCGGTGACACCCTGGACGACGATCTCTTCGGTGAAGTCCATTCGCCCCTCCATCCAATGCGCCAAGTCGGTCTTGGAGCCGATCCGCGACCGATAGAGAACGCAACGGACGTGCCAGCCGCGAGCGCGCAGGTAACCTGCGTTGAACGAACGATTTCTCTCGCGCGTGAGTCGGGGACCGGTTTCGCAACCGGGGCGCCGCCGCCTCAACTGGAGAGCCGGTGCCCCATCAGTGCGCGCCGGCCGCCGCCGGTTTACGATCAGAGCTGTTTGGGGGAGTCCAGTGTTTTCTCGACGAGCGAGATGAAGGAGGCGGCGACAAAGGGCTTGGCGAGATAGGCCGAAGCGCCCGCCGCCAGCGCGGCCATCCGGCTCGCCTCGGAGGCGAAGCCCGTCACCACGATCGACGGTGTGGGTGTCGGCAGCCGCCGCGCGGCACGCACGAGCTCGAGGCCGTCGCCGTCCGGCAAGCGAAGGTCGGTGATGACGAGCGCGAGCGGGTCCCGTTCGAGGATCACAAGCCCGTCGCCGCGGGAGCCGGCCGAGACCACCCGGTATCCTCTTCGGCGAAGCAGCCGCTGATAGTTCGCGACGAAGTCCGCCTCGTCATCGACGACGAGGATTGGGTCCATGGGCGGCCGCGCTACGGCGCCTTCACATAGGCGCGGAGCAGATCGGTCTCGGTGATGATCCCCACCAGCTGGCCGGCATCGACGACCGGGAGGGCGCCGATCTTGTGATCGAGCATCAACCGTGCCGCGTCTCTCGTATCCTGGCGCGGGCTGACGGTCACGAGGCACTTCGTCATCACCGACGCGACCGTCAACCGCGCGAGCAGATAGTTGATCTCCCAGACCGACAGGCTCGTCGCAGGTGACGGGAGATTCAGCCGAATGTCGCGGTCCGTGACGATGCCGAGGAGCTTTGGCCCTTCGGCGATCAGCACGTGACGGAAACGCTTGTCGATCATGAGCTGACGCGCATCGAGCACCGGCGTCTCGGGACCGACAGTGATCGGGCTGGTGGTCATGAGCTCGCGGACATTCATGGTTCCCTCCTCCTAACCGCCCTTCTTCGTCGGATCGGGGGCAGCGGCGTCAGGGCAGACCTTCTGCATCTCGGCACGATGCTGCTGCATCATGCCGCTCATCTGCTCGTGCATTTGCTTCATCTGGGTCATCTGCTCGTGCATCTGCTTCATCTGGGTCATCTGCCCGTGCATCTGCTTCATCTGGTCCTGCATCTGTTCCATCATCTTCATCATCCGCACCATCCGTTCGTCCTCGGGCCCGGACGCCGGTCGCTGTGCGAGCGCCGACCCCAGGAGGGCGCCGAGGAGCGCGAGCATCGCGAGCCCGGTGAGCAGAGTCTTCATTTTCATGGCTTACCTCCCTTTGACGGTCAGGACGGGACACGGCGCCGCGGTGATGACCCGTCCCGCCACGCTGCCAAGGAACAGCTTCGCGAACCCCGAGCGCCCGTGCGTGCCCATCACCACCAGGTCCGCGCGCTTCGTCTTGGCGATGCGGGCGATCTGCTCGTGAGCGGCGCCTTCGGCGAGCACGCCCTTGGCGCGGACGCCCGACTTCCTCGCTTTCGCCAGCAGCCTGTCGAGCTGCTTCCGGGCCCACGCCCTGGTCGACGCCGCGAGATCTTCGTACATCTTCGGAGAGACGTAGCCTTCGCCGGCCACCGGGATGATCGGATTGATGACGTGGACGATCAGCAGCTCGGCGCGACTGGCCTTCGCCATTTCGATCGCCTTTTTGAAGGCCGCGTTCGACGCCGCTGAGAAGTCGGAGGGATGGAGAATCCGACGCGTCATGAAATGGTCTCCCACGCGGCGCGCGCGATCACTTGCGCCGCTGTCTGGCGCATGAGGAACACCGGAACCTCGGCCTGCGCCAGCACGGCCGCCGCCACCGAGCCGAAGAGCAACCGCCGCAGACCACTCCGGCCGTGCGTTGTCATCGCGATCAGGTCCGCGTCGACTTCGCGGGCGCCGGCGAGGATCTCGGCGACCGGCTCGCCTCGGCGTACCGCGGTCGTCACACGAACGCCCTGGGCGCGAAGCTGGGCGGCGATCGATGCCAGGTACTCCTCGGCCCCGGCCCGGAGCTTCGCCACGTCCTCGATGAACACCTGCCGTGTTCCCTCCACGGTCACCGGCGGCGCGGGCACGAGAATGCGGACGAGGGTGACTTCCATGTCGAGCGGCCCGGCAATCTCCAGGATGAATGGGATGATCGATTCGGCTACCATCGAGCCGTCGAGCGGGACGAGCGCGCGCTTATACATGGGCAGCCCTCCTTGCGGCCGCAGCCCCGACCGGAAGATGCACCGGGGCGCTCTCGGCGCGAACGACGAGAATGGGAGTCGTCGTCCCCCGCAATACCGACTCGGCGACGCTGCCCAAGATCAGGCGACCGAGACCGGTCCGACCGTGGGTGGACATCACGATCAGGTCGGCCTTCTGGACGTTCGCCGCCTCGACGATCGCGGCGGCGGCCGGGCTGTACCACACGTGGGTTTCGACGCGCCCGAATCCCCGACCCTTGAGGCGCCGGACGACCGCCGCGAGGTACTCCTCAGCCTCGCGAACCGCCATGACCTGGGCCTCGACCGTATCGGCTCCGGGCAGCGCGTGGGCCTCGGCGGCTCGGAGTAGGCTGAGCGTTGCGCCGTTCTTCTCGGCGAGGTCGAGCGCAGTCCACATCCCCGCTTCGGCCAGCACCGATCCGTCAAGCGGAACGAGAATCTTGTCGAGCTTCATATGTCCTCCCCGGTCGCCGTTTCTTTGCTCGAGCGACCAACCGCTGATTGAGCAACGTGGATGCCAGCGGCGGGCACGAATGAAAACACGGTGTTGGCAGGAGTCCCTCGAGCCCCGATGGGGACGTGAAGCCTCGGTGGGACACCGCCGCCCCGCGGGCGACGGCCGAGCGTTAGCCGCGAATCTGGTACTTGTTGATCAACCGGTGGAAGGTCTTCCGGTCGATCCCTGCCGCCTTTGCCGCGGCGGACACGTTGCCTCCGTGGCGCTCGAGCAGGTCACGCAGGTACGAGGCCTCGAGCACCTGCATCCACTTCTCTTTGGCGTCCTTCAGCGGCAGGTCGGCGCTCGACGGCGGCGTCGGGCCGGAGAAAGTGGGGGGAGCCGGGCCGCGGACTGTGGCGCCCTGCAGCAGATAGTCCGGCAGGTCGCGCCGCGTGACGAGGTCGCCATCGGCGAGGGCGCAAGCTCGTTCGACGACGTTCTGCAGCTCGCGCACGTTCCCGGGCCACGCATACGCCTCCAGCGCCTGGAGGGCCGCGTCGTCGAAGCTCGTCACCCGGTCCTGCCCGTAGCGCTTGAGGAACGCATGGGCCAGGAGCTTCACGTCGCCCGCGCGCTCGCGGAGCGGCGGCAGCGGGATCGCGATGACGTTGACGCGATAGTAGAGCTCCTCGCGGAACCGGCCCTTCGCCACGGCGTCGCGGAGGTCACGGTTCGTCGCCGAGACCATCCGGACGTCGACGTCGATCTGGGCGGTTCCCCCGACCCGCCGCAGCTGGCGCTCCTGGAGCGCGCGCAGGAGCTTCACCTGGAGGGCGATCGGCAGTTCGGCGATCTCGTCGAGGAAGAGCGTGCCCCGGTCGGCGACCTCCATCAGGCCCTGCTTCGACTTCACGGCACCGGTGAACGCGCCCCTCTCGTGGCCGAAGAGCTCGGACTCCAGGAGCTGCTCGGGCAGCGAGGCGCAGTCGACCGGCACGAAGGCCCGCGCCGCGCGCGGGCTGTTGGCGTGCACCGCGCGCGCGATCAGCTCCTTGCCGGTGCCCGACTCGCCGAGCACGAGGATGTTCGCGTCCGAGCGCGCCGCCTTGCGCACGAGCTCGAAGACCTTCGTCATGGCGGAGCTTCGCCCGATGATGTTCTCGAAACCGAGCGTCCCCTGGAGCTGCTCGCGCAAGTGGCGGTTCTCGAGCTCGAGCGCGCGCTGGCGGAGGCCGCGCTCGACCGCCACCCGCAGCTGGTCGACCGAGAAGTTCTTGGGTAGATAGTCGAAGGCGCCGTCCTTGATCGCGGCCACCGCGGACTCGATGGTGGCGAACGCGGTGACCAGGACGACCGGGAGGGCGGGGTCCACGGTGCGCGCCCGTCGGAGGAGCTCCATCCCGTCCATGCCCGGCATCTTGAGGTCGGTCAGCAGGAGGTCGGGCCGTTCGGCCTCGACGAGGCCGAGCGCCTGCTGCGGATCGGTCGCCGTCAGGCACTGATATCCCGCGCGCTTGAGGATGCGGGCGCAGTTCTCGACCATGTCCGGCTCGTCGTCGACGACCAGCACCCGGCTCGTCGTCACGCGAGCTCTCCGGCACGGGCGCTCCGGAAAATCAGGACGAACGTCGTCCCCTCGCCCGGTCGGGACTGGACGTCGACGATCCCCTGGTGCTCGCGGACGATGCCGTAGGAGATGGAGAGACCAAGCCCGGTGCCCTCGGCCTTGGTCGTGAAGAACGGGTCGAAGATCTTCGGCAGCACCTCTGGCGGAATCCCGGGCCCCGTGTCGCGGACGACCAGGCGGACGCCGCCCGCGGGCTCGGTCGTGGCGCTCGTCTCGACGGAGATCTCGCCCCCGTCCTTCACCGCGTCGCGGGCGTTGGTGACGAGGTTCATCACGACCTGCTGGAGCGCGTTCGCGTCCCCCCAGATCGGCGGCAGCCCGGGCGCGAGGGCGCGCCGGAGCGCGACGCCCTCCTTGACGATCGTCTTCTCCACCAGCAGCAGCGTCTCGTCCACCACTTGGTTCAGGTCGACGCGGCCCTGCTCACCCGACGAGTGCCGGGAAAAAGACAGGAGCCCCTGCGCGATCCTGGCGACGCGCTGGGCGTGGCGGTGGATCACCCGCAGGTCCTCCCCCAGATCCTCCGGGAGCGGCCTGGACTCGGCTTCCAGCAGCATCAGCTCGGTTCGTGACGTGATGATGCCGATCGGGTTGTTGAGCTCGTGCGCGAGACCCGCGGCCAGCGTGCCGAGCGCCGCCAGCTTTTCCGATTGCCGCGCCACCCGCTCCAGGCCGATCCGCTGGGTGATGTCCTCGATGAGCAGCACCGCGCCCGTCGGCAGGCTGCCCTGGTGAATGAGGCTGCCGCGGATGTTCCAGGCGACGTGCTCTCCCCGCAGCGTCTCGTGCGCGACGCCGTCGAGCTTGAACTCTTCGATCTCGCCGCGCAGGAGCTGCTGGAGCGGTTCCGCCACGGCCTCGCGTTTGAAGTTCGGGTTGACGTCGAAGAGGGCGCGCCCCGCCAGCTCCGCCCCTGTCACGCCACACCATTGCTCCATCGTGGGATTCCAGGCGACGATCCGTCCCTCGCGGTCGAGCGCGATGAGCCCTTCGCGCAGGCTCTCCACAACGTTGTGGATGTACCGGTCACGCTCGTGGGCCTGGGCGGTCAGCGACGTCACGCGGAGCCGTTCGCGCTCCTCGACATCGGCCAGGACGCCCACGCTGATCGCGGCGCCGAGCAACATGAGAATTTGGGTCGATACGTTGGCGACGTCGATCCCCTCGATCGTGGGCCATGCGACGACGAGATACGCGGCCGCGGACACGATCGCGACCGCGACGCCCCGCTTGATGCCGTAGTAATACGACTGGAGCGCCGCGATCAACGGCAGGGCGAGATACAGCGCGCTCCGGGCGCCTCCGGTGAGATAGATCAGCACCAGCGCGAACGCCTGGTCGACCAGGAGGACGTAGAAATTGAGCCGCAGGGTGGCGGCGGGCCGCCACCAGAGCGCCGCCTCCACGGCAAGGCTGTAGGCGAAGAAGGCGATCACGGCGGCCACCAGCGGCGCCGACCGCCGGTACTCGCGCGGCGCGAGTACGAGCCACACGACGGCGGCCAGCAGCGCAAGCGTTCGAATGAGAGGGAGTGCGAGCACCCGCGCGCCGCCGACGCGCCGGGCCACCAGATCGAATGCCCGGCTCAACTCAACCATGGCCACCATTATATGGGCAGGAGTCGCCCCATTGGGGCATAGCCACCCCACTTCCCGATCCCGGGCTCGCGCTCGGCACCGGTCGCAGGAGTGCCAAGGTCACGCCGCGACGGGCCGAATCCGCAGCGCCCGGCCGGCGCGCGAGCACCGCGCGGTGCTGGTACACGCCTTGCTGTCGAACGCTTGCGGAGAGACAACGGCTTGCTCACCGGGGGGCTCAAGATCACGGTCGATGCGAACGAGGCGGTCGCACGCGTCGCCCATCTGTTGAGCGAGGTCATCGCCATCTACCCGATCACGCCCTCGTCGGGGATGGGAGAGTGGGCGGATCAGTGGTCGGCGCAGCGGCGCGCGAACCTCTGGGGGACGGTTCCGACGGTGGTCGAGTTGCAGAGCGAGGGCGGCGCCGCCGGCGCGCTGCACGGCGCGCTCCAGACGGGCGCGCTCGCGACGACGTTCACCGCGTCGCAGGGGCTTCTCCTGATGATCCCGAACATGTACAAGATCGCCGGCGAGCTGACGCCGGCGGTCTTCCACGTCGCCGCCCGCGCGCTGGCCGCGCAGGCGCTCTCGATCTTCGGCGATCACAGCGACGTGATGGCGGCGCGGGCAACCGGCGTGGGCATGCTCGCCTCCAACTCCGTGCAGGAGGCGGGAGACTTCGCGGCGATCGCCCACGCGGCGACCCTCGAGTCGCGCGTGCCGTTCATCCACTTCTTCGACGGCTTCCGCACCTCGCACGAGGTTGCGAAGATCGAGGAGCTCACGCCGAACGACCTGCGGGCGTTGCTGGACGAGGCGAGCGTCCGGGCGCACCGGGCGCGAGCATTGTCGCCGGATCGGCCGTTCATCCGCGGCACGGCGCAGAACCCCGACATCTATTTCCAGGCGCGCGAGGCGGCCAACCCGTACTACCTGGCCTGTCCGACCATCGTGCAGTCGGTCATGGATCGCTTCGCGCGCCTCACCGGACGCCCCTACCGCCTCTTCGACTACGTGGGCGCGGCCGACGCCGAGCGCGTCATAGTGCTGATGGGCTCGGGCGCCGAGGCGGCGGACGAAACGGTCGAGCATCTCCTCGCCCGCGGCCAGAAGGTCGGCCTGGTGAAGGTGCGTCTGTACCGCCCCTTCGCGACGGAGCACTTCATCCGAGCGCTCCCGGCGAGCGTTCGGGCCATCGCGGTCCTCGATCGTACGAAAGAGCCGGGGAGCGCGGGCGAGCCGCTCTACCTCGACGTGGTCGCGGGAGTGAGCGAGGCCGTGGCCGCGGGCAGTGCGCCCTTCGCCACGGCGCCGAAGATCGTCGGCGGACGCTACGGCCTCGCGTCGAAGGAGTTCACGCCCGCCATGGTCAAGGCCGTGTTCGACGAGCTGGCGGCGCCACGCCCGCAGAACCACTTCACGGTCGGCATTCACGACGACGTCACCCACACGAGCCTGGCGTGGGACGAGGCCTTCACGACCGAGGCCCCGGACACGGTGCGGGCCGTCTTCTATGGGCTCGGCGCCGACGGGACCGTGGGCGCCAACAAGAACTCCATCAAGATCATCGGCGAGGAGACGGATCACTACGCTCAGGGGTACTTCGTCTACGACTCGAAGAAATCGGGCTCGGTGACGATCTCGCATCTCCGGTTCGGGCCACGGCCGATCCGGTCGACGTACCTCATCGAGCGGGCCACGTTCGTCGCCTGCCACCAGTTCTCCTTCCTGGACCGGCTCGACGTGCTCCGGGCCGCCGAGCCCGGCGCCGTCTTCCTGCTCAACAGCCCGTACGGACCTGACGACGTCTGGAACCATCTCTCGCGCCGGGTGCAGGAGCAGATTGTCGCCAAGCACCTCCGCTTCTTCGTCATCGACGGCAATCGGGTGGCCCGCGAGACGGGTATGGGCGGACGGGTCAACACGATCATGCAGACTTGCTTTTTCGCGATCAGCGGCGTGCTTCCGCGCGAGCAGGCGATTGCCGCAATCAAGCATTCGATCGAGAAGACGTACGGCAAGCGCGGCGAGGTGGTTGTCCGGAAGAACTTCGCCGCCGTCGACAGCACGCTCGATCGCCTCCAGGCGGTCGCGGTGCCCGACCGGGTGACCTCCACATTCGACGCGCGGCCGCCGGTGCCGGCAGGGGCGCCCGAGTTCGTCCAGGCCGTGACCGCCCGGATCATCTCGGGCGAGGGAGACCGCCTCCCGGTCAGCGCGCTCCCGGTGGACGGGACCTATCCGAGCGGTACCGCTCGCTGGGAGAAGCGCAACATCGCCCTTGACGTCCCGGTGTGGGACGAGCAGCTCTGCATCCAGTGCGGCAAGTGCGTGCTCGTCTGCCCCCACGCGGTCATCCGCGCGAAGGTCTATTCGCCCTCGGCGCTGGCGCAGGCGCCGCCCACGTTCAAGTCGGCCCCCGCGCGCTGGCGGGAATTCGGCGACGCGCGGTACACGCTCCAGGTCGCCGTGGAGGACTGCACGGGCTGCGCGCTGTGCGTGGAGGTCTGCCCGGCCAAGAGCAAGAGCGAGGTCCGGCACCGGGCCATCAACATGGCGCCTCAGGCACCCCTGCGGGAAGCGGAAACGAAGAACTGGGCGTTCTTCCTCGACCTGCCGGAAACCGACCGCGGCGCTCTCAATCTCGGTCAGGTGAAAGACGTTCAGCTCCTCGAGCCGCTCTTCGAGTTTTCGGGCGCCTGCGCGGGTTGCGGCGAGACGCCGTACGTCAAGCTGTTGAGTCAGCTCTTCGGCGATCGTGCGCTCGTCGCGAACGCCACAGGGTGCTCGTCCATCTACGGGGGGAGCCAGCCCACGACGCCGTGGACCCAGAATCGCGCGGGACGCGGCCCGGCGTGGGCCAACTCGCTCTTCGAAGACAACGCCGAGTTCGGTCTCGGCATGCGCCTGGCGCTCGACAAACAGGAGGAATACGCGCGTGATCTGCTCTTCCTGCTCCGTGAGGCGCTCGGCGACCTCGGGCGCGAAGTCGTCGAGGCCGATCAATCGACCGACGCCGGCGTCGAGGCGCAACGCGAGCGGGTCGCGCGACTCAAGGCGCGTCTGGCCGGATCCAGCGGGGGCGCGGCACGCGACCTCGCGAGCGTCGCCGATGCGCTCGTCAAGAAGAGCGTCTGGATCGTCGGCGGCGACGGCTGGGCCTACGACATCGGCTCCGGCGGTCTCGACCACGTGCTCGCGTCGGGCACGAACGTCAACGTGCTCGTCCTCGACACCGAGGTTTACTCGAACACCGGCGGGCAGATGTCCAAGGCGACGCCGCGCGGCGCCGTCGCGAAGTTCGCCGCGGGCGGGAAACCGTCGCCCAAGAAGGACCTCGCGCTCATGGCGATGACCTACCAGAACGTCTACGTGGCACGCGTCGCGATGGGCGGCAATGACGCGCAGACCCTCCGGGCGTTCCGCGAGGCGGAGGCGTTCGACGGACCTGCGCTCATCATCGCCTACAGTCACTGCATCGCGCATGGCTACGACCTGCGCCACGGGATGGATCAGCAGAAGGCCGCGGTCCTGTCCGGCCACTGGCCGCTCCTGCGCTTCGACCCCGCGCTGGTCAAGGAGGGGAAGAATCCCCTCCAGCTCGACTCGAAGGCGCCGAGCCTTCCCCTCGAGAAGTACGTCTACAACGAGACGCGCTACACGATGCTCGCTCACAGCGATCCGGCGGCGGCCAAGCGACTTCTGGCCGAGGCGCAGGCGGATGTGCTGGCACACTGGCGGACGTACGAGCACCTCGCGGCGATGCCGGGAACCCCGGGGCAGACCGGGGACGACCATGCCTGATCTCTCCACGCGCTATCTCGGCCTCGCGCTCCGGAACCCATTGGTCGCCTCGGCGTCGCCGCTCTGCGAATCGCTCGACAGCATCCGACGCATGGAGGACGCGGGCGCCGCGGCCGTGGTGCTCCACTCGCTGTTCGAGGAGCAGATCAATCTCGAGAGTCACCACCTGGACCGCTATCTCTCGCACGGCACGGAGAGCTACGCCGAGTCGCTCACGTACTTTCCGGACATGACGAGTTACAACCTCGGTCCCGACGCCTACCTCGAGCATATCCGTCGGGCCAAGGCGGCGGTAGAGATCCCCCTCATCGGCAGCCTCAACGGCGTCTCGACGGGAGGCTGGATCACCTACGCCCGTAAGATCGAGCAGGCCGGCGCGGACGCGCTCGAGCTGAACGTCTACTACATTCCCGCGGATCCGGAGCTGACCGGCGGCCAGGTCGAGCAGATGTACGTCGACCTGGTGCGCGACGTGAAGCGCAACGTCACGATCCCGGTCGCGGTGAAGCTCGGGCACTCGTTCAGCGCGATGGCCAACCTGGCGCGGCGTCTCGGCGCCGCGGGTGCCGATGCGCTGGTTCTCTTCAATCGCTTCTACTTGCCGGACTTCGATCTCGAGACCCTGGACGTCGTGCCCCGGCTGACCCTGAGCAGCTCCGACGAGCTGCTCATGCGCCTTCACTGGATCGCCATCCTCTACGGCCATGTCCGCGCCGATCTGGCGGTCACCGGCGGTGTGCACACGGGCGCCGACGTGCTCAAGGCGATGATGGCGGGCGCCCGAGTGGCGATGATGACCTCGGCGCTCCTCAAGCACGGCATCGAGCACTTCCGGGGCGTGCGCACGGAGCTGCTCGAGTGGATGGAGGCGCACGAGTACGAGTCGATCGCGCAGATGCAAGGCAGCATGAGCTACCGCTCGGTGCGAGAGCCCGCCGCCTTCGAGAGGGCGAACTACATGAAGGTGCTCAGCTCCTATGTGCAGCGCAGCGAGGGGGGATCATGAGCTGCCGACGGGCCGGCCCGTCGGGCAGGTAGTCCGGGGATCAGTTGATCGACGTTATGGATGTCTGCGCCAATCAAATTTTCAAGCCAGGTGTAACTGTAGAAGCCGCCTCGCTCGCGGCCGACTTGCATGATCCACGACCACACGTCCGCAGCGGGCGCGTTCACGGTTACCGCGCGTACGGCCCGGGTCGA
>WNGA01045778.1_pt1 | contig 11930 bp, 11 predicted proteins | sample 5400061 | NCBI WGS metagenome assembly WNGA01 (sample SAMN13153366, study PRJNA577476) | soil metagenome | isolation source: 100 cm soil or saprolite under grassland replicate 2 | place: USA:California | collected 2016-06-15
TGACCATTCGACGAAGGCGGTTATCGACCAATCAGGATGAGAATACCCGCAACAATAGCGAGCAGCGCGAGGAGAATACCGATACCGGGAATTGAAATGCTCGCTATTTGCAGGAGGCCGGTCAGGATAAGCCAGATACCCAGCAAGAGCATTCCCACGTTCCGTGTCAGTCGCATGGTGTGTCCCTCCCTTGGGGCGAGTGCTACGACTACTCGCCTATAAACAAGCTGATCATACCGTCAGGACGGCGCCACAGCCTCAGGCTACGCGGACTTCTTCGGCCGACCACCCTTCTTCTTGGCTGGCGCCGGTGGCGCAGAAGCGACAACGGGAGGCGGCTCCTCGACGACAGCTGGGCTCACACCATTCCCATGACTGACCTCGATAATCTTGAAACGAACGAGGTCACCGGAGGTGCGTCGGAAGTCGATACCGATACCACGCCGCGTGGCTGCGGCGCGTAAGCGATTACGCACCGTGAGACGGTTCTCACCCTCATCAAGCGTGCCCTCACCGTACTCACCGATGTCATAGTCAGCAAGGATGGTGTCGTACTGCTCTTCCGTGAGCTTGCGTAATCCTTTACCCTTGTCTACCTGTGCCTTCACCTCTTCAGGGTCGAGTTTACGAAAGTTCGGCATCGCTCGTCTTCTTTCTCGGATAAAACGGTTGAGGGCAGTATAGTACCGCGAATGAATGTAGGAGGCAAATTGTGTCGCTGGTATTAGGTAGTCGCGTTTCCGTATCGATGGTTTTACGCTAGGCGGGAATAATCCTCGGTGCGGTCGTGGCGATAGTGAGGCAAAGCGGATAGACGAAACGTACGTTTTCAAACGCCCGCTTTGGCAGCATTCGTGTATGCTTCCCCCGCTACGAAAGCTGAAAATTCTGCGGATGTCAGTATCTGAATACCATAATATTCTTTACGATCTAACAGGTAGTCGTTACCGCTGATGATAAATGAGCGTTCGATGTCTTCGCAATTGTTTGGAGGTGAGATGATGCCAGATACACCAATGCGGGCTTTCTGGGTTGCGCGGGGCGCCGATCGATTGGGTGAGCTTCATGGTCTTGGGATCGGTGTACTCTCCTTCAAAGTCTCGACCAAGGACAGTTACGGCGCGCTCTTGGTCATTGAGCTGGCTCACCACGAGAAGGGTGGTCCTGCCCGTCACTTGCACTACGAACAGGACGAGTGGTTCTATGTCGTTGAGAGTGAGTACGTCGTTGAAGTGGGATCAGAGCGGTTCCGGCTGAAATCAGGCGATTCCTTGTTTGCACCTCGCAAAGTGCCCCATGCCTGGGCATACGTGGGTGATCAACCTGGACGGATTGTGATTGCCTTAACGCCAGCCGGTCAGCTGGAGGCGTTCCTCCGAGAACTGAGCAAGGCGAACGCGATGGCGCCGCAGGATCCGGCCTTCTGGCGTGCGTACGGAATGGAGTTGGTTGGACCACCGTTAGCAGTGGTTCGAAGCTGACGCCACCGGCGCCATGCAACAGCTCGGCGTCCTCCCCCTGCTAGGGCACGGTGAACGTTAGAAGTTCAGCAAGCAACACTATCGAGCAAGCGCCAGCGAAGCGCATCAGTTTGCCAGCGTGAGCATTAGCCAAAGCGTAGGCTTTGCAACGTAAGGCACGCGCAGTAAACGGGCGCGGGCTAACCCGTGCATCCAGCCGCCGCCGCTACGCTGAGCTTCGCGGCGCGGCTGATGCGCAGGCCGTTGGGCGAACAGTCGATTATCGCAGCACGATTGATACATTCCATCAGTGGCGATTTCGTTGCCACGACCATTGCTGACAAACCACTTATGCCATGCTAACCTGGATGCCTGCGGGTTGAGCAGAAGGAGCTATGGGAGCTCATGCCTGGTGCTGCTGGTGGACGTGAACCCGTATCGCCGCAGTGCGCCTATGCCAAACCTGTGCATGATTTGCTGCCGTATTGCAATGCTGTAGCGTACCGCAACCGAGTATACTGCACACGCGACGGCCTTCATCATGCCTCCTACCCGCTCCGGGCCGCTCCCTGTTGAGCTGCCTGCTATCGCCATGAGGAGTCGTGCCCAATGCTTGCTGTCGAACGCCAACTCGCCTTGCTCTCGCCCTTTCCAGCGGCCATGCATCCCGACGTTGATCGGATGCACCGCCAGACCGCCACATGGGCCGTGCAGTATGAACTGATCACATCCCAGCAGGATCGTCGCCGCCTTGATGCCAGTCACTACACACTGTTAATGGCGCGCGCCTACCCCACCGCCGACCCTGCGGCTTTGCAACTCATCGCCGATTGGAATACATGGACGTTTTTGTTGGACGATTACTTTGATGAGCATGTGATTGGCCGCAATCCCGATGCCATCGAGCACCTGCACCGCCAGATCCTCTCCATCCTGGCCGGCGCCACACCCGCCGCTGGCGATTCGATGCGGATCTGCGCACTCCACAACATTGCGAGTAGATTGCGGCTGCTCGGCGATAGCGAATGGATGACTCGATTCACCACCTGTGTGCGTGAAACCTTGGCGGCGAGCTTATGGGAAGCACGCAACCGCCGTATTCGCGTCGTTCCGACTGCCGATGATTATTGCTATTGGCGGCTCTTTACGAGCGGGGTCTTCTGCTATTTTGCGCTGATTGAGATCGCCGAGCAGATGACTCTCCCCACGTTTGTGTGGGATCATCCCGTGATCCAGCAACTGGCGCGGAGCGCGAATGCGGTGATCTGCTGGTCCAACGATATCTTCTCGTTCGCGAAGGAGGTAGCACACGGCGATGTACATAATTTGGTGTACATTGTGCAGCACGAGGACGCGCCATGGTAATGACGGATACGAGTTCAACCCACTTAGCTGCGCTCATTCGTTTGACGAGCATCTTGGTGCTCGGATTTGCCACCGCATTGGGGCTGATTGGGCTGCTGACGCACATCCCCGTCATTGGCGCGAGTACCGGCATCACCCTAATGTTCGCTGGTGCCTTGGGCATTGCGCATCGGTCTATCGCCCGCAATAACCGAACCCTGGCAGCCTACTGGGTTGCTGGCGGGGCGCTGATTGCCGTGGCACTCTTAACCATCGTTGTGCCACGGCTCTATGTTAGTAATGCCGTTGTGCCCTTGCTGGTGGCGACCGTGTTGCTCCAGTATGCACCATATGAGCATAGTCGCCGCTATCTTGGAATCTGCGGGCTGATGACCGTGGGGATTGTCGCCGTGGGTGTGACACTCCCGGATCCGTTGGTTGCGGATAAGCTGCTGATCTATCTGAACGTCAGCCTGCTGATCACCAATGTCGGTCTGGCACTGTTTATGTTATGGCAGTTTCGCATGCGTTTGCAAGAAACGATCATGGAGGTACAGGAGACCAATACGGTGCTCAACGGGCTGAATAACCGCCTCCAGCGGGAACTCCACGAGCATCAACGGACCGAAGTTGCCCTGCGCACCAGTGATCGGCGCATGCGTGCGTTACTGAATGCCATCCCTGACGTGCTGTTTCGATTGAGCGCCGATGGCCGTGTGCTTGACGTGCAACCGATTGAAGCGCTGACCATCGCGCTCGGTGCGGTGCGCATACCCATGGCAGAAATCCAAAGCTTGCTCCCACCACAGGTCTGGATTGAACGGGCGATCACCACGCGCGAACTCCAGCGGTACGAAAGCCAACGAGTGATCAAGAACGAAGTACATGAGTATGAAGGGCGCCTGATGGTGTCCGACGATAACGAGGTCGTTGCGATCGTGCGTGACGTCACCGACGTCAAACGCGTGGAGCGGTTGAAGACGGAGTTTGTCGCCACAGTGAGTCACGAATTGCGGACGCCACTGACCGCGATCCGCGGTTCGCTTGGCCTCATCGCCGGGGGCGTGACGGGTGAACTCACGGCACAAACCGCAGCCTTAGTGAAAATCGCGTACAACAACTGTGAACGCCTCTTGCGACTGATTAATGATCTCCTCGATATCGAGAAGAGTGAAGCAGGAAGGCTGGAATTCGCAATGCAACCACTGGCACTTCTGCCACTGGTGGAGCACGCCATCGAAACAAATCGTCCCTTTGGCGCGCAGTTTGGTGTCACATTTATGTTCGTGCAGCCAGCACCGGATGTGTGGGTCAACGGCGACAGCAATCGGTTGACCCAAGTGCTGACCAACTTGCTCTCCAATGCCGCCAAATTTTCGCCGCCCGACGACCTCGTGACTATTGCGGTGACCGCCCACGATCAGACGATTCGTGTCGCCGTTACGAATCAGGGACCGGCTATCGCCGAATCATTTCGCGATCGAATCTTCATGAAATTTGCCCAAGCCGATACATCCGATACACGCCAGCGAAGCGGAACCGGCCTGGGATTAAGTATTTCCAAAGCCATCATTGAGCGGCTTGGTGGCGTCATCAGCTATGAGACCAGCGACACGACGGGAACCACGTTCTACTTCGATCTCCCGGTGTACCACCCCGCGCCAGCATCGAGGTCATCGTAAGCGTCTTTCCGTGTTCTTATTATAAACCCCGTTGCAATCAAGATCGCCAACCCGGATAGAGCGGCTTAGGCTCTTTAGACTCTTTCTGACAATCCGGTTTTGGTAACGAAGTCGTGCAGGTATTTGAGGTGTAAACAGCATTGGTATGCGATGTCAGTAAACATAGTCAACCTAAAAACATACACGGTTTCGAGTTGTCAAAAAGAGCTTAGGGTATCGTACCAGTCAGCCCAAGCTGCGTAAGCAGGGTGCGCACCTCATCGATTCGAAAGGGCTTCTGAAGAAAGCCAGCGAGCGAAAGCTGCCCGATGTTCGACGCCAGGTGCGCGGGGATTCCGCCACTCATCAGCACGATCGGCAGCTGTGGCACCAACTGCTGGAGGACAATCGCCGCATCAACGCCGCTCATATCAGGCATCTGGATATCCAAAAATGCCGCGGCAAGCTCAAGGGCGTGGTGGCGGGCGGCGGCAATCGCGTCGGCCCCAGTCATGACGACAATCGGCGCGAGCCCAAGTGGTCGCATAATACGGGTAAGCAAAACACCGATGTCGCGATTGTCATCGGCAATCAGCACAACGCGTGGTGCGGGCGGCATGGCCTACTCTCGTGGTAACAGCGCATCCCGGGAATTACCGAAGCGGTATCGCTTGTGTAATGGATGTTGGACCCAGTATAGCCGATGAGTCATACCACACGGGCACCAATTGCCGGGCCGGTTGGCTTCTCCGCGCCATGCTGCCAGGCGCGCCGGATGCGATCCATGCGGCCTTAGCGGTGACACTGCGCTGGATAGACAGCTGCAAGTGCGCCGAGCAGTTCACGCATCAAAAACGGCTTAACCAGGTAGTGCTGGATTCCATAGTCGTCACGGATGGCTTTAGCGCCGTCGCAAGCCATACACAATCCCGGCCTGCAGCGTGCTGCAGGTCACGATCCCTCGCAGGTCGAGGTCCAGCCCAACCAGCGTCTGGGCGACTTCGGGGCGGATGCCGGTCAACACTACCTGTGCGCCGAGCAGCTTCACCGCCTGCGCCGTGCGGATCAGCGCGTTGGCCATTTGCGTATCGATCAACGGCACGCCGGTGATGTCAACGATGACCAGGTGCGCCGCGTGCGACGCAATCCCCGCCAGCAGCGTCTCCAGCACTTGCTGCGCCCGCCCTGAGTCGATTGCACCGATCAGCGGCATGACCAGCACGCTGTCGCTGATGGGAATTAACGGGCTAGAGAGCTCGCGCAGGGCAACCGCCTGGGCCCGGATGATCTGATCGCGCGCCTGGATGATCTCATCGCGCGCGCGCTCCAACGCATCGCCGCGTTCGATGGCATTGGCCAGCACGTTGGGCAGCATATACACCGCATCGAGGGTCGCGTCGAGCAGGTTCGCGCTGGTCACCAGCGCGATGTCGATCCACGTGAGCGGCGGCACCTCCGCACCACGCGCGGCCCGCAAGCCCAGCTCCACGGCCGTGCGGCCGAGTCCCCGCAGCGATTGGTGCACCGTCGCGCTCATGCGCCCCTCGTGAATCGCCTTCAGAGCCTCCGGCATCCCGTCGAAGCCCGTCACAACGATCTGCCCGGTGCGCCCGGCCGCCGCGATCGCGTCGATCGCGCCAAGGGCAAGGGTATCGTTGGCGACGCAGACGGCACACAGATTCGGGTGACGCTCGAGCGCCGCGCCGATCAACGCGGCACCGGACTCGGGCGTCCAGTCCGGACTTTCTTGCTCGAAGACAACCTGAACGCCCGGGTGCCGGCTAAGCACCGTGCGTATTGCCGTCGCGCGATCGACATTATCCTGCAGGCGGGTCGGCCCGATCAAATGGGCGACCTCTCCGGCGCCGCCGATCTGCGCGACCACATACTCGGCAGCCAGCTCGGCGCCTTTGATATTATTCGACTGCACGATACCGGTCACCGTGCAGTCAAGCAGCGGCGAGGCGACGACAATCACCGGAATGCGGGCCGCCTGCGCGCGTTCGACGGCGCCCACGAGCCCCCGCGCCACGACGGGCCCGACCAGGAGCGCATCAACGCGCTGGTCAACCAAGGAGTTGATTGCAGCGATCTGCTCATGCGGATCCATCGGGTGGGCCGTCAGAGTCGTGATCTCGATCCCCAACTCGGCTGCCCGCGCGCGCGCTGCGTAACCCACAATCATCCAATAGTGCGAGCGTGGGTCGTGGGTGGCAAAGCCAATGTGCATCAGTGGTACCTCGTGCGACACTTGGTCGTCGCTGGTGTGTGGTGGTCGACGGCACCTCACGCGAACCTAAATCGGCGCATGTGCTCGTGTTGTCCACGCTCATGATACGCTACCATGGTGGTCTGCGGTATAGCAATATGGTGGCAAGGTGATTACAGACTCGAAGTACACTTGAGCATCTGCTCAAGTGTTAGTTACTCAGCCCCCAGAGTAGTGGAAGCGATTGTTAGAGCGTGCTCACGGCCGACAAGAGACGAAAGCGGAAAAGGTGGCGCTGTAAGACTATACGATGCGAGCCAATCATATCTCCTGTCGCAGCAGGCTCAACGGGACAAATCCCAGATCGAGAAAGGGATTGGCCCGCGCCAGGTGCGCCCAGTCATCGGCGATAACGTCGATCAGCACCGGTGTACCAGGCGGCAGCCGGCCGGCCTCGCGGGCGTCCAGATTGGGCGCCTGGCGCACGCTGGCAAAGTTCTCGGCCGGGTTGGCGCTGCATGGATCGATCACCACAAAGCGCAGCGGCGCGACCATCGCCATAGGTGCCAGGTCGCGCGGCGGGTTAGCGCGCAGTCGATTGCCGAACACCACGTCGCCGTCGGGGAAGATATGGTACTGCGGATCGCGGTCGCGCTTCATGTTGAGGTGGTAATAAGTCAGACCAGCGATGTTGTCGGGGAGCGGCGGGTCGCTCGCGCCATAGTAGGCCATCCCGGCGTAGCGCCGGCCCTTCTCACCCATCGACATCTGGTCGGTGTTGTTGATGCCATATTCCGTCACGTACCATGGCATATTGCTGTAGAACTGCCGCGCGACCCGGATGGCCTCGCGGAGCTGGTTGGTGGTCGCGTGCTGCTCCGCCTTGGCGAAGCCGAAGTGCTCATAGAAGTGCAACCCGATGAAGTCGCAGCGCTGAAAAGCCTTGGTATCGGTCGCAATCTGATTGAAGCGCTCGAAATCCTTGTTTGCGCCGATGATCAGCCCCGGCGAGATCAGCTTGGCCTGCGGGAACTCGCGGCGGCAGATCGTGATCGCCTCGTTGAGAAAAAAGCAGTAGTTGAAGATAAAATCCTGGCTGGGATGGTCGTCGATATTCGGCTCGTTGCCGATCTCGAACATGATATCCTTGCGGATCGCGTACCAGGGTGCCAGCTCGTCTTGGACCAGATGGCCGCGCGGGAACTGGAACTTGGGATTATGGTTGTCGTAACTGGGGTCGCCGGCGACCGTACGAACGATCACATTTGGCGCCATGTGGAGCAACTGGTGCATGTGCGGGCTCCAGCCTCCCTCCATTCCCCACTCGGTCACGATTTTGATCGTATCGTAGCCACCACGGCTGAGGCAATCGGCGAGCTGGTCAAGATGGTCGATGTGGGTGACGACGACACCGTGTTGTCGCTTGGGCATGGGAGTACCTCCTCTTGCGTATGTTGATGTGGATCATAGCGTAGCTGCGTGCGATAGCCGATTGCAGGTAACAGCTGACTCGATGGGCAACGGCAAGCGCTTGCGGCTGGTGTGCGTTCCCAGCAGCTGGCCTGTAGCTGCCCGCGACACTCCTTCATCGCATCCGGCAACTCTTTATGAATCAAACGACGGCGGGAAACAAAATCGTGCATCGTTGTGCGGGTCACTCGGTATGTGATCTTGGCTGGACAGTCGGGCTGGTGAAAGTGAGCAAGCGGCGCAGCAACAAGGCGTGACACAGCAGGATGTGGCCGATCAGGCCGCGCCGCCGCTGCTCGTGCCCTGGTGGCAAGCGACCCACGCCGGCGTGGCGTGGATCGCGGCGCGCGCCCACGCGGTGGCGAATGTGCCGCCGGAAACCGCCCGCCAGATGGTGCTGGAAGGTCTCGGCATTGGCTTCTTCACCCGTACGCAGATCGCCGACGCTCTGGCGGCTGGATAGTTGCGCGAAGTGCCAATCGCCGATATGGGGCTGATTACACGCGATAGCGCGCTGGTGCGACTGGCACGGCAGAAGGACATATTAGTCGTACGAACCGAGTTCATCGCCGAGGTGCGGCAAGTAGCGGCGCAATCGAGAATATTGCTTGGGCAGGTTGGGTAAATGTGCGCTTCACTGCTCCAACATCGTCGCATTGCGCCACAGCGGATCGCCCTTTGACAGAGGAATGAACAGCGATCCCGTATGTCAGATAGTCCAGCACCTCATTGTCACCCCGCGCCTGAGGCAGAAAGATCTGGTAGCCCGTCGCCGACGAACCAGCCGTACTTGCCAGGCGCTGGGCGACCTCGCCAATGTGGGTGTCAGCGACGTAGAATTCGTGATACGCGCCCGTCGTGGCCGGCCAGGTAACAAAGTAGCGCCAGGTATTCAGCGCCAGCACGCATATGAGCAACCCGCCGCTAATCGCCCAGCCGAGCCGTGCATTGTAGCGCCAGCGCCGCAGCTCAAGCAGCCAGCCCAGCAGCGATGCCGCGCCGATGGCAGCCAGCACCATGCTGGGCGCAATTGCCTCGACCGTTCGCACTGCGTGCGGCTCCTGGTTACTCATAAGTGCAGGGATAAGCATCACACCTAACCACAAGAGCACAAGCCGCGCACCACGATCGCGCAGCCGTAGCAACAGTATGCCGGCACCCATCACAAAGGCTGCCCCCGTCAGTGGATCAAGCATGGGCGCGCCCGATAGATTGTGGCGTGCATTCTCGTCGCCGTGCTCATTCCACATACCCAGAAGCAGACGCGCATTCTGCTCAATGCGCCGAGCTGGGGCATGGCCGGCGATCGCGTCCTCGTTGAAGACCGAGGTCTGGTCAAGCCGCCGAGTATAACCGACCGGGTCGCTGAGCCCATAATCGATTAGCGGCGCAAGCACCAGCAGCGTGAACAGGGCCGCAATCGCCAGCCGTGAGGCCGCCATACGCCAAGCCCGCACATCGCGCCCGAGGATAATCGCGACAGTCAGCGCAATCACGATCGGCGCCAGGCGCGATGGGTGATAGGCATACACCGCCAGCCCGCAACTCGCCCCAGCCAGCCCAGCCTGCGTATGCCTGCGAAGCGATGCGCCAGGTTGAAGCGCTCGCCAGATCAGCCCAAGTGCCAGGATTGTAAGCGGCGGGCCGAGTGTGGCGGCAAAGCCAAGCCGACTCAAGGCAATATGCCAGACGGATGCAGCCATGAGCCCGGCCGACAGCACGGCAACGCGCCGGCCGAACAGCGGCTGTACCAGCCAGTAGAGCGCTAGCGGGGTCAGCGCGCCCGCCAGGGCCGGCACGAGCCGCACAGTCCAGGGATGTGGGCCAAAGAGACCGATCGGCACAGCGTCGAGATAGAACAGTAGCGCCGGGATATCCGCCCCCTCAGGCACATACACAGGGCGAAACTGCGCATCATGGAGAATGCGCAGCGCTAGCAGGCCATGGCGCGCCTCATCGCGCCACATGCCAAACGGCAGCCGATCTAACCCATAGAGCCTCCACGCGGTCACGAGTAGGCTACCAGCGACGAGCGCCGGCACAAGCATGCGCGATCTTAACGCAGCGATCGACTCCAGTGGCGGCAACCCGACGACGAGCAGCATACCGCCAACCAGCAATAATGCCCAACCGACCACGCTCGACCATGGCTGGCCAATCGGCAGCAGCATTTGGGCGCCAGCCAGCGCGCACAGCCCCAGCGGCACGATCGCCGGCATGCGCCCGCTCCGGCGTCGGAAAACCACAAATTCGGCAGCCAGTATGCCACCTGCCCTGGCACGAGCGCAATGCCAAAGCCAAGCGCACCGGCCAGGATCACCGTCGCCACCAGCGCGACCGTCGGGGTAATGCCGAAACGCCGCAGGGCCATATGGATGAGCAATCCCAGCAGCACAAAAAATGCGAGCCGACCCGCATCGGGCAGCCGTTGTGCTGGAGCGAGCGGATATTGGATCGCTTCCACGCCGCTGAGGACGATCCCCAATTCGCGGGACTCATGTGCGAATGCTGTCGCTGAAGTGTGGAGCGTCAGCAACGGCGCCTCAGCGCCGCGTTGGGGCGGGCGCAGGATGAACGAATAGCGACGCCAGGCCAACGGGCGAATGACGATCGGCGGAAGCTGATCGGCGCCACCAACCGTCAGCAGGGCCGGCGACTGACCCGGCTCGCGCACCGCCGTCAGACGTAGCCGAACCGCCACCGGCGCCTGCTGCTCAAAGCCGAAAAGACGCAATGCCGAATCCGTGCGCGACCAGCGGAAGGTATCAGCCCCGTTCTGTTCTGCCGGCCAGAAGCCCACCAGTGTACGATTAGAATCATTTGCCGCGGCCTGAGTACGCAGACGTGGCTGCGCGACCCAAGTCGCGGCAATAACTATCGCAGCAATCAGCGCCGCAAGAATGAGCGTATCGACAAACCAGGCCCGCCCGTGCCGGCGCGCGAGCTGCTGAGCCCATTGCGGGGCTGAAACTTCTTCGTGGAAGTTGCACCGAGCGCAGCGTTGCATGAATGCTCGTCTAGCTTCGCAGGTGCCTCATTTGTAATCGGCGGAGGCATGCACCGGTTAACAATTATAACATGTTTTTTACATATCATTTACACAGCAGCGCCGCCATGCTATGCATGGCGGCGCGAGAAGTTCCGCTCGTCCTATGTGTACCAAGCTACTGTATCTTCGTCCGCTTACCGTTGCGCCGACTGCCCGTCGGCCACGCGCTCGCGCAGTTCCAGCCACGCTTGCGGCATCTGAACCTTCAGGCCGCGTGGCGACACCCGCACGAAGCGGTCGCGCACGCTCTCCCAGCGATCGAGCAGGTCGGCCGCGCGCGGGCTGCCGGTGACGTCAAGGTGGCGCGCGAGCAAGGCGCGGATGTTCAACTCATCCTCGGCATCAAGCGCGCCCAGCTCAACCATCTCGGTGTTGCAGCGAGTCGAGAAGCTGCCCTCCTCATCGAAGACATACGCCAGCCCGCCGGTCATACCAGCGGCAAAGTTGCGGCCGGTGGCCCCCAGCACCAGCACCAGGCCGCCGGTCATATACTCGCAGCCGTGATCGCCAAGCCCTTCGATCACAGCGACCGCGCCGCTGTTGCGCACCGCGAAGCGCTCGCCGGCGCGGCCGGCCGCGTAGAGCGCGCCGCCAGTAGCGCCATACAGCACCGTGTTCCCGATGATCGTGTTCTCGTGGCTGGTGTAGCGCGCCGCCGCCCGCATTCGCACGATGATCTCGCCGCCGGCCATGCCCTTGCCGACATAGTCGTTGGCCTCGCCCTCCAGTAGTGTCCG
>WNGA01010946.1_pt1 | contig 11926 bp, 9 predicted proteins | sample 5400061 | NCBI WGS metagenome assembly WNGA01 (sample SAMN13153366, study PRJNA577476) | soil metagenome | isolation source: 100 cm soil or saprolite under grassland replicate 2 | place: USA:California | collected 2016-06-15
CGGGAGTCACGAGGGTCAGCTCGACGCGCTCGATAGCGCGTTGTGCAAGGAACGTGGCCGTGAGAAGCGCGAGCTCGTAGAGCGGAAGCGGCCAGCCGACGCCGCCGGGGAGCGCGAACACGAGCTGTCGAACCGCACCCGCTTCGAGCTCCGCATCCCGAAGGGTTCGACCACCGCCAGTGGCCGATACCAGAAGCGGGGGTCGGGCGAGAGCAGGTCGATCCAGACTCGCTCCTCCGCGAGTGCACGCAACGCGAGGGTCGCCTCGAGCGCCGCCACTCCGCCGCCGGCGACGACCACCTTCAGGGCCCCGCGCGGCCGTGGATCTGCGTACTTGTCGCTCATGGCCAGGCCTGAGTCTCTGCCCACGGCGGGCCGGCGGGCAGCAGGTCATTCACTGACCGCCGCTGTACGAACCCTGCGGGGATCTGCCCGGCCGCTGCTTCAGCAAGGGGTCGCATCGGCATTGACGAGCGACTTCGGCGCGCGCCGGACCGGGACGATCCGACGGCGGGGCGACGTGCGCTTCTGCGCGCGGATCTCGAGCGTGCCGTGACGATAGAATGCCTCGACGCGCTGCGGATTGGCGTCGTCCGGCAGCGTGAACGTCTCTTCGAGGCGCTCGTCGAACCGGAACGAGACGACGTCGTCGACCGCGGTCTCGATCTCCGCCGCCGTCACCGTCACGACTCGATCGTCGAGCGTGACCTCGAGCTCGGACAGGGCGAAGTCGCCGACATCGAGCGCGATCGTGTAGCCCTCGGCGCTTTCGCTGACGGTCGCATGCGGCGGCGGCACATGAATCGGCCTCGTTGCTTCGACTGTGGTCATTGCGACGCTCCTTTCGATGCGGCTCAGCGCACGGCGGCGGCCCGCTCGCTCCTGCGTGAGCCGGGGCCGGCGCCGATATCGCCGCGGACGATGAGAACAGGACATGGCGCGTGATGGAGAACGCGGGTCGAGACGCTGCCGAGCGCGGCGCGCTTGACGGGCCCGCGGCCGTGCGAGCCGATCACGATCAGGTCGGCTCCGATCACGCCGGCCCGCGCGCAGATCTCGGATGCCGGATTGCCTCGGCGAACGGCCGTCTTGGGCTGGAGGCCCGCCGCCCTGGCCTTCTCGGCGGCCGCGTCGACGACGTTCTCGGCCTGCTGGCGCTCGGCGTCCCCGCCAGCGTCGAGGGGCACGATCACCCCGTAGCCGACCATGGCCTTCGGGGGCGACCAGACGGAGACGATCTGGAGTGACCAGCCCGTCTCGAGCGCAAGCTCGATCGCCTCCTCGGTCGCTCGCCGGGCAGAGGCGGAGCCATCGGTTGCAAGAAGAATCGTCTTCATCAGAGACTCCCTTTGTCGGGCAGGGTTGTCCTTGGAAGCAGCGTCGCACCGCCTCGCGCATCTCACATCCGCGCGAGACCGGACCGGGGTTGCGGCTTGTCCGCAGGCAGGGCCGCGCTCTCACCGATGCCGGAACGAGCTCCGGCCACGACGCTTCTCTCGCCACAACGATAGGAGGAGCGATGACGACTCGAGTGGCGATCAACGGCTTCGGCCGGGTCGGACGGTGTGCGTTCCGCTCGGCCTTCGAAAGCGGCGCAGGCATCGAGTGGGCGGGGGTGAACGACGTCGCGGACGCCGCGACGCTCGCGCACCTGCTCAAGCACGACAGCGTCTACGGCCCGTTTCCGGCTTCGATCGAGGCGAGGCGCAATGGACTCGTCGTCGACGGAGCCTGGATACCGGTCCTGCACGAGGCTGACCCGGGCGAACTGCCTTGGGACGCCCTCGAAGCCGAGGTGCTGCTCGAGTGCACCGGCCGCTTCCGGTCACGCGACGACGCGGCGAGGCACCTCGAGGCCGGCGCGAAGACGGTGATTGTGTCGGCGCCCGCCAAGGGGGCGGACGTCACCGTCGTGCTCGGTGTCAACTTCCGGACGTATGACCCGCTCGAGCACTCGGTGATCTCGAACGCGTCGTGCACGACGAACTGCCTGGCGCCGATTGCGAAGGTGCTGCATGACTCGCTAGGGATCCGTCACGGCGTGATGACGACGATCCACGCCTACACGGGTGACCAGCAGCTCGTCGATCTACCGCACAAGGATCTCCGGCGTGCTCGCGCGGCCGCGCTGAACGTCGTGCCCACGTCGACCGGCGCAGCGAAGGCGATCGGATTGGTGATCCCGGAGCTGGCCGGGCGGCTGCAGGGCTACGCCGCCCGGGTGCCGGTCCCGACCGGCTCGCTCGTCGACCTCACCGTCGAGGTCGAGCGGCCCACGAGCGTCGACGAGGTCAACGAGCTGTTCGCCTCGCGCGCCGACACGGGCAAGCTGACGGGGATCCTCGCGTACAGCGACGAGCCGCTCGTCTCGAGCGACGTGATCAAGTCCACGTACTCCGGCGTGTTCGATTCCGGACTGACGCTCGTGACTGGGGAGACGCAGGTGAAGGTCGTGGCTTGGTACGACAACGAATGGGGCTATTCGACCCGGCTCGCCGAGCTCGCCCAGCTCGTGCTGGCACCGGTGCCGCAGCTCGTCTGAAGGCGGCCGTCTCTACAAACGCCAAGTCCCGCAGGCCGAACGCCTGCGGGACTTGGCCGAGGCGTGTCACGCGACTGCGTCAGATCCTCTTGGCAATCCGGTCTTCGCCGCGCCTCCGAGCGAGGTCGTCGAAGACCCACTCGATCTCGCCAGTGACCGAGATGACGCCGGGGACCTTGCTCGCGAACGCCTTGATCAGGTCCGCGTCGGTGCGCGTGTCGACACGGCCCGCGATCTTGACGTCGCCGTGGTCGACCTCGACCTTCAGCTCCTCGGGGACGAGCCAGAGGGTCTCGCGGATCACGTCCTCCCGGATCTCCCGGGCGATCTCCTCGTCGGAGCGCACGAACGCCTTGACGAGGTCGGCCCGCGTCACGATCCCGACGAGCTGGCTGTCCTTGACGACCGGGAGCCGGTTCACGCCGCGCTCGACCATGACGCGCGCCGCCTCGGACACCTGCGCCTTCGGCCGAGTCGTGACCGCCGGCGAGGTCATCGCCTCGGCCGCCGTCCGGGCGATCGTCTTCGGAGACCGACTCGGCGCCGGGTCCAGCAGCCAGGCAAGCGGGCCGCCGCGGCGCTGGTCGGGACCGAGCTCCTTGAACAAGATGTCGTTCTCCGACACTACTCCGACCACGCGGCTCGTCTCGTCGCAGACCGGCAGACCCGAGATCCGCCGCTCGGCCAGGATCGCCGCGACCTCCTTCAGCGGCGTCTCCGGCGTCACGGTCACCACCTCGCGGGTCATCACTTGCTCGACTTTCATGGTTTCCTCCCTTCGTTTTCGCCCTCATCATCCGGACGCTGGGGCGGCGCGACATCGGGAGCACCACGGATCCCCGTTGCGGGGTTTCACTGACCACGAGTCGAGCGCGTTCTACCGATGCGCGAGCCCTCTCGCGTGGGCGACGATCGATTCGCCAAGCCAAAGGAGAGTCCATGTCCACCGTCTTCTTGCCCGAGTTCGACGCAATCGTCGACGAACAGGAGCCGGAGGTCATCGTCGACGACACCGAGTTCGAGCACTGCATCGAGATCACCGTTCCCGGCATCGAGCTTCACCAGTTCGCGGTCTACGCCCTCGACCACACGCTGGCCGTCACCTGCGGCGAAGCCGAGTTCCGGCAAGAGCTCGACCTGCCTGACGACGTCGACACACGGCACGTGACTTGCAACCTCGACGACGGCGCGCTCGAGATCCAGGTGCCGAAGCTCGTCGTCGCGGCGCGCCGCGACTAGGCGGTACGTAGTTTCGTGGGAGAGACGATCGGCGTTTTCGCCGATGTCGGGCGATCCCTCGTGTCGTATCACCTCTTTTCCACGATCACAGGGGGAGGTGCGTCCCAATGAGCACTGATCGTCGCGACCACGAACGCGCGGTGAACCTCGCCGCGCGCGCCGGCGGCTGGAGCGCGATGCACTGGAAACGGGCGTTCTTCGGCTGGCTGGCGTTTGCGGTCGCCGCAATCGCCCTGGGGACGATCGTCGGCACGAAGGCGCTCACTGACGCAGAGACGGCGTCGGGCGAGACTGCGACGGCCGAGCGGATCCTTGCGGCAGCGGGCTTCAAGACGCCGGCGACCGAGAGCGTGCTCGTCCAGAGCCGCGCGCAGACGACGACTGACCCGTTCTTCGCCTCGACGATCGGGCAGGTCGTCCAGACGCTCTCGAGGCTCCCGAACGTGACGAACGTCCAGAACCCGCTCGAGAAGCCGGAGAGCCAGACTTCGCGTGACCGGCACTCGGCGCTCGTCCAGTTCGACCTGAAGGGCGATCGCGAGGACGCCGCCGACAAGGTGCAGCCGATCCTGGACGCGGTCGCGAGCGTCCAGGCGTCGAACCCGCAGTTCCGGATCGAGGAGTTCGGCTTCGCGAGCGCCCGGCACGTGCTCGAGAAGACGATGAACGAAGACTTCCAGCGCGCCGAGGCGACTTCGGTGCCGGTGACGCTCGTGATCCTGCTGTTCGCGTTCGGCGCGCTCGTCGCGGCGGGGCTCCCGGTTCTGCTCGCGCTGTCCGCGGTGCTCGCGGCAATCGGCCTGAACGAGCTCGTCAGCCACCTACTGCCAACCTCGGACGCCACCAAGTCCGTGATCCTCCTCGTCGGGATGGCGGTCGGCGTCGACTACTCGCTGTTCTACCTGCGCCGAGAGCGCGAGGAGCGCGCCGGCGGACACGGCCCCCACGAGGCTCTGCTCCGGGCCGCCGCCACCTCCGGTCAGGCCGTGCTCGTCTCGGGGGCGACCGTTCTGATCGCGATGGCGGGGATGCTGCTCGCCGGCAACAAGGTCTTCACGTCGATCGGCGTCGGGACGATGATCGTCGTCTTCGTCGCGATGGTCGGCTCGCTGAGCGTGCTGCCGGCGCTCCTGCACAAGGTCGGCGACCGGGTCGAGAAGGGGAAGCTCCCGTTTCTCGGCCGGCTTCGCCGTCCAGCGGGCGAATCGCGCTTCTGGGGCGTGGTGCTACGACCGGTGCTGCGCTACCCGGGCGTCGCGGTGCTCGTGAGCGCCTCGGCGCTCGCCGCCGCGGCGGTGCCGGTCTTCGGCATGCACACGAAGCTGCCGAGCTTCACCGACCTTCCGCACAGCCTCGTGATCGTGCGGACCTACGAGCACATCCAGCAGGCGTTCCCGGGCTCGCAGACGCCGGCCGAGGTGGTCGTGAAGGCCGACGACGTGACGACGAGGCCGTACCAGAACGCATACGCGGAGTTCAAGCAGCGCGCGCTCGCGACGGGGCAGCTCTTCCAGCCCTTCCACGTCTTCATCAACCCGGACAAGACCGTGGCGCGCGTCGAGTTCTCGATCGCGGGAGACGGCGACAACGCGACCTCCGTGCGGGCGCTCGAGACGCTTCGGAACGACGTGATCCCGCCGATCGCGGCGAAGCTCCCGGGCGTCTCCGTGGCCGTCACCGGCGAGACCGCGGGGACGCACGACTTCAACGAGACGATGAAGCAGCGGGCGCCGCTCGTCTTCGCGTTCGTGCTCGGGCTCGCGTTCCTGCTCCTGCTGCTCACGTTCAGGTCGATCGTCGTGCCGCTGAAGGCGATCGTGCTCAACCTGCTCTCGGTCGGGGCCGCGTACGGCATCCTGATCATGGTCTTCCAGTGGGGCCACCTGGAAGGCCTCCTGGGCTTCCGCTCGAACGGCGCGATCGCCTCATGGCTGCCGTTGTTCCTGTTCGTGATCCTGTTCGGCCTGTCGATGGACTACCACGTCTTCATCCTCAGCCGGGTGAAGGAGCTCGTCGACCGCGGCATCCCGACGGAGGAGGCGGTCGAGAAGGGCATCCGCACGACGGCCGGGACGGTGACCTCGGCGGCGATCGTGATGGTGGCCGTGTTCTCGATCTTCGCGGGGCTTCGCGGGCTCGACATCAAGCAGATGGGCTTCGGGCTGGCCGTCGCCGTGTTGATTGACGCGACGATCATCCGGGCGGTGCTCCTGCCGGCGACGATGAAGCTCCTCGGCGAGTGGAACTGGTACCTGCCGCGGTGGCTCGAGTGGCTTCCGCGGATCTCGTTCGAGGGCGCCGAGTCGGAGGCGCCGCGCGCGCCGATCCCGACGCCGACGGCCTGACCGAGGGAGTGAAGGGCCCCGGGTCCGTACTTTTCCGAAGGGCGGCTCCGGGGCCCGGCCGATGCCGGCGGGCGTCGCGTTTGCGAAGCTGGACTGACACGCAGGAAGGAGGTCGTCATGGCCGCGCGGACTCAGCCCCGCGAGCGGGCCGCGGCGCACGCGCACCCGGTACTCGACCGCCGGTTCGAAGCCGTCCTGTTCGACTGGGACGGCACCGCTGTGCCCGACCGCGCTGCCGACGCCACCCGGCTGCGCGAGCTCGTCGAGGAGCTATGCGCGCTTGGGCTCGAGCTCGGCGTGGTCACCGGCACGCACGTGGGGAATGTCGGCGGGCAGCTTCAGGCGCGCCCGGCCGGCCCTGGTCGCCTCTACTTCTGCGTGAACCGCGGCTCCGAAGTCTTCCGCGCCGACAAGGAGGGGCTGCAACTCGTCTATCGCCGTCAGGCGACCGCCGAGGAGGACGCGGCGCTCGACGCGGCCGCGGAGGCCACCGTCGAGGCGCTCGCGTGGCGGGGCATTCGCGCCGAGATCGTGTCGCAGCGCCTGAACCGGCGAAAGATCGACCTGATCCCGGAGCCCGAGTGGGACGACCCGCCGAAGGCGCGGATCGCTGAGCTGTTCGCCGCCGTCGAGGAGCGCCTACGCGGCGCCGGAGTCGCCGGGATCCGCGAGGCCGTCGAGCTCGCGACCGAAGCGGCTCGTGAGGCCGGCGTCCAGGATCCGCGCGTCACGAGCGACGCGAAACACGTCGAAATCGGACTCACCGACAAATCGGACTCGGCACGGTGGCTGTTCGACGACTACCGCCGGCGCGGGATCGGCGCCGCGCAGGTACTCGTGGCGGGAGACGAGTTCGGGCCGATGGGGGGCCTGCCCGGCAGCGATTCGTTCCTGCTCGTCACCGAGGCGGAGCGGTCGATCGCGGTCTCCGTGGGCGCCGAGCCGGCCGGCGTTCCGGCCGGCGTGATCGGCCTCGGCGGCGGCCCCGACCGCTTCATCGCGCTCCTCGCCGACCAGCTCGAACGGCGCAGGCGCGGCGACGTTCCGGATCTAGCCGGCGACCCCGCCTGGACGCTGGCCATCGACGGTTTCGACCCGAAGCTCGAGCGCGTCCACGAGTCGCTGCTGTCGATCGCCGACGGCCGCATCGGAACGCGCGGCGCGCCATTGCTCGCGCATTCCGCCGCGCAGCGCGGGGTGCTGGCGTCCTGGGCGTACGTCGGCACTGGCGCCGAAAGCGAGCTCGCGACGGCGCCGGACTGGACGCTACTGCCTGGACGTCTGACGCGGCACTCGCTCAAGCGTTCCCTCGACCTGCGCTCGGGGCTTCTCCGGCAGGACGGTCCGGTGACGGCGCTCCAGCTCTCCTCGCTCGCGCGTCCGGGGACGGTGGCGCTCCGCGCGGAGGCGGATCGGCGGCACCTGCCGCCAGCGGAGCGACGCCTCCTCGAGGCGCCGGGCGCCGACGCCGCGCTCATCGACATGCGACGGAACGGCCGCCTCGACCGGCTCGCGGCCTATGCGCCGGGGGAGCCGATGGCAGACGCTGCGCTCGGCGCCGCGGGGGAGGCCGGGTTCGAGCAGCTGCTGGCGGAGCACCGCGAGGCGTGGGCGCGCCGTTGGCAGACGGCGGACATCGTGATCGAGGGCGACTCCGAGCTGCAGCTCGCCGTGCGCTTCGCGCTCTTCCACCTGATGGCGTCAGTCGCCGACGTCGGCGAGGCGGCGGTCGGCGCCCGCGGGCTCTCCGGGCCGGGCTACCGCGGCCACGTCTTCTGGGACAGCGACGTATTCGTCCTCCCGTTCCTCGCCGCGACGCACCCGCCGGCCGCGCGGGCGATGCTCGAGTACCGCGTCCGGCGTCTCGACGCAGCCCGAGCCGCAGCTGCCCGACTCGGGTACGCAGGCGCCCGTTTCCCGTGGGAGTCGGCGGCGGACGGCTTCGACGTGACGCCGAGTCACGCGCACCTGCCGACGGGCGAGATCGCGCGCATCCGCACCGGCGAGTCCGAGGAGCACATCACCGCCGACGTGGCGTGGGCGGCGTCCACTTACCTCGACTGGACGGGCGACGAGGACTTCGCGGCCGGGCCGGGGCGAGAGCTGATGATCGAGACCGCCCGCTACTGGGCGTCTCGCGTTCGTTTCACGGGCGGCCGAGCCCACCTCTACGGCGTCATCGGCCCCGATGAGTACCACGAGCCGGTCGACGACAACGCCTTCACGAGCGTGATGGCCCGGTGGAATCTGAAGCGTGCGGCCGAGTTCGACGGCGACGAGGCCGCGACCTGGCTTCGGATCGCCGATGCGCTCGTAGACGGCTACGACCCGATGAGCGGACTGTACGAGCAGTTCGCTGGCTTCTTCCGGCTGGAGCCGCTCGTGATCGCAGACGTGGCGCCCCGGCGCCCGATCGCCGCCGACCTGCTGCTCGGCCGCGAGCGTACGACCGGCGCGCAGGTGCTGAAGCAGGCCGACGTGCTCATGCTCCATCAGCTCGTCCCCGACGAGGTGGAGCCTGGCTCGCTGCTGCCGAACCTCGACTTCTACGAGCCGCGGACGGCGCACGGCAGCTCGCTCTCGCCCGCGATTCACGCCGGGCTGCTCGCGCGGGCCGGTCGCTTCCGCGAGGCGCTGAAGGCGCTACGGATCGCGGCGCGCATCGACCTCGACGACCTCACCGCGAGTACCGCGAGCGGCCTCCACCTGGCGACGATGGGCGGTCTCTGGCAGGCGCTCATGTTTGGCTTCGCCGGCGTCCGCCCGCGCGGCGACGCACTCGTCGTCGACCCACGGCTGCCACCGGAGTGGGCGGCGCTCGAGCTGAACCTCTGCTTCCGCGGCTGCCCGCTTCGGCTCCGCATCGACCGCGCCGGCGTCGAGCTCGACGCCGGCGACCGACTCGCACTGGTACGACTCGACCGACACTGGGAGGTGGTCTTCCGATGACCAAGGTGATCGCAGCACTCGACAACAGCATGGCCGCGAGCCCGGTCCTGGCGACGGCGCTGGCGCTGGGGGAAGTCCTCGACGCCGCGGTGGAGGCCGTGCACGTGGCCTACGACGGCGCCCGCACGGCGCGCAACGTCGCTGCCGCCGCGCACGTCCCGCTCCGGACGGCAAACGGCCCCGTCGTCGACCGCCTGGTCACGCTCGGCCAGGCAGACGACGTGGAGGCGCTGGTGCTCGGTGCGCGCAGCTCGCCGCTGGGCCACCGACCGCTCGGCGCTACCGCCCTTGCGGTCGCAACGTCTCTGGCGAAGCCGATCGTGATCGTGCCGCCGGACGCCCGCACGTCGGGGCAGCTGCGGCGCGTGCTCGTGCCGCTCGAAGGCGAAGCGGCCGGCTCCCATACGCCGCGCGCGATCATCGAGCTCGCGCAGGGGGCCGAGCTCGACGTCGTCGTCCTGCACGTGCTCGACGAGAGCACGATCCCGCGCTTCACGGACCAGCCGCAGCACGAGCACTCCGCGCGAGTGGAGGAGTTCCTGCGTCGCTACTGCCCGTGGGGCATCGGCAGCGTCCGGCTCGACGTGCGCGTGGGCCGCTCGGAGGAGCTCGTTCCGCGACATGCGGAGGAGACCAAGGCGGACATCGTCGCGCTGGGCTGGTCGCAGCAGCTCCAGCCGGGACGGGCGCTGGTGGTTCGGGCGGCGCTGGAGCGGTGCACCTGCCCGGTGATGCTCGTGCCGGTGGGCGTGCTCGCCGAGGAGGAGGTTGGCCTTACGCCCGTCGGGGCATTGCAGCTGTGACGCGCGAACACAAGGGGGCAGAACATGACCACGGTCGAAGCCCGGACTCAGACGAAGGGTCCGCTGAGCGACGACGAGCTGCGGCTGCTCGACGCCTACTGGCGGGCCGCCAACTACCTCTCCGTCGGCCAGATCTACTTGCTCGCGAACCCGCTTCTGCGCGAGCCGCTCCGGCCGGAGCACGTCAAGCCTCGGCTGCTCGGCCACTTCGGCACGACGCCCGGGCTGAATCTGATCTACGTGCACCTGAACCGGGCGATCCGAGCCCGCGACCTCAGCGCGATCTACATCACGGGCCCCGGGCACGGAGGACCGGGACTGGTCGCGAACGCGTACCTCGAGGGCACGTATTCGGAGCTCTACTCGCACGTCGGCCTCGACGAGGAAGGCCTGCGCGAGCTCTTCCGCCAGTTCTCGTTCCCGGGCGGCATCCCGAGCCACGTGGCGCCCGAGACGCCCGGCTCGATCCACGAAGGCGGCGAGCTCGGCTACGCGCTCGTCCACGCCTACGGCGCCGCCTTCGACAACCGGGATCTGCTCGTCGCCTGCGTCGTCGGCGACGGCGAGGCCGAGACGGGGCCGCTGGCGGCGAGCTGGCACTCGAACAAGTTCCTGAACCCGGCCCGCGACGGCGCCGTCCTGCCGATCCTGCACCTGAACGGCTACAAGATCGCCAACCCGACCGTGCTCGCCCGAATCCCCGAGCGGGAACTCGTCGCGCTCCTCGAGGGCTACGGCTACCGCCCGCTGCTGGTCTCCGGGAGCGAGCCGGAGGCCGTCCACCAGGCCTTTGCCGCGGCGCTCGACGAGGCGCTCGAAAGGATTGCGGACAGCCAGCGCGCCGCGCGCGATGACGCGGAAACCGGTCGTCCGCGCTGGCCGATGATCGTGCTGCGCACGCCGAAAGGGTGGACGGGCCCCAAAGAGGTGGACGGTCTCCCTGTCGAGGGCACGTGGCGCTCGCACCAGGTGCCGATGACCAACGTCCGCGACAACCCCGACCACCTGCGCGTGCTCGAGGACTGGCTACGGAGCTACCGGCCGGAAGAGCTGTTCGACGAACGTGGAGCCCTCCGGCAAGAGCTCGAGGCGCTGGCGCCGCTGGGCGAGCGCCGCATGAGCGCGAACCCGGTCGCGAACGGCGGCGCGCTGCTCCGCGACCTCGTGCTCCCCGACTTCCGCGACTACGCCGTCGACGTCACGAAGCCGGGCGTCACCACGAGCGAGGCCACCCGCGTGTTGGGCGTCTTCCTCCGGGACGTGATCGCGAAGAACGGCGACAACTTCCGCCTCTTCGGCCCGGACGAGACCGCCTCGAACCGGCTCAGCCCGGTCTTCGAGGTGACGTCGCGCACGTGGATGGCCGAGCTCGAGCCGGTGGACGAGGGTCTCGCGCCGGACGGACGCGTCATGGAGATCCTCTCCGAGCACCTCTGCCAGGGGTGGCTCGAGGGCTACCTGCTGACCGGCCGCCACGGCCTCTTCAACTGCTACGAGGCGTTCATCCACATCGTCGACTCGATGTTCAACCAACACGCGAAGTGGCTGAAGGTGACGCGCGGGATCCCGTGGCGGCGCCCGATCGCGTCGCTCAACTACCTGCTCTCCTCGCACGTCTGGCGGCAGGACCACAACGGCTTCTCGCACCAGGATCCAGGTTTCATCGACCACGTCGTGAACAAGAAGGCCGAGATCATCCGGGTTTATCTGCCACCCGATGCGAACACGCTGCTCTCGGTTGCCGACCACTGCCTGCGGAGTCGGCACTACGTCAACGTGATCGTCGCCGGCAAGCAGCCTGCTCTCGACTACCTGCCGATGGAGGACGCGATCGTGCACTGCACGCGCGGGATCGGCATCTGGGACTGGGCGTCGAACGACGAAGGGGGCGAGCCGGACGTCGTGATGGCGTGCTGTGGCGACATCCCGACGCTCGAGACGCTCGCGGCCGTCGCCGTCCTCCGGGAGCGCCTGCCCGAGCTGAAGGTGCGGGTCGTGAACGTCGTCGACCTGATGCGGCTGCAGCCGGACGCCGAGCACCCGCACGG
>WNGA01014805.1_pt1 | contig 11925 bp, 15 predicted proteins | sample 5400061 | NCBI WGS metagenome assembly WNGA01 (sample SAMN13153366, study PRJNA577476) | soil metagenome | isolation source: 100 cm soil or saprolite under grassland replicate 2 | place: USA:California | collected 2016-06-15
CCTCCTTCTTGTTCAGGAGCGTCTTGTACCCCTCACGGTGGAACGGCTCGCACGAGATCTCGTAGACGCGCTTGGCGCTTTCGCCCGCGCGGACGGCTTCGAGCGAGCGGTCGAGCGATTCCTTGACGATGCGGTGGTAGTCGCGCAACTCGTCCGGCGGATCGCCGACGCAGAACGTCCGCGTCATGTCGGCGTAGCACGCCGTGTCGGGGTCTCGCGGCCAGAGGTCGATCACGATCGGCTCGCCGGGCGCGATCGGCCCGGAGCCCATGTCGTGGCCGATCGCCGACTGCGCGCCGTGCGAGACGATGAACTCGTCGGCGAAGCACCCGTGCGCCATGAAGGCCTCCTGGATCGCCTCCTTGACGCGCTCGGACGTCAGCGTCTCGCCCTCCACGGCGAGCGTCCCGTTCGAGGGCTCCGCGCGCCGCAGCAGCTCGCGCGCGGCGTCCATCCCCGCCTCGGCTGCGCGCTGGGCGCGCCGGATTCCCTGGAGCTCGGTGTCGTTCTTGGCTCGACGGCGATCGACGAAGAACTCGCGGTCCGGCGTCAGCTCGACGCCGCTCGCGCGGAGCCGATCGGCGAGCAGCAACGGAAACGTGTGCGGGACGGTCGCGCGCGTGATGCCGACGTGCCGCACGCCGCGCAGCGTCAGCTCGAGCGCAACCTCCCAGTAGGGCTTTCCGGACTTCGTCAGCTCGTCGAGCCCGAGCGCGAAGGGCGAGATCAACTCGGCGTCGAGGCCCGCGTCCTCGATCCGCGGCCATTCGAAGTCGGTGATGACGAGGTGCTTGCGCCCGTCCTTCTCCATGTAGAGGAACGGGTCGCCGAGGCTCAGCGGGACTTCGTGCCGCAGCTCGGGATGGCGAACCGTGTCGCCGTGAATGAGTACATCGGTCATGACGCGAGACTCTATCGCCGCGCCCGCAAGAGGCGATGACATGTCCCACCGCGCCACGGCGCGTCGGGTCACCTCGCGTCCCCGGTACGGCGGTGCCAGGTATGTACCAGGTACGTGCCAGGTACCGGAGGGGCCTGTTTCGACCATGTCGGTTGGCCGCGTCGCGGAGCGCGCGCCGGTCGCGGCAGCCGTTCAGGAAGAATGGCTCCGTGGCTACGACTGCGAATCTCGGGCTCGAGGGCGTCGTCGCCTTCGAGACGGAGATCGCGGAGCCGGATCGGGAAGGCTCCGCGCTTCGCTACCGGGGCATCGACATCGAGGAGCTCGGCGGCAAGGTGCCGTTCGAGCAGGTTTGGGGCCTCGTCGTCAACGAGTCGCTCTCGCGCGGCCTGCAGCTCCCCGGGCCCGAGTGCGAGCCCGTCAGCCGCACCGGCGACGCGCGCATCGACCTTCAGGCGACGCTGCCGACGCTGGCGTCCCGCTGGAGCCTTCGCCAGCTGGTCGACATCGACGCGGACCAGGCGCGCGACGACCTGGCGCGACTCTCGTCGGCGACGATCTCCATCGTCGCGCAGGCGCTGCGCGGTGAGAAGCCGCCCGTTCCGCAGGTGGAGGTCGAGCGCGGCCGGACGGCGGCAGAGCAGTTCCTGATCCGCTGGCACGGCGAGCTGGACGAGCGGCAGGCGAAGGCGCTGGACGTCTACTGGGTGTCCGCGGCGGAGCACGGGATGAACGCGTCGACGTTCACGGCCCGGATCGCCGCCTCGACGGGCGCCGACTGCGCAGCGTGCCTCGCCAGCGCGGTCGGCTCGCTCTCCGGGCCGCTGCACGGCGGCGCGCCGGCCCGCGTGCTTCCGATGCTGGACGCCGTCGCCGAGCTCGGCGACGCCGATCGCTACGTCAGTGACATGCTCGCGCGAGGAGAGCGGATCATGGGCTTCGGCCACCGGGTGTACCGCGCCGAAGACCCCCGCTCACGTGTCCTGAAGCGGACGGCGATCGACCTCGGCTCACCCCGCGTGGAGGCCGCGGAGGCGCTCGAGCGTGCCGCGATCGCGGCGTTGAAGGACAAGTATCCGGACCGGCCGCTGGAGACGAACGTCGAGTTCTGGGGCGCGATCGTGCTCGAGTTGGCGGAGATCCCGGCTGCGGTGACGCCCGCGCTCTTCGCGTGCGCTCGCACCGCCGGGTGGTCGGCCCACATCGTCGAGCAGAAGTCGACCGGGCGGCTGATCCGGCCGAGCGCGCGGTACGTCGGCCCCGCGGAGCGACGGCTCGCCGACCTGCGCTGATGTCGCCCTTGCAGCAGGCGCAGCAGCTGCTCGAGAGCTGGAGCGACGAGCTGAAGGCCGAGCTTCCGAACGGCGTTCGCATCTTCGACGCGCACGTCCATCTCGGCGACGACATCGCGCGCCGAACGACCGCACGCTGGAGCACGCTCGCGCGAGCGGCGGTCGCCTGATCCCGTTCGTCCGGCTCGACCTGAACGAGTCGCCGCTCGAAGAAGCCGAACGCTGTCTCGCGCTCGGCGCGCGCGGGATCAAGCTCCACCCGCGCGCGCAGAAGATCTCGCTCCAGGACGCGCGACTGACGCCCGTGTTCGAGCTCGCGGCGGAACGGAAGGTGCCGATCCTGATCCACGGCGGACGCGGGCTGCCTCCGATCGCCGCGCACCTCGAGACGCTCGTGCGGCGCTGTGCGAACGTCCAGCTGATCGTGGCGCACGCGGGCATCGCCGACATGGCGAACCTCACCGCGCGCTTCGCGGGCTATCCGGGCGTCTACTTCGACACCTCGACCTGGAGCCCGGTCGATCTGCTCGACTTCTACCGCCAGATGCCGCCGGAGCAGATCGTCTACGCGTCCGACTATCCCTACGGGCGGCAGCCGACGTCGCTGCTGATGGCGCTGCGGACGGCGCGGCTGGCCGGCTTCGACGCGGACGAGGTGCGCGGCCTCCTCACCGACAACGCGAGTCGGATCGCCGATGGGAAGGAGCCGCCCGAGCCGTCGAGGCCGAAGGGCGGAGACGTCTTCACGCAGCCGACGCTCTTCGCGCGCATCCACCAGTATCTGTCGATGGCGACGCCGATGATGTGGACGCGGCAGCCGGACACGATCGGGGTGCTCGGGCTCGCGCTGAACACCTGCGACGGCCCGTCAGACGGATATCGCGAGCAGACGGAGGAGATCCGGGAGCTGATCGCCGCGGCGCAGGCGCTGTACGACGAAGCGCTACGGCTCGAGGACGACGGGGAGCGCCTCCGGGTCGGTCGGTACGCGTTTCGGCTCATCCACCTGGCGGACATCCTTGCCGTAACGGGTCATGCCTGAGCTCTCCGTCAACGGCCAACGCCACGACCTCGACATCCCCGTCGGGCGCTCACTCGCGGACGTCCTGCGCGACGACCTCGGGCTCACGGGGACGAAGATCGCGTGCTACGAAGGGCACTGCGGCGCCTGTACGGTCCTCGTCGACGGCGTGCCCCATCTCTCCTGCATCACGCTCGCCCACTCCGTGGAGAACCGCGAGATCACAACGATTGAAGGCTTGCGCGAGCATCCGATGATCGACGCGTTCGTGCGAACCGACGCCGTGCAATGCGGCTTCTGCACTCCGGGGCAGGTCGTATCGGCGGTCGCGCTCGTCGAGGCGAACCCCTCGCCGTCGCGCGAGGAGATCCGGCACGCGATGGCGGGCAACCTCTGTCGCTGCGGCACGTATCCGAAGATCGAGGAGGCAATCGCGACGTGGCGAGACTGATTCGGACCGAGAAGGAGGTCGAAGGGCGGTACGAGGAGGTCTGGCTCGTCGTCGAGGAGGATCCGCTCGACCAGTGGCCGGCCGGCCCGCGCGACGTCGTCGGGCGGCCCGCGCACCGCGTGGACGGCCGCGAGCGTGCCGGTGGAACGGCGCGCTACACGGCCGACCTCGTCCTGCCTGGGATGCTGCACGCTGCTGTTCTGCGCTCGCCCCACGCGCGGGCGCACGTGAAGCGGTTCGACGGCTCACGCGCACTCGCAGCACCGGGCGTCCGCGCGGTGCTCGCGCCCGGCGAGCTGGAGGAGCTCGCGAAGGAGGTCGGCTACCAGGGCCAGCCGGTCGCCGCCGTCGCCGCCGACAGCTACGGCCAGGCGCGTGCGGCGCTGAGCGAGCTCGGGGTCGAGTGGGAGACGAGCGAGCCGCTGCTCGATCCGGACGAGGCGGTCCGGCGCGAGAGCCTCATCTCACCGGCCCGACGCTACGCGCGCGGCGACGTCGAGCGGGGCTTTGCGGGCGCCGACGTCGTGGTCGAAGCCGAGTTCCGAACCCAAACGGTCCTGCACAATCCGCTCGAGCCTCACCAGGCGATCTGCGAGTGGGTCGGCGACGAGCTGCACGTCTACATCTCGACGCAGTTCATCTGGGGCATTCGCGCCGAGGTCGCGGACAAGCTCGGCCTCCCGGAGGACAAGGTTCGCGTGGTCTGCGAATACATGGGCGGCGGGTTCGGTGCCAAGAACGGGCCCGGCACGTACACGTTCATCGCCGCGGACCTCGCGAAACGCACCGGCCGCCCCGTCCGCTGCGCGCTCACGCGCCGCGAGGAGAACTTCGACACCGGCAACCGGAACGCGACGATCCAGCGCCTGCGCGTCGGCGCGCGCAGCGACGGAACGCTCCTCGCGCTCCAGGGGGAATTCATCGCGTCGATCGGCTGGCGCGGCTGGCTCGCGCCGACCGCGGGGCCGATGCAGCAGCTGTACGCGTGCGAGAACGTCGAGACCGTCGAGTACGGAGCGAAGCTGAACACGCCCCCGATGGCGGCGTTCCGCGCACCCGGGTTCGCGGAGGGAACGTTCGGCCTCGAGTGCCTGCTCGACGAGCTCGCGGCCAAGCTCGAGCTCGACCCGCTCGAGCTGCGGCGCCGGAACCACGCCGACGCGGACCCGAAGGACGACCGGCCGTTCTCGTCCAAGAACCTGATGGAGTGCTACCGGCTCGCCGACCGGCACTGGGCGCGCCGCGACGACGTGCGCGCGCGAAGCGAGGGCTCGTGGAAGCACGGCGTCGGCGTCGCCTCGCAGGTCTGGTACGGAGCGGGCGGCCCTCCCTCGTACGCGTGGGTGCGAATCGGCTCCGACGGCCGAGCGCAAGTGATCACGGCGATGCAGGACATCGGCACCGGCTCGCGGACCGCGATGGCGCAGATCGCCGCGGAGGAGCTCGGGCTCCCGGTCGACCGGGTCGGAGTCGCTCTCGGCGATTCCGCACGAGGGCCGTACGCCTCGATCTCGGCGGGCTCGTCCACGATCCCGTCGATGGGTCCCGCCGTGCGCGCGGCGGCGGCGGACGCCGCACGCCAGATCGTCGAGATCGCCGCGCAGCGCTTCGACAAGGAGGAGCGGCTCCTCTCGCTGAAGGGCGGGAGCGTCGTCTCGTCGGACGGCGGCGCCTGGCCGCTCGAGAGCGTCGTCGGCGTCCTCGACGACGGCCAGATCCTCGGCAAGGGTGCGCGAGGGCCGAACCCGACGGGGATGCAGACGCTCACCTTCGGCGTCCACGTCGCAGAGGTGGCCGTCGACGTCGAGACGGGCGCAGTGCGCGTCGACCGCGTGGTCGCGATCCACGACGTCGGGCGCATCGTCAATCCGCTCGGCGCGTCCTCACAGGTCGAGGGCGGCGTCATCCAGGGAATCGGGCACACGCTCTCCGAAGACCGGCTGCTCGATCCCGAGACCGGCACGGTGCTCACGCAATCGCTCGACGCGTACAAGCTGCCGACGATCGCCGACGTGCCGGAGATCGTGGCCGAATTCGTCGACGAGCCCGACTCGCACCTGACCAACCTGGGCTCCAAGGGACTCGGCGAGCCGCCGATCGTGCCGGTCGCAGCCGCGATCGCAAACGCGATCCGAGACGCGACGGGTGCGGACGTGCGGTCGCTGCCGATCTCCCGCGAGGAGATGCTGCGCGCGCTCGCCGCGGCGAGGGAGCGCGCGGCCGCGGAGCGCGAACAGGTCCCGATTTGAGCTTCGACGTCTTCCTGACCGCGTTCCGGTTCGGCGAGGAGGTGCCCGTCGACACCGATGCGCTCGAGGCAGCGCTCGCGCGCGAAGGGATCGCAGGCGAAAACGCGACCGTGGAGACCGCGGACGGCGGAAGCGCGGATGTGCTCGTCGACACCGACGGAGCATCGTTCCTGATCGAGCGGCTGACGCCAGAGCTCTCGCGCCTCCTGTTCGCCGTCGCCAGCGAGACGAGGCTCGTCACCCTCCCCGCGGACGGGACGCCGGCGGCACTCGTGGTCGACGCCGCCCAAACGGACGAGCTTCCCGAGGATCTTCGCGACGAGACCTCGATCGTCAGCTCACCGGCGGCGATGCACACGTTGCTCGAGTCCGCGCGCGAACGGCGTAACGAGATTCATGGAGCTCGTTAAGCCGACGACGGTCGCCGACGCGGTCGCCGCTCTCGGAGACGGAGACGGAGCCGCGGTGCTCGCGGGCGGCACCGAGCTCGTGCCGCTCCTGCGCGACCGGATCGTGCGCGCGAGCACGCTCGTCGATATTCGCGGCGCCGTGCCGAAGGGAGTTAGTGGCTCAGAGCCACAAACTCGCATTGGCGCCGCGACAACGCTCGGTGAGCTCGAGGTCGATCCGCAGATCCCGAAGGCGCTCCGCGAGGCATGCAGGTTGTCGGCGTCACCCCAGCTGCGCGCCGCCGGAACGATCGCCGGGAATCTGCTCCAGGCGACGAGGTGCTGGTACTGGCGCTTGCAGTTCCCGTGCCGCCTCCACCGTGTCGATGATGGTTGGGGCGATCGCTGCCACGCGCGCGAGGGCGAGCACCGTGAGCATGCGATCTTCGCGAACGACTTCTGCGCGTCGGCGCACCCGTCGGACCCGGCCGCGGCGCTGCTCGCGCTCGGTGCAACCGTCCGCACCGACCGCCGTGAGCTGCCGATCGCGGAGCTCTACCGGCTTCCGGACGAGGCGAACCGCGAGACGACGACGCTCGCACGCGACGAGCTGATCCTCGAGCTCGTCGTGCCGCAGCCGGACGCCAGCACGTACCTGAAGGAGATGGATCGCGCGCGCTGGTCGTTCGCGCTCGTCGGTGTCGCCGCAGCCCGTTTCGGCGCGGAGACACGCGTCGCGCTCTCTGGCGTCGCGCCGATCCCGTGGACGCTCCGATCGCTCGACGAGGCCTCGCCGCTGCCGAAGAACGGATACAAGCTCGAGCTCGCGCGCGTTGTCGTCGAGCGCGCGCGCCGTGAGGTCGCGGCTGCGTGAGGAAGAGCGCGGTCGCGCTGTCGGTGCTGCTCTGCCTGTCCGCGGCGGCGTGCGGCGGCGGCGGCGGCGGGACGACCGCGGCGGCGACGACCGCGGAGCGAAATGCTCCGGCGACGACCGGCGGGACGAGTGCGTCGGGATGCGCGCCCGTGCAGGTGGTTCCGCGGCCGGACGGGTCGCTCGCGCCTCCGAAGACGAAGCTCGACCCGAAGAAGACGTACCTGCTCGTCTTCGAGACGAACTGCGGCGCCTTCACGGTGAAGCTCGACCAGACGCTCGCGCCGAAGACGGCAGCGTCGCTCGTCTACCTCGCGAAGAAGAACTTCTTCGATGGCATCTCCTTCCACCGAATCGTTCCCGGTTTCGTGATCCAGGGCGGTGACCCGACCGCGACCGGCACGGGCGGCCCGGGGTACAAGACGGTCGATCCGCCGCCGGCGACCGTCCGCTACACCCACGGCGTCATCGCCATGGCAAAGGCCGGTTCCGAGGCGCCGGGCACGGCGGGGAGCCAGTTCTTCGTCGTCACGGGCGGGGACGTGGGACTTCCTGCGGAGTACGCCGTCGTCGGCAAGGTCACGGACGGCCTCGACGTCGTCGACCTGATCGGAACCCTCGGCGACCCGACAACCGAGGAGCCGACGGAGAACGTCGTCATACGGGACGTTCGCGTCCTGACGACCTAGCGCGGAATGGTCGGCGCTGTCGTACTCGCCGCCGGCGCCGCGTCACGCTACGGATCGCCCAAGCAGCGCCTGTTCCTGCCACGCGTGGTCGCCGCACTCCGGGCAAGCTCGGCCGGCGAGATCGTGGTCGTGGCAGGCGCGCACGAGCTCGAGTCCGACGCGCGTGTCGTCCCGTGTCCGGACTGGCAGCAGGGGCCCGGCGCCTCCCTCCGCTGCGGATTGCGCGCGTTCGCGGCGTCGGCAGACGCGGCCGTGGTCGTGCTCGCCGACGGGCCCGACCTCGATCCGCGGGCCGTCGACCGCGTGATCGAAGCGTGGCACGCGGGAAGCGGCGACGTCCTCGCCGCGACGTACGACGGCGTCAACCGGTCGCATCCGGTCCTGCTCGCGCGCGCCGCGTGGGCGTCGGTCCCCGACGGAGGCGCGCGGAAGCTCGCGGTGACGCTCGTTCCGTGCGCCGACCTACCGCCGCCGAGCGACGTGGACACGCCCTAGAGGAATCCGAAGGCGCGGTTCATCCGCGCCGCCCACAAACCCATCACGGAAGCAGAGCTCGTCCGGCAAGCCAACCAATGCGAGCGCCGAAGGCGGAGCCCCCGAGCGGAAAGCGAAGCGGGCGAGGGACGATTCAGTGCAGCTCGATCCGAAGCTGCGAGAGCTTGGCCTTGAGCTCCGGCGGCATCTGCGTCGCGGCGGCGGTGCGGATGTAGCGGCGAAGCGAGACCTCGAACCGGTAGCGGCGCCGGCAGTAGAGGCAGCCGGCGAGGTGGTTCTCCGCCTCCCGCATCTCGGCCAGGGTCAGCTCGCGGTCGAGGTACGGCTGCATCATCTCCTCGCACCGCTCGCACGGATCGAACGCGATCCCGCTCACCCCGTGACCTCCTCCGCAAGTTCGCCCTTCAGGATACGCCTGGCGCGATGAAGACGTGACATGACGGTGCCGACCGGGATGTCGAGGATCTGCGCCGTGTCCGCATAGCTGAAGTCGCCGATGTCGACGAGGACGAGCACGTCGCGGAAGTCGTGCGGCACTTGTGACAGCGCATCGACGATCGAATCCTGCGACAGGCGCTCGATCACGCGCTCCTCGTCGAGCGGCTTGCCTTCCGCCTCCTCGAGCTTGTCGTAGAGGTAGTAGTCGCCCTTCTCGTCGAGGGACGTCGTCTGCGGTGTGCGCTGGCGGCGGCGGCCGCGGTCGATGTTGAGGTTCGTGAGGATCCGCAGAAGCCACGCGCGCAGGTTCGTCCCCGCGGTGAACGACTGCCAGCTGCGAAATGCGCGCAGATACGTCTCCTGCATCAGCTCCTCCGCGTCCTCGCGCGATCCCGCAAGATGCCGCGCGACGCGATAGACCTGATCGGACAACTCGAGCGCCTCCTCTTCGAAACGCACACGGTCCAGAGCCTCCTGTGCGAGGCGTTTGGTGTCGGCGGAAGTCGGCTCGCTCATCCGCCGGCCACCCTACCAACGTCTCAACGCGCCTCCGGCTCTGCATATTCCGGCGCGTTCCTGGGTAACGGAGCTGCACGCACCAGAAATGGAGGGGCAGATGCGCGGCTATGAACTCGTAACGCTCGACGACGAAAAGGTTGGTCACGTGTGCGAGGAGAACGGTGACTTCCTGATCGTCGAGCACGGGCTCCGAAAGACGAAGCACGCTGTACCGAAGACGTTCGTCGCGATCGACGTGGAGAAGAGGCTCGCCCGCACGACGCTGTCGAAGCGGCTGATCCACGATTCGCCGAAGGTCAACGGCGACAAGGATCTCCACGCGATCGGAGAGCACTACGGGCTCGCGGAGGGCTACGACGACCCGCTGACGCGCGGCTACGGGGACGTCCTTCCGGACGATCCGGCGCGCACCGCCGAGGAGGACGCCGTCAGGGCGGGGATGGACCCCGTCGGCGGGCGTGTGCGCGTGCGTGAGCAGCTCGCGTCGCACAGGCCGGAGCCGCCGAAGTACGACTCGCCCGGCATGACCGGCGGCGATCGGTATCGAGACATACCGGACGAAGACACGTAGGCTCGACTCCGGTTCGAACGTACGCATGCGCGCCCCTCCGGGGCGCGTATGCATCTAACCCTGGCATTTCCGTGCGATCCCAAGCGTCACGCCTTCGCGAAGACCCCACAAAGGGCGGCGCCGACGTAGTCGGCGCTTCGCCCGGGCACAACTACGCGCGTCGGCCGTCGAGCCGGATCGTCCAGGGATCGATCGAGTCGACCCGCAGATGCGTCTCGAGCCATGGATCGGGCGCGAGCGTGGCGCGCACTGCGTGCTCGGACTCGGCCTCGACGACGAGCACGACGCGGAGCCCGTCGGCCAGCGGCCCGCCGAGGACGACGAACCCCGCGTCGACGAGCCCGTCCATGAAGGACGCGTGCGCGGCCCACTCGGACTGCTCCTCCATCGGCCGCGACGCGTCCCACTCAGGGCCGGAGTGGCTCTCCATCACCAGGAACATCGCCACCTTCGCGTTCTCCTCAGGCGGGGATCGCGCGGAAGCCCGCGCGCGCCATCTTCTCGAGTACGTCCTCGAGGCTCGTCTTCTCCTCGTCGAAGTCGAGCCGCACCTGGCCCATCAGGTTGGCGTTCGCGTACTCGAGGCCCTCGTGTCCCTCGAGTGCTTTGCCGAGGCGCAGCACGCAGTGCTCGCAGCGGATGCCGGACACCTGCAGCGTTTCCGTGCGCACGGCCCTACGCTAGCGAGCGGCGCACCACGTCTGCGGTGGCGTCGTGGGGGTCCGCGAACGCGAGTTGCGACTTTGCCTCGCACACCGCCACGTCGAGCGGATTCGCGCCGATGCGGTCCACGAGCTCCGCATACAGCTCGGTGGCCGGCACCGCGGCCCCGCCCCGGTCGGGGTGGATGAGCGCGGCCCGCGGCCCGAAGCGCGACGCCGCCCACCGGTTCTGGTCGTAGATCGCGCGGTTGCCTCCGTCCGGAGAGCGCGGCGGCTGCTCCAGCGCCCAGGCGGCGAGCGCGCGCACGAGCTCGACGAACGCTCCGGTGCGCGCCACGTCCGTCGGCTGGTCCGGCATCCGGATCTCGAGCGTCCCGTAGTTCGGATGGGGGCGGACGTCCCAGTGGATCGCCGTGTAGCTGTCGACGACGCCGGAGTCGCAGAACCTCCGCACGAGACGCTTCCAGTCGGACCACGCATCGAAACGCGGAGGCGCGCCGTGACGCGGGAGCAAACCGAGGATCTCGGCGCGGGTCGAGAGCAGCCCGGTCCGCTGGCCTTCGAGCCACGGCGAGTTGACGGAGAGCGCGAGCACGAGCGGCAGCCACGGGACGACGTGCTCGAGCACGCGGAGGCACGCCCCCGCATCGGGCATCCCGACGTGCACGTGCACCCCCTGCACGCCCTGCCGGCGCGCCGTCGGGCCCGCGTACTCGACGAATGTCCGGTAATGCGGCTCCGCCGCGATCTCCTGTTCGCTCGGAACGTCGGTCGGGTGCGAGCCGACCGCCGCGATCGTGCAGCCGACGGCGGCGGCGGCCTCGGCGGTCGCGCGCCGCAGCGACCGCAAGACGCCGAGCGCATCCTCGCTCGACTCGCAGATGCCCGTGTTGAGCTCGACGATCGACTCGAAGAGCTCGTGCTTGACGAGACCGCGCTCGACGCGCACGCGCGGGATCACCTCGCTCGACGCCGGCCGCTGCGCCAACGTCTCGGCGTCCACGAGCATCAGCTCCTCCTCGACGCCGAGCGTGAGGACGCTCCCCCAGTTGTGCTCGGTCATAGAGCGCGGATGCCGTGGACGGGCCGCCCGGCGGCCTCCCACGCGTAGTACGACGCGCTCGGGCCGAACTCGAGCCGGTAGATCACGACGCGCGGGTTTCGTCCGACCTCCTTCGCGCGCTGCGCGTGACGGAGCAGGTTGGGATCGTCGCGCTGCTCCCAGACCAGGATCAGGTGCGCCGCGGTCATGTGGTTGGCGACGAACGTACAGCCTGCAGCGGGGCACGGAAACGGATCGGTGGCGACGCAGAACCAGCCTTCGCGGTCGGCGCCGGGATCGTCCGTCCACAGCTCCTCCTCGCGCTCGAGCTCGGG
>WNGA01020163.1_pt1 | contig 11924 bp, 13 predicted proteins | sample 5400061 | NCBI WGS metagenome assembly WNGA01 (sample SAMN13153366, study PRJNA577476) | soil metagenome | isolation source: 100 cm soil or saprolite under grassland replicate 2 | place: USA:California | collected 2016-06-15
GAAATATCAGGAGAAAAATATTTGGTATGCGAGGAGATTCTTTTTTCTTCATGTGTATTTACATCAAGTAATTTTAAAACACTAAAATCTCTGTTGCCCCAACGAATATCAGCCTGATAAGAGGCGTATATAATTTTACCGTTATTGTAGGAGAAATAATCATCATACGTAATATCTCTTACCGCAATCTTTGTTTCTGTTTTATCAGCGTTCAATTTGTAAATAGCAGGTATATCACGGTATGTGGTTTTTAAAACTATTAATGAGCCATCTTCAGTTGCATAAGGATATTTATAATTCACAACATTATCCTTCTGCGTTTTGGTTATCCATTCAAGAGGTGTTGTTATATTTTCTTTACTCCATTGTGTTTGATAAAATGCAAACGCATCTTTTACAAACCGGTTATAATTTAAACCAGTATATCTGTTTATTGCGCCCTGCATAGGATAAAACAAAGGTTTAAATGCAGCGGCATCATGCGTAACTTTTCTCCAGAAATCATCCCCATATTTTTCTCTGCCATATGCCACCAGCAGGTAACCCAATTCATAATGACCGGGAATATAATGCTGCAAAGAACCATTGCGCAACTGCATATAACTGTAATGCCTGTTATCATAATACAAGCTTTTATACCTGTTAAAAAACAAGGGCAAACGGCCACGGCCCTGCTCACTCAGTAAAGTTTCATTGTACACTGCATCGCCTTCAAAAAACCAGTCGGGTATAGAAGCTGAATTAGCTAATGCCTGGCCATTTTCGCCAAATAAAACAGACATAGTTTTTGATAAGCCAATATTGAAATTACTGTATTGCTGCACGTGCCTGAATTCATGAATTGCAAGATTATCGGGCCAGTTTCGTGCACTTAATTCAAAAGCATTTTGTGGCGGCATTAAATAATATTCGCTGCGGTATGGGCCTAATGCAACAAATGCATTTGAAACTGTTGCATCTTTTTGCAGTATAATATTTATTTTTCTTATGTTGTTGCCGATTGTATTGCTGTAATTTTTCTGCAATTGATGTGTAACTGCAGCAATGCGTTGGGCAATAGAATCAAGTCCTTCAGGAAAAATAATTCTTGTTGTATCGGTATTTATTTGCTGCCATTTTATATACGATGGATTTCCTCCAAACTGCTGAGCCTTCGACATGGTAAAAACACAAAACACAAAATATAAAACAATAAAACGCTTGCTATACCGCATGAAATAATTTTTATGAAGATAATGGATAAACAAAAACCATCCTGTTTTGACAGAATGGTTTTGATAAAGATGAGTCACATTAGTTTAAGCGATTACTTCATTGGTAAGCGGTACTTTGGTCATTTGCAGATGATGATTTTGCAATTGATGTATATAATGAACATTAGGATGAGAGCGAACATCTTCACGATACCACATTTCCACGTCAGAAAAATCATCATTTCCCGGAATCACTAATCTGAAAGCTCCTTTCTTGTATTTAACCGCTCCGTTAGTTTCTTCTTCCCTGATGAAATTAAGTTTTCGAAGGCTTTCGTCACTGATGGGAATTGGATAAACATCTTCAGGCTCATACCAGAATTCCTGAACCTCTGTGAGGACACAAATTTGTTTGTCATCGTAATTGAGTTCGGTTACTTCACCTTCCCATTTTTGGCCCTCATAGTCGGCAATTATATAGTCTCCGACTTTGAGTTCATTAAAGTTTATCATAGTGCAACGATTTTAGAAATTTAAAATACAAATCTTCTTTTAGCTGAAGAAAAAAAGTTTTTGTAAAGTGTTGCTTTTTATGATGATGAAGAATATTTTTTTGGAAGTCAGCTATGGGATATGAATTTGGCTTCCATTCGTCCGTTATACGTCTGTATATTAAAAAGCAAGAACAATCGTTTTGTTACGGATTAAAAGTCAGAATTCCGGAAAGAAGAATAAATTCATTGAAATAAAAAATTTTACTTTTGTTTTATTATGAAGGCGACACAGATAAAGCTATATGATCTGTTAAGAAAAGATTTACACCTTCCTGATGATAAGGCTGCTGCATTTATTGCTGCGGTGGAAGGAGTGGTTGAACTGGAATTAAGAAATGAAAGACTTACCTTATCAACAAAGGAAGATATTTACCGTCTTGAATTAAAAATTGAACAATCCAAAAGTGATCTTTATAAAGCCATGTTCTGGACAAGTACCGTACAATTGCTTGCTATATTAGGAGGTGTACTGGCCATTGTTAAATTCGTGTCATAGTTTATCATTAATATTCAATTAACCTGACTTTCAAATGTCGATTATAGTTCCGAACCTCCAAGTGAGTGACACAACAGGCGGTGCCACTTGCACTATAGCTCGTCCCATAAAAAAAACCTTTAGCTAACTACAAACTGTAACTCGCTACGCTCTCTTTCTATAACTTATCACCGCCCATGTATTCAACACCGCTGCAAAACCAAGCACTGTAAAGATTTGCCGTGAAACATCAGCAAGATTGCTTCCTTTTAAGATTACCATGCGTATCACTTCAATAAAATAAGATACGGGATTGAATTTGGTGATCCATTGCGCCCATTCAGGCATGCTGTTGATGGGTGTGTATAAACCACCAAGCAAAATAAAAATCATCATAAGGAAAAATGAGATAAGCATTGCCTGTTGTTGTGTACCGCAATATGTCGAAATGAGTAAACCAAGCCCGAGCACAGCGAGCAAATACACACCTGCAAATACATAAATGGTAAATAAACTGCCGACAGGAATTATGCCATAGGCAAGCCACGCAATAAGTAAACCAATGGATAAAATAATGAGACCGAGCAGCCAGAAGGGAATAAGCTTGCCAAGAATAAAATGATATTTTTTGATAGGTGTCACATTGATCTGCTCAATGGTACCAATCTCTTTTTCTCTTACAATATTGAGTGATGCAAGAAATGAACCTACCATCGTTACAAGCAATACCATGATGCCGGGCACCATAAAAAATTTATAATTCATCAATGGATTGAACCAGTTGGAATACGTAACATTGATTGTTGTCTCCGGGCTGAAGCGCGGCATCTGCATCCATTTTAATCTTACATCATGGTTGAAGTCACTGATAATGGTTTGCAGGTACGAAGAGCCAAGACCAGCCTTTACACCATTGATTGCATTTACAGCAATTAAAAGATCTGATGCCTGTTCTTTCACAAGATTTTTTTCAAAAGATGCCGGTATTTCAAGAATGATATCTGCATGGTCTTTCTCTATTTCATGCAATGCTTGTGTATAAGATGCTGTATATTCATCGAGTTTAAAATATCCGGAAGCTGTGATTTTTGAAACAAGCTTTTGTGCATAATCACTGTGATCATGATCCACTACTGCAAGCTGAATATTTTTTATTTCGTAATCGGCTGCCCAGGGCAGAATGAGCAGTTGTATTGAAGGCATTACGAAGATGATGCGTATGATAGCAGGGTCACGAAATATTTGCCTGAATTCTTTTTGCAATAAAAATTTTAGTGTTCTCATGCCAGTCTTATTTTAAAATTTTTAATAGCAAGTGATAATAACACAAGTGTCATTCCTGTTAATATCAGCGTTTCTTTCCAGACGCCGCTTATATCGAGTCCTTTTATCATCACCGATTTTACAATTTGATAAAACCATTTTGCCGGCACCACATTAGATAATAAACGTAATGGCAATGGCATATTCTCAATAGGAAACATAAAACCACTCAGCATTATAGTTGGAAGAAACATACCTGTTAAAGAAATGAACATTGCTGTTTGCTGTGAATCTGTTGCAGATGAAATAAGCAAGCCGAATGATAAACAGGTAATGGTAAATAAAATGCTTTCTGCCATTAATAAAAACAAACTGCCATTGATAGGGACATCCAAAACAAAAACACTCAGCAATAGAATAGTGCTAATATTTATTACTGACAAAAGCAAATAAGGAACCGCTTTTGCCACAACAATTTTTAAAGGTTGTATCGGTGATACAAGCATCACTTCCATAGTGCCTAATTCTTTTTCACGCACAATGGTGATGGCAGTCATTAATGTACAAACAAGCATCAGTACCATTGCCATTACGCCGGGTACAAAAGTATAAGCACCTTTCATTTGAGGATTATACAGCATACGCACTTGTGTATTGATAGTATAAGGAATTTTCTGTTCATCAATCAAACGCTGCTGGTAATCCCTCACAACTGCTGATGCATAGTTGATGAGTGTTGTTGCGGTGTTTGGGTCAGATGCATCTGCAATGAGTTGAACCTGTGCTGTATTAAAATGTTTGAGATCATCGCCAAAAGATGAAGGCAGCACCATTACTATTTTCGCGTCGCCTCTTCTGAATGTTTTATCAATTTCATCCGGACTGTGCAATGGAGCAGCAAGATCAAAATACCTGCTGGCATTAACTTCCGCTGTCAGTTCTGATGTTGCAGGATCTTTCGATTGATCAAGGACAGCAATCTTTGAATTCTTTACTTCATTCGTTAGCGCAAATCCAAAAAGAGTTATCTGCACAATGGGCATACCTAGCAGAATAAACATCGTTCTTTTATCGCGAGTGATATGATAAAATTCTTTTCGCACAAAAGAGAGAAATTGTTTCATAACAGCGAATATGTTTTAGAATTATTTGGCATCATGCCGAACATGTGCACCTTTTTTTTCACCACATAGAATCACAGAAACACATAGATTCTTTTCAAATTAATTCACTCTCCTCTCTTCGCGCTTCTTGCCAATTGCAGAAACACTTCATCCATTGATTCAGCATTATATCGTTGTTTTAGTTTTGCCGGTGAATCCAATGCATCTATTCTTCCGTCAACCATTATTGATACACGATTACAATATTCTGCTTCATCCATATAATGCGTTGTAACAAAAATGGTGATGCCTGTTTCTGCTGCCTGATAAATAAGATTCCAGAATTCTCTTCTTGTCACGGGATCAACGCCACCGGTTGGCTCATCAAGAAAAACAATTTCAGGTTCATGAAAAACAGCAACCGAAAAAGCAAGTTTCTGTTTCCATCCCAAAGGCAATGAACGAACCAGTTTATCTGCTTCATTTTCCAAATGCAGTTGCTTTATAAGAAAATCTGTTTTCTCTTTTATGAACTTATCTGATTTGCCGTAAATCCCTCCATAAAATCTTATGTTCTCTTTCACAGTAAGGTCTTCATACAAAGAAAATTTCTGGCTCATATAACCAATACTCTTTTTTATCTTTTCTGTTTGCCTGTATACATCAAAGCCTGCAATAGTTGCTTTGCCCGATGTTGGATATGCTAAACCACAAAGCATGCGCATGGCCGTTGTTTTACCGGCTCCGTTAGCGCCAAGAAAACCGAATATCTCTCCCTTCTGCACATCAAATGAAATATGATCCACGGCAGTAAAATCTCCAAAGCGTTTTGTAAGCTCTTCAGTTGTTATGATCTTGTCGTTTGCCATGATTTATTTTTATTGCATTTCGTTATTATCCTCGCGTCCGCATTGTCATGCCGGGGGGAACGAGACATCTATAAATAGATTCCTTACTTTAAACAGATTCCTCATTTTGTTCGGAATGACAAAATCTTTCTTGTATTTTAATTTTTCATCAGTTGCATAAAACGGTCTTCAATATTGGGTTCCGTTTTTTTTATTTCAATTTGTTTATGACCTTTCTGTTCGAGATATTCTTTAAGATTCGTTTCATCAAATTCATCCTTCATCACTGCATGATGATATTCTCCAAATGAATAAGCATCTTTTGATTCAGGATATTCAGCAAGGTCTTTTAATAATTTAAACATGTTCTCTGCTTTTATTGCAAGCACAGTTTGTTTGAATGCCTGAACAATTTCCTTCGTTGTGCCAATAGAAAGTAACTTTCCTTCCTGCATCAACGCGATGCGATCGCATAAACCCGCCTCATCCATATAAGGTGTGGATACAAGTATGGTGATTCCCTGAGCCTTAAGCCTTTTCAGCATGTCCCAAAATTCTTTTCTTGAAACTGCATCAACACCAGTAGTTGGTTCATCAAGAAACAGAACAACAGGGCGATGAATCAATGCGCAGCTCAGGGCCAGCTTTTGTTTCATACCGCCCGATAATTTGCCAGCCTTTCTTTTTTTGAAAGGTTCTATCTGTACATAAATATCTTTTACGAGGTCATAATTTTCCTCGATAGAAGTATTGAAGATGGTAGCAAAAAAATTCATGTTCTCTTCAACTGTAAGATCCTGGTACAACGAAAAGCGACCCGGCATATATCCCACTTTATTCCGTATTGCTTTGAAATCTTTTACAATGTCTGAGCCATCCACTGTTGCATCACCGCCATCAGGCAACAGCAACGTAACAAGCATTCTGAACAAAGAAGTTTTGCCTGCGCCATCAGGACCAATGATGCCAAATATTTCTCCTTTATCCACTTCAAATGAAACACCCTTCACGGCATTCACTACTGCCTTCTTTGTGCCGTAATTTTTTACAAGATTATTTACAGTAACAGACTTCATTTTGTGATTTACGATTTTTGAATTCTCCTTCGAAATTCCAAGTTCCAAATTCCTTATCGCCTATTGCTTATCCCATTCAACTTCACTTCCCCATACATCCCTATCTTCAGATAACCATCATTCTTCACTTTGATCTTTATGGCATATACAAGATTGGCTCTTTCATCTTTTGTTTGAATAGTCTTCGGTGTAAATTCTGCTTTATCAGAAATCCATGTGATGGTACCATTGTAAGTGCGATATTTCTTTGCCCCGCTATCCACCAACACCTGTACACTCTGATTTAGTTTAACCTGCGATAGCTGTACTCCTGTTATATATGCTCTTAATGTTATAAAAGAAAGATCAGCAATTTTATAGAGTGCCTTTCCGGGTGCGGTTACTTCTCCTTCTTCAGCATATGTTGTAAGCACTGTACCATTAATGGGATTGACAATATTTGCTTTTGAGAGTTGCTCACTTATCTGCGCTGCCTGTTTCCGCAGAGGAGCAGTTTCACTTAATACGCTTCTATTCTGTGTGGAAGTGTTGCTTACTTGTACAGCTATCTGTTGCTTTGTTACATTCATCTGCTTTTGCATCTGGTCTACCTGTGCATTCATATCATCAAGTTGTTTTTGCGTTGCAGCATCTGCCTTCACGAGGTTTTCCATTCGGTTTCTTTCGCGTATCAATTGGTCCAATTGTGATTGCTGCACAGTAAGCTGGTCTTTCAATAATTGAATTTGTGGTTGAACATCAGATGTTTTTAACGAAAGCGATCTGATACTTGCCTCTACCTGTTGTTTTTGCAAGGCAAGACTTACTGAATCAATTTTTCCTACAATTTGACCTTTTGATAAAACATTTCCTTCATCTACTTTAAATGAAGTTAACTGTCCATTTAATTCAGATGATACAATCACTTCATCGGCTTCAAAGGTGCCGGAAGCATCATACTCATTTTCTGTTGACCTGCAGGCTTGCAAAATAATTGTAGCTACTGCCGCTGTTAAAAATATCCGCATCATATAAAAGATATTAATTGTATTGAATGTATGTCGAATCTTTACCTGTCTCATTATTTTTTAATTGATGAAATAATTAATTGGGGTATCATTGTTTTTCGTTCTTCCATCAATGTATCAAACTGCGTTTTACTGATGCCGCCCACCTGTTCAAGTATAGGTCTTGCAGCAAAAGGAAATATGCATAATGAAAGCATATTCATCAATAATTGTGCTGGATGTACAGGTTTAATAATGCCTTGTTTAATTTCCCTTTGCACCTGCGCAAAAAAAAGATTGACGGGAGGTTTACGGTTTCCCCACATTTTTTTAACCAGCACTTCGGGTTGCTGGTTTATTTCATTAAGAATGAATATGGGGAGGTAAGGTGTTTTTCTTATCTGGTCAATATATTCCTTGCAAAATCTGGTTGACTCTTGGCAAAAATCCTTGTACAGCTTCCTTAAAAATCGTCTCAAATAATTTTTCCTTACTGCGAAAATAATAATGGAGCAAAGCCTTGTTGATTCCTGCTGCATCAGCAATATCCTGCATGCGTGCACCAGTCATTCCTTTGGCTACAAAAATTTTTTTTGCTGCAGAAAGGATTCTCTGTTCAGCTGACGCATCAATTCGCTTTTTAACCATACAATTTAACCAAATGGTTAACAAAGGTAAAAAGCCAATTGATATAGAAATATTAAATTTTAAGAATGGTGATTTGGGCTAAGCCTTGTTTTGAGAAAACATACTTAACTCAAGCAATTGAAAGACATAATTATAAAACCTGCCACATATAAAATTTCGGAGATGAAACAGATGATAAAAGCTCTAAACGCTCAAGTGAGTGACACAACAAAAGCCAAATCGCAGACTGAAGCTAAGTACATAAAATCTTTTCATACGAATAGCAACTGAAAACTACAAACTGGAAACTCCTACTCCGCCCAGCTCATCACATAATTTGGATTTTCAATTTCAAGCGCTTCTTTTGTTAGCATCAGTGGTTTGAAAGTATCAATCATCACTGCTAATTCTTTTGTTTCTTTTGCACCGATACTTTTTTCTACAGCACCAGGATGCGGACCATGCGGAATGCCTGCAGGATGTAGTGTTATCATTCCCCTCGTAACATTTTTGCGGCTCATAAAATCACCGTCAACATAATAAATTACTTCATCACTGTCAATGTTGCTGTGATTGTATGGAGCAGGAATACTCAGCGGATGATAATCAAACAAACGTGGACAAAATGAGCAAACAACAAACGCATTTGTCTCAAAAGTTTGATGCACGGGAGGCGGCTGATGCACGCGACCTGTAATGGGTTCAAAATCGTGAATACTGAATGCAAACGGATAGCAGCAACCATCCCAACCAACAACATCAAAAGGATGATTGGCATAATGAATGCCATACAACATGCCCCGCTTTTTTGTTTTGATTAAAAAGTCTCCGTCCTGCTCATATGTTTTCAAATCCTGCGGCGGGCGAATATCTCTGTCAGTGTACGGTGCATGCTCCATCAGTTGCCCGTACTTACTAAGATAACGTTTAGGGAAACGAACGGGGTGAAATGAATCAACAATAAATAAACGGTTATGCTCATCATTAAATAAAATTTGATAAATCGTACCACGGGGGAGCACGAGATAATCACCATAATTAAAAGGCAACTCACCATATTGTGTATGCAACACACCTTTGCCCTCATGCACAAAAATTATTTCATCAGCATCTGCATTTTTAAAGAAATAATCATTTGTTCCCTCTTGCGGCGCAGCAAGTGAAATATAGCAATCATTATTCATCAGCACAGTTTTGCGGCTTTGCAAATAATCTTTTTCGGGTTGTATATTGAATCCTTCAAAGCTGCGGTGCTTCAGCATTTTTTCTTCAGCAACATGCGGCGCTACATCAACAGATTCATCTGTTTTAATAATGCGTGTTGGCGGATAGCAGTGATACAACAACGCATAATCATCCGAAAAACCTTCTGTGCTGAATAATTGTTCTGAATACAGTGAACCATCAGGTTTGCGAAATTGTGTGTGACGTTTATGCGGAATGTTTCCTAACTTATAATAATGTGGCATGGTGAATTACGATTTTGTGATTTCAGATTTACAATTTTTTTGAGCCCCGCCTTAGAATATAAATGAAGCTTTAATTGCGTCGCTCTCTTGTACGCCATAGCTCTGAACGGCAAACATACTTCGACTGCAATAATTCTAATGAACAATAAATTATTGGGCGGATAATTCAAGCATCTTAAGAAGAAAAACATATTTCCATTTTCGCTTGTCAATCCAATATGTAAAGTTTCGGAAGAATGGCATAATCTTGCAATCTGATTGCTAAATTACAAATTATGGAAACATCATTGCAACTACGCATGCAGCATCAGCCCGATGCATTAAATCATCTTCTGTATGAGTTAAATGATGAAAGTGCAAAACAAAGACCGGATAAAGACAAATGGAGCATCTTTGAAAACATTGCTCATCTTGGGCGTTACCATGAAGTTTTTTTACAAAGAGTTCAGACAATTTTAAAGGAACAGGATCCGCTCTTCGACAGATATGTCGCAGATACTGATGAGGGATTTATTGAATGGTGTAAAAATGATTTTGATCAAGTGTTACAAAAATTTCATCAGTCAAGAAAAGAGTTGAATGATTTTCTTTTTAATCTTGATGAGAAGCAATTAATGAGAACCGGACGTCACCCGGTATATGGCAAAAGAAATATAAATGGCTGGACGGAGTTTTTTTTGTTGCACGAAGCGCATCACTTTTACACTATTCTCAAACTAACATCACAAATTATCTCTCCGGAATAGTTTTCAGTCTCCAGTTTTCAATTTGAAGTGTTTACTGCCAACTGCTTACTGCCAACTGTTTACTGCAACAAAACAACTTCTAAAAAAGAATGATTAAAATTGGTTTATTGTCGGATACACATGGTTTTTTAGATGAACACATATTCAAGCATTTTGAGCAATGTGATGAAATATGGCATGCAGGAGATTTTGGGTCTGCAGAACTTGCAGATAAATTAAAAATGTTCAAACCACTGAAAGGCGTTTATGGAACAAAATATAATACGAAAAGTAAAGCGTTGTTATTGCAATACCAACCTCAGCTTTTTATTACAGGTCATTCTCATATTCTTAAAATCATATACGATGATAAATTAGAATGCTTGCACATGAATCCCGGTGCAGCCGGCAAACAGGGTTGGCAAAAAGTAAGAACGTTGGTGCGTTTTATAATTGACGGAAACAATATCAAAAATTGCGAAGTGATTGAATTAGGAAAGAAGTAGAAAAGAAAATTATTTTTTTAATTGCTGAATTTATTTTTTAAAACGTTTGCCAGCTCACCGGCGAATTGTTTTATATAGCGACCCTCCTTATCAAGTGTTGGATCAAAAATAGTAACATCAATTCCGTAGAATAAAGGAGAAGAGATCAGAGATTGCAGAGTAAGTTTCAATTCATTGTAACTTAATCCATCTTCTTGTCTTGAATCAACACAAGGCATTATTTCATCATTCAACACATCCACATCTAAATGAATCCAGAATCCGTCTAACTGTTTGCCAGCAATCATTTGCAAAAATTCATTGGTAACGACAGTAATACCTTTTCTGCGTAAAACATGTAAATCAAAATAATGAACATTGCTTTTCATGATAGCATTTACATACCAGTCTTCTGTAAGATCACGGTTACCAAAACAAAAAACATTTTCTTCCTCAATATAAGGTTTCAGATGTTCAATATTGGTAAGTTTTCCGTGACCATTACCTGTAACGATTGCCAAATCCATTCCCGCCGCACCGGCACTCGTTCCTTTTTAGCGATAAAGCAGCACCGATTAATACAGAACAATCTCCGCCAATTACAACAGTCAATTTTTTATTTTGAATTTGCTCATCAATAGCATTTGCCAATTGCTTGCTGTAATCAATAATCTTATCTGTATTTCTTACTTTACTTTCTTTATCAACCTCTGTTGAATATGCAGGCGGAATAACGCTAACCTTTTCTTTTATGCCAGCCATTTCAGCAAAGCCTAGCTTATTCATTGCTGATGGAAAAAATTTTACACCTGGCTCGACACCCTGCGACGGTTCCTTTAATCCAAGATTGGAAGGAGCCTCAATCAAAATTGTTTTATTCATTTATCAGGCTTGCTGTTGCATCATTTCATCCATTATCTTTTTCATTTCTTCTTCGGAGACATCTTTTATATGGGTAGAAACAATCCATATATAACCAAATGGATCCTCAATGCGTCCGCTCCTGTCTCCATAAAATTGATCTTGCGCAGGTATAAGAATCGTTGCCCCATTATCAATTGCTTTTTGAACAACAGCGTCTACATCCTGTACATACACGCACAGGTTAACAGAATTACCA
>WNGA01013275.1_pt1 | contig 11922 bp, 8 predicted proteins | sample 5400061 | NCBI WGS metagenome assembly WNGA01 (sample SAMN13153366, study PRJNA577476) | soil metagenome | isolation source: 100 cm soil or saprolite under grassland replicate 2 | place: USA:California | collected 2016-06-15
TATAACTACTATTTGTTTCATTGGTTATAACAAAGTAATGATAAAAAATAATGCCAAATGAAGATCGAATAAGGAGCAAGGAATTAAGAATTTTGAATGAACATTGAGTGTTGATTTTTTATTTACTTCACCATCTAATATTCCTTGTTCAATGTTCCTTCTTCATTATTCATTCCCTGTTGCATAATGGCAACACTTGCACTGCAACCCAAACGATTAGCTCCAGCTTCAATTAACTGCATAGCAAACTTATAAGTACGTATTCCGCCTGAGGCTTTTATTTGAATATGTGATGGCAAATATTTGCGCATCAATTGCACTGCTTCAACAGAGGCACCTTTTTCTGCATAACCCGTGGAAGTCTTAAGATAATCAATACCTCCTGCACCATATAATTTGCAGCACTTAATAATTTCCTCTTCAGTCAATAAGCCTGTTTCAATAATAATTTTTACAATCTTTTTATGCTGTTTAATAATGGGCATTATATGATTTATTTCATTAGCAAGATATGTCCAGTCATTATTTTTTAAAGCAATTAAATTAATTACAATATCCAATTCATCTGTACCGTCTGCGATGGCAAGTAATATCTCTGCAAGCTTTGCTTCAATTGGAGAATAACCAAACGGGAAACCAATTACAGTAGCCGTTTTCACCTGTGAGCCTACCAATAATTGCTTTGTTTTCTTTACAAAAGGGGGCGGCACGCAAACTGCTGCAAAATTATATTCTTTTGCTTCGGCGCATATTTTTTCAATCTCGGCAATAAGCGTTGTGGGTTTTAGTATGGTGTGATCTATGTATTTATTTAAATGCATAAATTTTTTTATGGTCAGGCAAGATAATATTATTCAGCTTCTGTTGCCCTGCAACTTCGTGAGCCGCACACTTATACTCTATAACCCAACTGAGCAATTTTACCGGATAATTCCCATCATAAGAGGACAACAGGACAAGAAGTTAAACAGCTCTGAAAAAGATTTTAAGCCCGAAGGGAATTAATCCTCAGCCAACAGCCCTTTCAGGCATTTTTTTACACTTAATTTAATTGTCGAAACCCCTATCTTTGCCGCTCACAAAAAAAATTTGTAAACCCTATCTTATATGCAACTGAAAGGTTTAGTGCGGTTTTTTGCCATTGCGCTTATTCTTATTTGTCTTTATCAATTATCGTTTACCTGGATTGTGCGAAGCCATGAAAAGAGTATGGAGGAAAGAGCAAGAGCACAGGTTAAAGCAAACTTTTTGTCTCCTGAAACAAAGTATACTGGCAACAAAGATTTGCAGGCTGCTTATGCGGATTCTCTTGTCAATATAGAGAAGCAAAGAAAGCAGCGCTTGCTTGATAGCACAAAGGACACTAAAATTGGCCCTTTTAATCTAACTACTTACCAGGACGCAAAAGATAAGGAATTAATGCTGGGCCTGGATTTGCAGGGTGGTATGAGTGTTACAATGGAAGTGGGGCTTGATGGTCTGATACGCTCACTGGCTAATTTTCCAAAAGATCCTGCTTTTAATACGGCACTCAATAACGCTGTAATGCGCAAAGCAACCGGTAATGCTGATTTAATAAGTTTATTTGGTGAAGAGTTTAGAAAAGTTTCTAAGGGTGCAAAGCTTGCTCCTTATTTTTCTACCCGCAGTGATAATAAAATAAAAGTGGATGCATCTGATGATGCGGTATTGAATTATTTACGTGCACAGGCAGGAGATGCTTTTAATAATACCGTACGTATACTTACCACAAGAATAGACAGGTTTGGAGTTGCTTCTCCTACTATTAATCCTAATGCGGCAAAGGGTATTATAAATATTGAACTGGCTGGGATTAACGATCCGGAGAGGGTTCGTCGTTATTTGCAATCAACAGCAAATCTGCAGTTTTTTGAAGTATATAATGTAGGTGATATAGCAGAGGCATTACAAAGTGCGGACAAAGCTGTTTCAGATTATCTGAAAGGCACCAGTGCATCTGATACAACGGTTGCCAAAACAGATACAACAAAAAAAGCACAACAGCCTCCGGCCAATGTTGATACTACCAAAACATATACTTTATCAGGAACAGATACTGCTAAAAAAACAGGCACAGTCAAAACAACAGATTCAGCAAAACTGAGAAAAAACGAAAACCCTATTTTCAGTCTATTTGCAGGTGTTGCACAAGGACAAAGAGATCAGAATGGCAGCGTTCATTTTCCTGCTTATATAGGATATGTAATGAAAAAAGATACTGGTTTACTTGGCTCTTATTTTCGAATGGATATAGTAAGCAGTAAACTTCCCGGCAATCTTGTTTTCATGTATGGCACCGCAGAAGACAACAAAGGCAATGTTTTAAAAGACAGGCTGTGTTTGTATGCTATAAAAACATTAGATAATGGTTCAGCGAAACTGGAAGGTGAACATGTAAGCAGTGCAAGACAGGATTATGATGAAAAAGGAAAACCTGCCATAAGCATGAACATGGATGCATTGGGTACAAGAATATGGGGCAAAATGACAAGCGATAATGTTGGCAAACCCATAGCGATTGTACTGGATAATTTTGTTTATAGTGCACCCAATGTATTGAATCCTATTCCTAATGGAAGTTCGCAAATCTCTGGCAATTTCAGCATTACAGAAGCACAGGATCTTGCAGATATTCTTCAGTCAGGTAAACTGCCTGCGCCTGCTAAAATTGTTGCAGAACAGGTAGTAGGTCCAACGTTGGGACAGGCGGCGGTAGCAGGCGGCGCACTTTCCTTCCTCATTTCTTTCATAGTGATATTTGCATTAATGTTAATCTATTACAATACGGCAGGATGGGTAGCAAATATTGCTTTAATACTGAACCTTCTTTTTACAATAGGTATACTTGCCGCCCTTGGCTTTACACTTACAGCGCCCGGTATTGCAGGTTTGGTGCTTACCATTGGTATGGCTGTAGATACCAACGTAATTATTTTTGAAAGAATAAAAGAGGAATTAAGCAGAGGTAAAGGTTATTTAACAGCAGTTTCTGATGGTTATAAACGTTCTTATGCACCTGTATTGGATGCACACGTTACAACATTCTTAACCGCGGCGATTCTTTTCATTTTTGGATTAGGCCCCGTACTTGGCTTTGCAACAACGCAGATGCTAGGTATTACATTATCTCTGTTCTGCGGTATTCTTGTTTCCCGTTTGATAACAGATTTTTATACCAATAAGCAAAGACATTTTGAATATTTTACAGCCATCTCAAAAAAAATATTCACGCATGGAACTTTTAAATTTATTGAATACAGAAAGATTGCTTATGGTATATCCGTCGTTGTGTTAATACTTGGTATCAGTTCCTACTTTCATGGTTTTGACAAAGGTGTGGAGTTTGAGGGTGGTCGTAGTTATACAATTAAATTTGCAAAGGCACCTAATATTGAAGATGTAAGAAATGAGCTAAAAAAAGTTCTTGTTGAATTCCCAACTATCAAAACGATAAATACAAATGATCAGTTAAACATTACTACATCTTATAAGATAACACAAACAGGAAATAACGTTGATTCTATAGTAGAAGCTACGCTGTTCACCGGCCTGCAAAAATTTTTACCACCGGGAACAACATTCAGAGAATTTGATACTAAATTCAAGCAAAGTTCTCAAACAGTTTTGCCTACTATTTCTGAAGATCTTAAGAGTGGTGCTGCAAAAGCAACAATAATAGCAATCATTGTAATTTGTTTATACATCTTCATTCGTTTCCGCGACTGGAGATATTCGCTTGGAACAATTGTATCATTGCTGCACGACGTATTAGTTACTTTGGCGGTGTTCAGTTATGCAAGAAACTGGGGACTTGGTTTTCCTCTTGAAATTGATCAGTATTTTATTGCCGCTGTGCTCACTGTAATTGGTTTCTCCATGAACGATACTGTTATTGTATATGACAGAATACGCGAAGATTCAAGATTAATGAAAGGCGCTGATAAAGCTACCATCATCAACACAGCAATTAGTCAAACACTTAGCCGTACTGTTATGACGTCATTGACCGTGTTCCTAACCATCCTCATTCTCTTTATATTTGGGGGCGAGGTAACAAGAGGATTTGCATTTGCCATGCTGGTAGGTGTAATCACAGGTACCTATTCTTCTATCTTTGTGGCAGCGCCAATACTCGTTGATTTCGCAAAAGATCGGCCATTAGGAAAACAGGAACAAAAGAAAACGAAAGCAGCACTCGTTAAATAAGAAAGTTGTTTGTTGTTAAAATAAAAAAGAGCTGTTCTAAAACAGCAGCTTTTTTATTGTCATTATTGTTATTAAAAAATTTAGATGCAAAATTGATGCACTTCTATTTATCTAAGATTTATTATGATCTCATGATTTGATTTTTATGACATCATCTCTTCAAAACAATACTAAAGGCATCATGCTTTTCATAATAATATTTATTACTATTGTGTCTTTAAAATGCTTGCTATAACTTGTTTTTTGTTTAATTACTGCTCAATTTCACTTGAAAAATCTGTTATCTACAAAGAAAAAATCAACTCAAAATTCCTTCAGAATTTTTTATCCATCCCTTAACAAACTTTTATAATTGTATTATGTCAAAACATTCGTAAAACACAAAATGAAAACAGAATTGGGTATTAAGATTGCATTACAAAATCATTCATTCAACAAGTAAAAAATAATTATGAAAACGAAATTCCACATTGTACTCGGTGCGTTATTACTTACCGCACTTATGTCATGCAGTACCGGGCGTTATGCATCTGCCCAGTACGATGCAAATGAAGATGCATATTCTAATTCAAATGGTAATTCTGATAATTACGACAACAATAATTCTGATAATTACGACAATAACGGCGATTACGACAACAGCAATTATAATGAGTCCGGCTCACCGGATGTAAGTATTGATGTATTCGTGGATCAGCTTAGTCCTTACGGAAGATGGGTAACTTCTCCTTCTTATGGACAAGTATGGATTTGTAACGAACAGGGATTTACGCCTTATTACACCAATGGTCATTGGGTTTACTCAAATTTTGGCTGGACATGGGTTTCAAACTATAATTGGGGTTGGGCTCCATTCCATTACGGACGCTGGGCTTATGATCCTTTCTATGGCTGGATGTGGGTACCAGGCTATGAATGGGGACCGGCATGGGTTGGCTGGCGTACCGGTGGTGATTATTATGGTTGGGCACCGCTTGCACCTGGTATAAATATTAGTCTTGGATTTGGGTTTGGCAATTACATGCCGGCAGATAGATGGTGCTTTGTGCCAAGACGTTATATTTCAAATCCCTACTTCCATCGTTATGCACTTGACAGAGGCAGAAACATTACCATTATCAACAATACAACGATAATTAGAAACACTAATATTTATCGTAAGGCAAGGTATGTTGTGGGACCTGACAGACGAGAAGTGGAAAGAGTAACTGGTAACAGAATAAATACTGTAAGAATAAATAATGATTCAAGACCGGGTACACGTGTGGTTAATAATAATACCATAAACATGTACAAACCACAGATCAGGAAAAATGACAGGCTTACACCGGAAAGAGTGAATGCAGATAGAACGAGATCTATACAGGCACAGCCAAACCGTAATGTAGCGCCTCAGCAAAATTCTAATCAGCCGCCTCAACAAAAAAGGGAAGTTATAAGAAGCCCACAACAAAATAATACTCCGCCTCCTGTACGGGAAAGAGATCGCAGGCCAAACAAACCAAACATTAATGATAGAATAAATGATAATGATCCCGGCATAAGAAGGCGTGACAACAACGATCAAAATATTCCTGATGTAAGGGCAGAGAATAATCATGAGAATATGCCGTCTCAATCAAACAGGAATAACCAGAACATAAACAGAAATGACAGGTTTAATCAGCAGGAGAGAATTAATCAACAGAACAGGATCAATGAACAGAACAGGATCAATGAACAGAACAGGATCAATGAACAAAATAGGATCAATGAACAAAATAGAATCAATCAGCAAAATAACAACAGGCCTGATTCCAGGATGGAAAGAAGAAACAATAACGCTTATCAGGACAGGCCAAATCCTAATATGAATCAGCAACCTTCACGGGGATGGCAGCCTGTACAACAGGCACCTCAGCACAGAGTGCAGCCTCAATATCAGCAGCAGCAGCAATCCCAGGGAAATGGCAGAAGACGATACTAAAAGAATGAATGAATAAATAAGTAAGTAAAAAAACCGGTTTTATGTCGGTTTTTTTTGTTTGTTAAGCTTGGCTGGTTCACTATAAATAATGAGCAGTTGCAAACAATTTACCAATAGCGTATGCTTACGATTTACTGATCTCCGATAATCTTGTTATGGTATTGCGAACAAAATAAATTTCAAACAATATAACTGAAACAGAAGCCTATTTTTGCAAAAACTATTATTTTGGATTTAACAAATGTCATCATTATTTCTGTGGTCGCCTTGTTGCTGGGAGGCGGTACTTTATATATTCTGTTTTCAAAAAATGGAGAAGAAAAAAGTACAGAAAGTGCAGGCGCTGATAATAGCCTGGTGAAAATGCAGTTACAGGCTTATGAGCGTTTAATATTATTAACAGACAGGATAGCATTGCCCAATCTTATCAGTCGTGTTAATCAGGCGGGGACAAGTGCAAAGGATATGCAAATGTTGCTTACCCAAAACATAAAGGAAGAGTTTAATTATAATATTACCCAACAGATTTATGTAAGTCCTGATGCATGGACAGCAGTAAAAAATTTGAAAGAGCAAAACATGCTTATCATAAACCAGCTTGCCAATCTTTTGCCACCCAATGCCACAGGAATGGATTTAAATAAAATGCTCCTCGAATACTTGATGAATGATAAAAAAGGCGCCCTACATGAAGTAGTAAGCGAAGTGTTAAGCTATGAGGCAAAGAAGGTTTTAGTTTCTAATCCTTAAAGAAATTTCTCTGTTACGAATGCTGCACTATGACTGATAAAAAAAGATATACTGATAGCGGAATAGAGATCAAAGGAACTTACACAAAATCCACAATCGAAAACTTACAATTGGAAATGCCGGGCGAATGGCCTTTTACGAGAGGCATTCAGCCGGACATGTATCGCGGCAGGCCATGGACAATGCGGCAATATGCAGGTTTCTCCACTGCCGAGGAAAGCAACAAACGTTATCATTACCTTCTTTCGCATGGTGTAAATGGTTTGAGTGTTGCATTTGATTTGCCAACACAAATTGGCTATGACAGTGATCATTTACTTGCAGAAGGTGAAGTGGGCAAAGTTGGCGTTGCTATTGACAGCATTGAAGATATGCAACGTTTATTTGATGGCATACAACTCGAAGAAGTTTCTACTTCAATGACCATTAACGCGACGGGATTTATTTTGCTGGCTTTATATGTTGCTCTTGCCAAACAACAAGCCGTTAATTTGAAAAAAATTTCGGGTACCATTCAAAACGATATTTTAAAAGAGTATGCTGCAAGAGGCACATATATTTATCCACCCAAGTCATCAATGCGCATCGTTACAGATATTTTTGAATGGTGTAGCAATGAATTACCAAAATGGAATACTATTTCAATTTCAGGTTATCATATTCGTGAAGCAGGTAGCACAGCCGTGCAGGAAATAGCTTTCACCTTAAGCAATGGCAAGGCTTATGTAAAAGCCGCGCTGGAAAAAGGCCTGGACATAAATGTATTTGGCAAACGTCTCTCCTTTTTTTTCAATGCACATAATAATTTATTTGAAGAAGTGGCGAAGTTTCGTGCGGCAAGAAGAATGTGGGCAAAGATGATAAAAGAGCTTGGCGCAACTGATGAAAAAGCAATGATGCTTCGTTTTCATGCACAAACCGGAGGAAGTACTTTAACTGCACAACAACCTTTGAATAATATCAGCCGTGTCACTGTTCAAACATTGGCTGCAGTGCTTGGCGGCACACAAAGTTTGCATACAAACGGATACGATGAAGCATTAAGTCTTCCCACGGAAGAAGCGGCCCGCATTGCGTTGCGAACACAACAGATTGTTGCTTTTGAAAGTGGTGTGGCAGATACTGTTGATCCTTTGGCGGGAAGTTATTTTCTTGAATCGCTTACAAATGAAGTGGAACAAAAAGCATGGGAACTTATTAATAAAATTGATGCGATGGGTGGCAGTGTCAGTGCTATTGAACAAGGCTTTATTCAATATGAAATTGCGAGAAGTGCTTATGAGTACCAGAAAAAGATCGAGAACAAAGAAAAGATTATTGTTGGTGTAAACAAGTTTACTGTTGAAGAAGAAAATAATATTCCGCGTCTCAGAGTTGATGACAGCATCCGGGAAGTGCAATCGCAAAAACTAAGATCATTAAGAGAAAAAAGAGATAAAGAAAAAGCAAATTCATCTTTGCAAAAGATTGATGCTGCTGCAAAGGATGGTTCTAACTTAATACCTTTTGTTATTGATGCTGTAGAGAATTATTGCACACTTGGAGAAATTGCTGATACATTAAGAAAAGTATTTGGGGAGTATAAGTAAAATAATTTTTATCCGCAAGATTCTGTGAATGGGCCGGGCTACAATGCTGGGATTAAACTTTTGTTGCGTCGCACTCTTGTACTTTTAGAATTCTTTTCAACAAACTCAGCAATGGATCTGACCGTCCCCGTTTGACTCTAATTCAAATAAATTTTCTTCGTATCAAAACGTCTTCATCGTATGAAAATGCTCGCAACCATTGTAACAACCAACGAAGAACTTTACCAAATTATTCAACTCTCTCATCAAAATCTCCGCACAAAAATTTCTGAAGAAGAAAAAAATTTCCAAGGGCTTTGTTTCATGGAATTATTCATTGGAATTACTTCAGAAAATGAATGCACAATATCCTCACGTGATTGTAAAAGATGGTAATAAAATTGCCGGGTATGCACTAGTGGCGTTAAAAGAAGCAAGATATTTTCATCCCGATCTTGAAGCAATGATCCATTACCTCGAAGAATTATTATACAATGAAAAAAAGTTGAGTGAGTATAAGTATTATGTGATGGGACAGATTTGTGTAGATAAAGCATATCGTGGTAAGGGAGTATTTGAAATGCTTTACCAGCAACACAAAACATTATTTGAAAAAGATTATGATTTTGTTGTAACAGAAATTTCAACAAGCAATTCACGGTCTTTACGTGCACATGAAAAAGTTGGCTTCAAAACTATTTACTCTTATGCTGATAACATGGATGAATGGAATGTAGTTTTATGGGATTGGCAATAATCTTAAGCAAGTATATTTCGTTTGAATAAAACCTTTGCCTAATTAATGAAACAACATGAATGCCATCGCTTTGCCAAAGCCTGCTATCTTCTTACCTTCGGGCATGAAACAACAAATCACTTCTATCTTAGAAGTTCTCAAACTTTCTGAGCGACTAAAATTTGAACTTCGGCACAGTTTTACTTCCAGCGGAAGACAGGAAAGTGTTGCCGAACATACATGGAGAATGTCCTTAATGGCCGTACTGATTGAGCCTCTTCTCACAACAAAAATTGACACGGCCCGCCTTCTGAAAATGATCATTATCCATGACCTTGTTGAAGCAGAAGCAAAAGATATTTCTGCATTAGATGTATTGCGCAATCCGGAAATAAAATCAGAAAAAACGAAACGGGAACGGCAGGCAATTGAGCATTTAAAAGAAGCTTTAATAAATACCAATGGAGAAGAAATTTATACCCTGTTTTATGAATTTGAAAATAAAGAAACTTATGAAGCGAAAGTTGCTAATGCTCTTGACAAATTAGAAGTTCAGCTTCAGCATAACCATGCAGACTTTTCTACGTGGGAAGAAATTGAATATGATATGTGTTACATGATGGATAAGCATGTTTTGTTTGATGAGACTCTTATGGAATTAAAAAATCAAATAGAAAAGGAAGCTGAACAAAAAATGAAACAGTTTGGAATTGATACAGATAAAGTAAAGCTGCGTGTGACAAATTAAAATTAGTGCTAACCAGTTGCGCGATTAACTTTATTCATAATGTTTTTTATGCATTATAAAGTTTAAAATGATGAACATACGGCGATAAAGACGTCATTAGAATCAAAAGCCAGTATCCAAAAAAATTTTACCTTCGTCTGCAAATCCACTTAACAATTCCATACGGGAGGCAATGTATCACTTGCCAATGCAGATACATTAAATCAACTGCGCCAATTTTTGATTGATAAATACAGTTATGACGCGGGTCAATTCCAGGGATACAGTTATAAAACTTACAGTGACAAGATCACTGCAAAAATTGACTGGAACATTAGTAAGAATAATACTTTCACTATTAAATACAACTACTTAAAATCATACAGGAATATTTCTGCCAGCAACAGTGGTGCACCCGGTGGAAACAGGCAACCGGGTACAACAAATTTGCCTTTTAGCGGCAGCGGTTATACCATCAATAATAATTTCAATATTGTTATTGCAGAGTTGAATACAAGATTTGGAAACAGGTCATCAAATAAATTGCAGGTAGGTTATACAGCGCTGAGAGATTTCCGTGCAAGCCTGGTAGGTTATACAGCGCTGAGAGATTTCCGTGCAAGCCTTGCCGGTGCTGATTTTCCGCTAGTTGACATTATGAATGGGCAAGGTCAAACTTATACTTCGTTTGGCTACGAACCTTTCACTTACAATAATCTTTTGAACACAGATATTTACCAGTTCTCTGATATTTTCACATGGTATAAAGGATCTAATGAAATTACATTTGGCACGCAGGATTATTATAAGAAATTTAAAAATGGTTTTGCTCCAAACTATGAAGGCGCTTATAGGTTTAATACGCTCGCAGATTTTTATAACAGTGCAAACAATGGTGTAGCCAACTCTGTGCAATACCAATTGCAATATTCAGCAGAGCCGGATGGTTCATTTCCGTATGCTTATGTTGGTGTGTATGAGCTTGGGGGTTTTGTACAGGATAAATGGAGGATCAAAAACAATTTCACTTTGACTTATGGATTAAGAATTGATGCCCCTCTTTTCAAAAATCAATTTCAATCAAATCCCTACGTACCAGCTCTCTCATTCAGAGATGGAAAGCATTATAATGTGGGTGAAAAACCGAGAACCAATCTTTTGATTTCTCCGCGTGCCGGATTCAACTGGGATGTAACAAATAATCATAAAACACAGGTGCGTGGCGGTATTGGTTTGTTTGCAGGACCTCCACCCTTTGTATGGATCAGTAACCAGGCAAGCAATAATGGTGTTCAGTTTGGTTCATTCACTTCAACAACTCCTTATGCATTTAGTCCCGATATAAATGCATACCGGCCTTCAGCCGGAAAAGAAAATACCTCATACAATCTTGTATTTACCGATCATGATTTTAAATACCCGCAGGTTTTAAAAGCAAGTCTCGCAGTTGACAGAAAATTGCCCGGTGATATTATATTAACCCTCGAAGGCACTTATTCAAAAGATATTAATGCAGTATATTTTCAAAATGTAAACTCGCCGGCGACAGGTATTGCTTTTGCAGGTTCAGACAGAAGAACTCGTTACGACAGTACAAGAATTTACGGAAGCAAAGAGCCTACAGTAACAAACCCCAACATTACAAACGCGATCCTTATGAGCAATACAAATAAGGGTTACGCCTATACCCATTAATTTGCAGGTGCAGAAAAATTTCCGTAATATTTATTTCAGTGCTGCTTATACTTTCAGCCGTGCAAAATCTGTGAATGATGGCGGCTCAATTGCAGCAAGTATGTGGAGAGACAGACCTGTAACAAATGATCCTAATGCAGAAGAACTGGGCTTCGGAAATTATTACCAGCCACATCGTGTGATTGCTGCTGCATTTTACAGAAAAGAATATGCAAAACATTTTGCAACTTCTGTTGGGCTGATATTTGAAGCA
>WNGA01019864.1_pt1 | contig 11922 bp, 11 predicted proteins | sample 5400061 | NCBI WGS metagenome assembly WNGA01 (sample SAMN13153366, study PRJNA577476) | soil metagenome | isolation source: 100 cm soil or saprolite under grassland replicate 2 | place: USA:California | collected 2016-06-15
TGCCGGGTGGCAAGCCGGCCGACTACTACGAGATCTCGATGCGGCAGCTCTCCCAGCAGATCCTGCCCGCGGGCATGCCCGCCACGACCGTCTGGGGGTATGGGGCCGTCAAGTCAGCGAGCAGCAGGGGGCTGCTGCTGCATCACGCGCCCTCGCTCACGATCGAGGCGATGTGGAAGCGGCCGGTGCGTATCAAGTGGATCAACGAGCTGGTGGACGCCGGCGGCAACTACCTGCCGCACCTGCTGCCGGTGGACCAGACGTTGCACTGGGCCAACCCGCCCGGCGGCACCGCGGGCCGGGACAGCCGTCCAACGTTCACCTCGACGCCCGGCGCCTACACCGGCCCGGTGCCGATCGTGACGCACCTGCACGGCGCGGCCGGGGTCGGCGACGAGAGCGACGGCTACGCCGAGGCCTGGTACCTGCCGAGGCAAACAACATCCCCGCCGGCTTCGCGACCGAGGGCACCTGGTATGACTTCTTCGGGGGCAAGGCGGCGTCGAAGTTCGGCGTCGCGTGGGGCCCGGGGTTCGCCATCTTCCAGTACCCCAACGACCAGCGCGAGTCGACGCTGTGGTACCACGACCACGCGCTCGGCATGACCCGGCTCAACGTGTACGCCGGCCCGGCGGGCTTCTACCTGGTCCGGGGCGGCCCTGAAGGGGACAAGGCCATCCGCGACAGCCGCTCTGGCACCACCGCGGTGCTGCCGGGCCCCGCACCCAATGAAGGCGACATGTTCCCCCCCAACAAGACCTACTACGAGATCCCGATCGCGGTCCAGGACCGCTCGTTCGACGCCGACGGCTCGCTGTTCTACCCGGACACGCGGGCGTTCTTCGACGGCATCACTGGACCCTACATCCCCGATACCGACGTGTCGCCGATCTGGAACCCGGAGTTCTTCGGCAACATGATCATGGCCAACGGGAACACCTGGCCGTTCCAGCGGGTCGAGCAGCGACGCTACCGCCTGCGGTTCCTGAACGGGTGCCAGTCGCGCTTCCTGATCCTTGACTTCAGCAACATCCCAGGCGTGGAGGTCTGGCAGATCGGCAACGAGGGCGGCTTCCTGGCCGCGCCCGTGAACCTCACCGCCGACAACGGCAACCGGCTGCTGATGGGACTGGCGGAGCGGGCCGACCTGATCGTCGACTTCACCGGCGTGCCGGTGGGCACATTGCTGGAGGCGGCCTCGGAGTTCTTCCCCGACGCGCCGGTCGAGGCACGGCTGGGAACTGTCGAGGGCGATCCGAACACGGCACCGGCAGCCGCGGAGGCCAGGATGTGGATGGACCCCGTCACCGAGAACCCCGCGGTCGGCGCCACCGAGGTCTGGGAGTACTACAACGCGACCGCCGACGCCCACCCGATGCACATCCACGAAGTGACCTTCCAGGTCGTGAACCGGCAGGCGATCGTAGTGAATGAGACGGATGGAACCGTTCAAGTTCAGGTGGACGCCGCCTCGGCGCCGACCCCGCCGGAGCGCTGGGAGAACGGGTGGAAGGACACCGTCGTCGCCTATCCGGGCCAGGTGACCAGGCTGCGGCTGCGGTTCACCAACGCCGGCCAGTTCGTCTGGCACTGCCACATCGTCGAGCACGAGGACAACGAGATGATGCGGCCATACCGGATCGGGCCACCTCAGCCGGGCCAGCCGCCGTCATCTTTGAGAGTCCAGCCGGCCGCTGCTTCGAAAGTCCGCCTGAGTCTGAGCTGTACGGCAGCAGGTTCGGGTAGGCCGGCATCCAAGGCGTAGCCGGGAACGGAGGCGACGAGTCACGATCCACGCCGCGTGGGTGAACGCCTGCCCAGGCCTGCCGCTCGATCCACGATGGAGAACTCATGGCGGGCGGAGAGATCGTGGGGGCACTCCACGATCTCTCCACGTGCCCCGGGACGGCACGAAAGGCCAGCCTTGAGGATCGTGGAGCAGACTCTCACAGGTCGCTCAGCCGGCATCGCCCCGCCGACCGCGCAGGCTTCGAGGCGGTTCGCCGAGCTTCCTGGCCCAGCCGGGGGCGGTCCAGCTCGGCGAGCTCGGCATGGACCTGGCCGCGCCAGCCCAGCTCCTGGGTTACCTCGCGGGCGGCCGCGGGCAATTCGGGGTGGCGTTCCAGCCAGCCGCCGCAAAGTTGCTGGACCTGCCACGCGTTCGCGCTCGGCGGCACGGTCGACCCGCTGGCGTGCCGGAGGTCGTGGCAGTCTCAGCGAGAGCGAACTGCTCGGAGCCGTCGCGGCGCAGCCTGCCGGCGAGCTGTTGGTCGGCGTTTCCCGACTGGACCTGCGGCACGTCAAGCTCCAGGCTGCGCTCCACGGGCCGACCACCGCGTAGATGCGGGTCTCGCGTCTGGCGCGGGAGGGTTGGACGTGCAGCCAGTTGGCATCCTCGCCGCCGACCACCCGGACGAGGGCGCGTTTGCGGGTGAGCCCTTGGGCCCTGTGCCTGGTGGTGGCATCGGCCAGGTCGAGGGTGCGCCGGTCGGGGTTGCCGCCGCCTCAACTGCTCGACGTGAACGGGCTGGCCGGTCCGACAAGCGGTTTCGGATGCCACGGTCCCCGGCCGGGTCCCTCCTCGTTGTACCGCAAGGGTTCCCCGCAACTCCGCGCGGCTGGAGCACCTGATACGGTTCGACCGGCGTCGTGAGGCAGAGCAAGGCGATCGCCTGCCACCGCGGTCGCCGGACGGAAGACCCCTCGCAGGTCGGCGGACGAAACCGCAAGCAGGCCGGGTGGGGCTTCATCATCAACTCCCGCCCGACCGGTCAGCAAGGGTCGGTCCGGTGTCTGCCCGGTGGGCTGGAGCAGTCGATCTACGGCGGCAACCACGGCAGCCGGGACTGTGTGGGTCTCCACCACCTCGATCGGCCCAGCTCCCCCCAGGTTGTGCGGGGGCGCGACGGCCACCAGCACAAGGGGAAGCCGCCCGTAGTCGGGGTGGGCGCGGTAGGCGCGCAGCAGGTGCATGCCGCGGTAGGACCGGCCGGGTAGGGGCAGAGCCAGTGCGCAGGCGAACACGACCAGATCGGCGTTGTCGACGAACGGGCACCTGCCATGGCGCATCAGCAGGCACGCGGCGAGCGGGGTTGGCCCGCCACCGCAGCGCACGACCCGGTGACCGGCCGCCTCGAGGAGGCGAGTCACCTCCCGGCTGACGGTAGCCCCGTCCTCCACGAGCAGGATAGTGGCCATTGCCGTCTCCTCCCTCGGACGGCCTCGGCCGATGCACCGTCGGCCGAGGCGTTCGGCTCACCTTCAGGAAGGGTCAAGTCTCGTGAAGATCCCAGGGCCCCACGACTCATCGCGCTCGGGCCATGCGGCCCGCCGGGGGTGATCCACGGCGAGCAGGTCCGTGCGGGGACACGGCCACCGGTCTCGCCGGTCGTTGCGCCACAAGCCCACCGTCGCACGACGGAGCTATCCACCCCCGCCAGCCGGCCCACAGAGCACCCCTGCGGCGGGTGCCGCCCTCACCAGTCACGCCATTGCGCATGGGGCACTCGCCGGACGGCCGGTCAGGGTCCCCTAGCGTCCCGGGACCTTCGTCCGTACACGGGTGCGGTGGCCGGTGCCAGCCTGAGCACAGAGAGCCGGATCCGGCGAAGAGGTGGTGGCTATGCGCAAGAAGGTGCTCGTCCTCGGGGGCAACTTCGGCGGCCTCACGGCGGCGCTCAGCGTCAAGCACGAGCTCCAAGGCGACGTCGACGTCACGGTCGTGTCCTCCTCCGACCGGTTCCTGTTCAACCCCTCGCTGATCTGGCTGCCGTTCGGCAAGCGCCGCCCCGACGACATCACCTTCCCGCTCGCGCCGACCTTCGAATCCCACCAGGTCGACTTCGTGCACGCCACCGCCACCCGCATCGACCCCGCCGCGCGGACGGTTGACACCACCCGAGGGGCCTACCGCTACGACTACCTGATCGTGGCCACCGGCTACCGCAACCACACCGGGATCATCCCCGGCCTGGAGATCGCCAACTCCGCCTACACGATCACCACCCTGCAGGATGCCATCCACGCCGGCGAGGGCTGGCGGCGCTTCCTCGCCGACCCCGGTCCGGTCGTGGTCGGCGCCACCCAGGGGGCTGGCTGCTTCGGCGCCGCCTACGAGTTCCTGTTCAACCTCTCCTACCAGCTCCGCAAGGCCGGGCTGCGCCGGCGCGCCGCGATCACCTACGTCACCGCCGAACCATTCCTCGGCCACTTCGGCATCGGCGGGCTGCCCGGCGGCGAGACACTCCTCGGGCTGTTCTGCAAGAAGGAAGGCATCCAGACCATCACCAACACCGCCATGACCGAGGTCGGCCCGCACAAGCTGCTGCTCGCCGACGGCCACGCGCTGGACTTCGCCTACGCGATGATCATCCCGCCGTTCCTCGGCCAGCACGTCGTCCACTCCACGCCGGGGCTGGCCGACGACAAGGGCTACGTGCCGGTGCACGACACCTACCAGTCCACCGCCGACCCCAACATCTACGCCGTCGGCATCGCCGCCGCGGTCAGCGTGCCGTGGACCACCGCCGTGCCGGTCGGCGTTCCCAAGACGGGGTTCCCCACCGAGGCCCAGGCCCACATCGCCGCCACCAACATCGCGGCGCAGATCCGCGGCGACGACCCGTCCGCGCACAAGCGGTTCGGCGACATCCCCGCCGTGTGCGTCATGGACGCCGGCAACAACGGCGTCATGATCCTGGCCGACAAGATGCTCCCGCCTCGCAAGGCCGGCGTGCTGATCCCCGGCCCGCAGGCCCACGCGGCCAAGCTGCTGTTCGAGAAGTACTTCCTGTGGAAGGCCCGCAACGGCTACGTGCGCCTCCCCTGAGCGCTGCCAGGACCATGAGAACGCTGCTGCGACCACGACCCGAGGTGGCAGTCCCGGCGGAGCGCACCGTCACCCCAACCCGCTCAGGCTGCAACGAAGGAAGCATCCGCAAGGGGCAAGCTGGGTCGGCCCAACGAGTTCGGCTACGCGGCGCAGCTGGCCGAGGTCACCGCCAACACCCGCCGCGGCGCCCGTGGATACCTGCTCCCGGCGTACCCGCAAGCGCCTGGCCCCTATCCACCGGGTGTGAGGGGCGCATCAGCCAACCTCAAGCGCGGCTACGGGCTGCGCCGCAGTCGGCTCAGGGCGACCAGGGCCAGCGGATCTGGACCGGCTGGGCGGTCCTGGCCTACAACCTGGACACCCTGGCCATCCACACCGGCTGATCGGGCCTGACTCGAGCTAACACTCGTCTTCGCAACACGTCAGGCCAACCACCCAGGCCCGGCGGACTCACCTCCACCCCTTATCCGGGGGGAATAGTCAGGCACTGTCCGGCTCGGGCGTAGCGGTGGCCAACGCCTGAGGACGGCAGGAGCAAGATCGCTTGACAGCAGCACCCTGCCGTTGCACCCGGCGGTTGATGCCGGCAAGCATGCTGCGCGCCATGACGAAGTCTGCGGGTACGAGCGCCATGACGTAGGCGGCGGTCAGCCACCATGGCCGGGTCCGGCCCCGGGTCCGCAGCAGCAGGCGGGTGCCAGCGGGAGTGCCGGAGAGCGTGAACGTCCACGTCCAGTCGATCGAGGCGCCCAGCCGGGCCCGCCACGCGGTGGGGACGTGCGTGGTGGAGTGCAACACCAGCAGGCGAGGCGGATCGACGTGCTCGATTACGAACCAGGCGGTGCCCGGTGGCCCGTCTGGGATGCGGTCGCCTACCGCCAGCGGCCGCTGCAGGTCGGGAACGAGTTGGGCGGCGCTGGGCCGGTTGGCCGGGAACAGCAGCCGGTCGACCCACCTGGCGGTGTACCAGCCGCCGCGGTGCCAGCCCATCTGCACCAGCCACGGCCACACCTGGTCGACCTGGGCTGGGATGGTGATCGCATGGTTGGTCACCACGGTGGGGTCGTCGACGAGCTCGTCGCCGGGAAGCACCTGGCGCCGCTCGGCTCGCGTCGAGCCGGCGCTGCGGCCCAGCCACTGACCGGCGTGCGACGCCGCGGGCCCCACAGGTTGCCGAAGTCGTCGCGCAGTAGGGGAACCAGCATGGCCACCATGGGGAGGCTCCAGAACCAGAGCCCCCAGCCAAACAGCATCAGGCCAAGGTGGAAGACCAGGGCTGCCAGCAGCCCAAGGGTGGTGTTGCGTCCGCCGGCGAGGATGAGTAGCCCGACGATCAGCTCAAAGGCGGCCAGCAGTAGCCCGAACAACGCCGCGTGGGGCATGAACACCGACAGCCAGGCCTGCTTGACGAACGGGATGAACGCGGTATCGGCAACGTGCCGGTAGGTCTCGGTCCCGGTGACCACGATCGCGACATGGATCGCGGCGCCACCGGTGAACATGACCGCGAAGGCCAGGCGGCACACGCGTGTCATTGTGCCTGGGCTGTGCCGCGTCGCCAGGACCGTAGCCAGCCGGGGTGTGGTCTGCGTGGCCACCATAGACGGCCTCCTTTTGGTTTCCTGCATCAAGGTTCGCCGGGTGGGAGCAGGCACGGCAGGTCGGGACGACCCGGCGCTGCTGGGACTTCCGTCCCTGCCAGGAAGAGGTCAGAAGCCTTGTCCTGATCGGGTTCCAGAAGGGGCGGCGGGCCGGCTGGATCCGAAGACAATCTGCTCTGTCGTTTGGCGAGCTGTCACCCGGCTGGTCGCTACCGCCTGGGTTGGACGTGATCGGGTCGGGCCGGCCCTACGCCGTCGAGGTCCCTGCTCACACGGGGGCGTTCGCCTCTTGTCGGAGCCGCTGTCGATGCCAAGAGTCGAGGTGTTGATGCAGGAGCGATCAAGTGGGTCACCAGCCCTGGAGGCGTCCCCAGCTGACCGGCGAGCAACCCCTGCCGGTGTGCTGAACGGCGCTCCCTGGGTGCTGGACGGATCCGCAAGAACGCGAGGAAGACAAATAGGAGGCGGTCATGGCCGTTATGACGCGGCCGAAGCCGACCGGTGCCTCCGAGCCCCCGTTCGCGCGAGAGGCCTCCCAGGCAAGCATCGATCTGTACTGGCTCCCGCTCGGTGCCGGCGGCTGGTTCGTTCGGCTGAACAGGCGCATCTACGAGGCCATCCACGCGCTCCTGGAACGCAGGCGGCCGCGCGACCTCTACCACTCCGCCCTCGAGGTCCGCGTACCGGAGGGACGCTTTGTCATCGAGAACTCTTGGCCGATCCCTGATGCCAAGGGTGCATCACGCGGAGTGGTGGTTGAAGGCCCAGTCGCCAGCCGCCGGATCGCGCGATTCCGCCCGTTTCGATACGAGGTGCGCCGCTGGCGGAACGGGGTCATATCGGACGCCCACGAAGCGGTCGCAAGTCCCCGGCCCCTGAGCGACGACCCACTCTTGGCGCGTCGCCTGCTCGACCTGGTTGCCTACCTGCCGAGCCCGGTCTGGGGCCGAGACGAGCTCGGGACGGGTGAGATGTGGAACTCGAACTCGGTGATTTCGTGGTTGCTGGCCCGCAGCGGCCTCCCAACCAACGCGATCAGTCCCCCGGCCGGTGGACGCGCGCCAGGATGGGAGGCGGGCCTGGTCACGGCCCCGCCGCCAGCAGCGAAGCGACGAGCGGGCCGGGCACGGTGCGGGGGCGCCACCGCACCCCGTGGGCGAGCGGGGAACAGTAGCGGTCCGATGCGCTGCCACTGCGAATCGGGCAGGGGCTTGCCAGCCAGGGTGGTCTGAGCGGAGCTCCTCACTCACAACCCATCCAACCCCTGCCCACTGCCGAGAGAGTTCTGGAATGTCCTCATAGGCCCAAGGGCCTGGACCTTCAGGCCCAAGGAGGCACGGACCTTTGCCCGTGTGCCGGCGGGACTCGCCGGGCCAGCCTGGGCGAGACGGCAGGCCGGCGCCAGAGAGGTGAGGATCATGCAGAAGGTCCGCTGGCAGGAGCTGACAAAGGATGAGTGCTTCCGCTTGCTGGCCGGACGGCACCTGGGCCGCGTGGTGCTGGTCGACGACCGTGGGCCGCTCGCGCTGCCGGTCAACTTCGTGCTCGACCAGCACACCGTGCTGTTGCGTAGCGACGAGGGGACCAAGCTGGACGTGGCCGGCCGCGGTGGGCGGGTCGCGTTCGAGATCGACGGCGTCGACGAGGCGACCCGCACCGGCTGGAGCGTCCTGGTCCGCGGGGAGGCCGTCGAGGTCACCGATCCGGCTGAGCTCGCGCGCGTGCGGCAGCTGCCGCTGTACCCGTGGGCGCCGGGCGCCAAGCGGCGCCACATCCGCATCCTGCCCACATCGCTCACCGGACGGCGGATCGCGCTGCCCGAGGCACCGTCGAACTGGTGGGGCTAGCACCCGAGCCGGCCGGCAGTGGTCGTCCTCGCTGACATCGAGGTTTGAGCCATGGGAACGAACATCGACCGTGAGGCGTTCGACGAGGTCGACGATGCCCGCTTCCAGCAGCGGCTCGAGCAGTGCCTGTCGACGCTCGGCGAGCTGCTCGAGCGGCCTGGCTTCGGGGTCGGCCCTGCCACCATCGGCGCCGAGCTGGAGCTGTTCCTGGTCGATGAGATGGCCCGGCCGCTCCCGCACAACCAGGCGGTCCGCGCCGCCGCGGCCGACGCCCGCGTCAACGTCGAGCTGGACCGGTTCAACCTGGAGCTGAACGCCACGCCGACGCTGCTGGCCGGCCGACCGTTTGCCGCGCTCGGCGAGGAGCTGCGCCTGCTGCTTGGGCGCGTCGCGGACGCGGCCGGCAAGCACGGGGGCCGGCCGGTGCTCGTCGGCATCCTGCCCACGCTGCGCCGAGCCGACCTCAATGCCCGTGTCATCAGCGACCTGCCGCGCTACCGGGCGCTCAACCGCCGTCTGCGGCTGCTGCGTCACGACCCCTTCCACCTGCGGATCTGGGGCTGTTCGCCGAGGGCGTGCAGTTGCACCAGCCGCTGCTGCCGGTCCTTGGCGACCACGACCCGCTTGCTGGCATGGAGGAAGGGCAGGCGCCGCCGTTGCAGGAGTTGCGACTGCATCAGGGAACCGTGTGGCGCTGGAACCGGGCCGTCTACGACCCGGCCTCGGGCGGCCATCTGCGGATCGAGATGCGGGCCCTGCCATCCGGCCCGACCGTGACCGACATGCTCGCCAACGCCGCCCTGCTCGTCGGGCTCTCGCTGTGGCTGGCCGAACAGGACCCGTCATGGACCTATGCCCTGTCGTTCGAGCGCGCCGAGCATGGCTTCTACCGGGCCGCCCAGCAAGGCCTGGCCGCCGAGCTCACATGGCCGCTCGGCCACGGCGGGCGCCTTGACACGCGCCGCGCCGCCGAGCTCGTGCCGGAGCTGCTGCCCGCTGCGCGGCAAGGGCTGGTCCGCGCGGGTGTGGCGGCGGCAGAGGCCGACCGCCTGCTCGGGGTGATCGCGGCCAGGGTCGCGACGGGGCAGACCGGCGCGGTGTGGCAGCGCAGGACGCTGGCCGCGCTCGAGCCACGGCTTGGCCGTGAGCGCGCGCTGGCGGCGATGCTGCAGCGCTACCTGGAATACGGGACCACCGACCAGCCGGTCCACACCTGGCCTGTCGGCCGCTGAGTGGGAGCTCCTCGCAGCTTCGCAAGGGTCACGGCCACCGGGCCGGCAATCCTGGGGACCAATGGCCCCTGACCATGGGTTGCGCCGGTGGCATGCTCGCCACGTCGGTCAGCAGACACCAGGCGCGCCAGGCCAACTGGCAGGTTTCGATCAGGTGTGCTGGCCGGGTCCTGTCGGGACGAGTGGTGGGAGGCGATGCGATCGACATGCCACCTGACCGTCTGGTGGGCGACCCCTGACTCGGGTGCGCCCACGATTCCCCGCTCCGTCGGCTGAGGACCATCCAAAATGCAACGGCGTGGCGGCGGCGACAGCCTCGCCGCCCGACCACGGCCGCACGACCGATCAGCCGACGGAGCGCCGCATACGTCCCTCCCGCACCCAAAGGATCGGGATCCTTCCGAGCCCCTCCGGGCGCACATCGACCCAGGCACGCAGCCCGTATGGAGGCTTACCCGCCGTGCCTCTGGCCGCGCTGGCGGCGCATGAGCACAGGATCTTGAGCACTGCGGAGTGGGTCTCGCTGGCCTTGGTGGGGCTCCATCTCGGGTCGTGAGACTGGCGTCACGAGCCGGCCATGGTCGGTATCGGATGCAACCTGATGGAGGAGCCGCATGGAGCGAAGTGAGCATCCCAGGGTGGTGGTGATCGGGGCCGGGATCGTCGGCTCGGCGATCGCCATGCACCTGGCCGAGCGCGACCTGCGCCCGGTGCTGGTGGACCAGGGCCGCGCAGGGCAGACCGCGTCGGCGCGGTCGTTTGCGTCGCTGTCAGCCTTTGGCGCGGACCCGCTCGGCTACTACCAGCTGGCCTGCGCGGCCCTGGCACGCTGGTCGAAATGGGCGCAGCGGCTCGGCGAGGTCGGCTTGCGGCGCGGCGGCCAGCTCCGCTGGGTGGCCGACCCGCAGGAGGCACGCCGACTGGCCGAGCAGGTCGAGCAGGCCCGTTCCCTGGGCTATCCGATCATGCCGGTCGACCAGACAGGGTTGCGCCGGCTGCTGCCAGCCGCCGAGCCCGGCCCGGTCGCCGCCGGCTGCCACGCCCCACAGGACGGGCAGGTCGAGCCCGACCTGGTCGTGGCCGCCTGCCGCTCGGCCACCACCGCCGCCGGCGGTCGCCTGCTGCTCGGCGAGCCGGCGCAGGTGCGGCTGGACGACCACGGCATCCGCGTCGAGGTCGGCGAGCGGGTGCTGCGGCCCGAGATCGCCGTGCTCGCCGCCGGTGCCGAGTCGGTCGCGATAGTCCGCACCGTCGGACTCGACATTCCCACGCTGGCCAGTCCCGGCCTGCTGGTCGAGACCGAGCGGTTGCCCGCCTTCACCGACAAGGTGGTGTACCTACCCGGCGGCCCCGGGCCGCAGGTGCACCTGCGCCAGCGACCGGACGGCTCGGTCCTGCTCGGCGAGCGCTCCCAGGAGCAGGTCGCCCGCGACCTCAGCCAGCAACACGCCAGGGCGCTGTTGGGCCAGGCCGCCCGCTTCCTGCCGGTGCTGCGCGGCGCCCACATCGCCCGGACCCTGCTGGCGTGGCGGTCGATGCCGGCCGACCGGCTCCCGATCGTCGGTCCGGTGCCCGGCCTGGACAGCCTCTACCTGGCGGTGACCCACCGCGGGGTGACGCTGGCCCCGGTGCTGGGCCGGCTGGTCGCCGACGAGATCGCCACGGGGGAGCCGCAGTGGCTGCTGGCGCCGTTTCGGGCCAGCCGCTTTGCCGAGCGGGCGACCCGGGTCGTGCTCGACATCGAGGACCTGTTCCGCTGACCGGGGATCTGTGACGACCGCTGGCAAGGGCGCTGTTGCATTGCGCAGGCCCAGGGAGCGCTGAAGCTCCGCCCAGCCGGTCGACTGCGTGCCGGTGGCGGCCACCGACCCGCTGTACGTCACACGTCCAACCCAGGAAGCTGAGCTGCAGCCTGATTGCCCGCCAGCGCTGGCAACCAGCCGTTGTAGTTGACGCAAGGCGGCGCGCCGGGGCGATTGACGTGCACGTAGGGCCGGACAACCCGGCGTCGGCGGGACCTTTGGGGCTGGCGGGAGAGCGCTCGCCCTCCCATGGTGGCGGTGACCGTCTTCGAGGCGTCCAGGTGAGGGGGAGGGCGCCATGGAGTTGGCGCGTCTGGGGCGCCTGTCGTTCTTCCAGGGCATACCCAGCTGGGCGCTGATCCGTCTGGCCGAGGCGGCCACGGAGGAGGAGCTTCCCGCCGGCCGGCTGGTGCTCCGTCAGTCCGACCGGGCTCGGGCGGTCCACTTCCTGCTGGCCGGGTCGGTGCAGGTCCTGATCCGGGTCGGCGAGGAGGACCTGCTGGTCGGGGTGCTGCGTCGCCCCGGCGAGCTGGTCGGCTGGTCGGCCTTCCGCCCCCCATACCGGTACACCGCCTCGGTGCGCTGCGAGGAGCCAAGCCGCCTGGCCAG
>WNGA01014760.1_pt2 | contig 11920 bp, 11 predicted proteins | sample 5400061 | NCBI WGS metagenome assembly WNGA01 (sample SAMN13153366, study PRJNA577476) | soil metagenome | isolation source: 100 cm soil or saprolite under grassland replicate 2 | place: USA:California | collected 2016-06-15
CGACGGTCCGCCGGTTGCGCGAGTTGCAGGCGAACGCGAACGCCGAGTCCGCCAGCGCGAACACCAGCCCGCCGTGCGCGATCCCGTGCCCGTTCACCATGTCCGCGCGGACCGGCATCTCCAGGACCGCCCGGCCGGGCTCGACCGAGGTGATCCGCATGCCGAGCGCCGCGCTGGCCGCGTCGTCGGCCCACATCGCCGCCGCCACTCGCCGTGCCAGCCCGACGGCATCCGCGTCGTCGCTCATGCACCTCACCTTATCGGTCGTGTGACAGCCTACCCACGGATCGCGCTGCAACTGTAATATCGATCTCGCCGCTTGGACCTGGGCACCAGACTGAGCTATAGACCGAGCCGCAGACCTGAGCCGCAGACCTGAGCCACAGACCTGAGCCACAGACCTGAGCCGCCGACCGGAGTCGCCCGAGCGAGGAGCGCCAGCATGACCGCCGTACCGACCGCGTCCACCGACTGGTTCACCGCACACCGCGACCGGCTCGACGCCGCGCTCGCCGCGATCCGCAGCCGTGGCTACCACTCTGCCTTCCCGGAGTCGCCGAGCCCGAGGGTGTACGGCGAGACCGCCGCCGACGACGGCAAGTCCGCCTTCGACGCGCACCGCGGTACGACGTACCCGCTGTCGACGCCCGGCGCGACCGGCACCGTGAGCACGGAGAAGTCGCCGTTCGGCATCGAGCTGGACGTGCAGTACCCGCGGCTCACCGAGTCCGGCCTGGACGACCTGCTCACCGCCGCTACCGCCGGGTTGAGTGACTGGCGGCGCGCGGGCGTGGAGGGCCGGGTCGGGGTCGGGCTGGAGATCCTGAACCGCTTGCACGCGCGGGTGTTCGAGCTGGCCAACGCGGTGCAGTTCACCAGCGGGCAGGCGTTCGTGATGGCGTTCCAGGCCGGTGGCGCGCACGCGCTGGACCGGGCCCTGGAGGCGATCGCGTACGCCTACGAGGAGATGACCCGCTACCCCGCGACGGCCGCGTGGGAGAAGCCGGCCAAGGGCGATCCGGTCCGGATGGAGAAGAACTTCACCGTCGTCGGCCGCGGTGTCGCGCTGGTGATCGGCTGCAACACGTTCCCGACCTGGAACTCCTGGCCGGGCCTGTTCGCCTCGCTGGTCACGGGCAACGCGGTGATCGTCAAGCCGCACCCGCTCGCCGTACTGCCGCTGGCCATCACGGTGTCGGTCTGCCAGGAGGTGCTCGCCGAGGCCGGCCTGGACCCGAACCTGGTCACCCTGGCCGCGGAGAAGGACGGCGATGGCCTGGCCAAGCCGCTCGCGACCCGGCCGGAGGTGAAGCTGATCGACTTCACCGGCGGGAGCGAGTTCGGCACCTGGCTGGAGCGCAACGCGAACCAGGCAACGGTGTTCACCGAGAAGGCCGGTGTGAACGCGGTCGTGATCGACTCCACCGACGCGTTCAAGGCGATGTGCGGCAACCTCGCCTTCACGCTGTCGCTGTACTCGGGCCAGATGTGCACCACGACGCAGAACATCTTCGTCCCCGCCGACGGCATCGACACCGACGAGGGCCACAAGACGTACGACGAGGTCGCGGCCGGCATCGGCGGCGCGATCGACAGGCTGCTCGGCGACGACGCCCGCGCGGTCGAGTTGCTCGGCGGCATCGTGAACGCCGGTGTGACTACGCGGCTGGAGCGGGTGCCCGAGTTCGGCCGGGTGCTGCTGGAGTCCCGCCAGATCAAGCACCCGACGTACACCGAAGCCGAGGTCCGCACGCCGGCGCTGGTCGCACTGGACGCCGGCGACGCCGAGGTCTTCGGACGGGAGTGCTTCGGCCCGGTCTCGTTCGTGGTGAAGACGGACTCGACGCGGCAGTCGATCGACCTGTTCCGGTCCACGATCCACGACGGCGGCGCGATGACCGCCGGGGTCTACTCGACCTCGCCGGAGGTGCTCGACTCGATCCGCGACGCGGCCCTCGACGTCGGCGTCGCGCTGTCGGAGAACCTCACCGGCCAGGTCTTCGTGAACCAGTCCGCGGCGTTCTCCGACTTCCACGGCACCGGCGCGAACCCGGCCGCCAACGCGACCTACACCGACGGCGCGTACGTCGCCGGCCGGTTCCGGGTGATCCAGTCCCGCCGTCACGTGTCGTGATAGGTGGCTCGACAATGCGTTGACGTTCTGTCACCGTTTTGAGGGTTAACCCTCGATTTGGTGACAGAACGTCGAGCCGAGGTGGAACTACCGCCCTGAGTTTGAGTACTCTCCGTCACCTGGATGCGCCGTCGTACGGGGTGATCGCGTAGACGGGGAGTCAGGAACGGGGTAGCGCCGCCGCGCGACGAGGAACGGCTCGTTGCCGGCGGCGCTCGGCTCTTCACGGCCGCGGACTCGCCTCCGCGGGACCTGTGCGCCCGTCGCCTGTGCGAGGGTTGGATTCGCCGCTACCGCACAGGGGGAGAACGCCGTGCCGCTGTCCACCGAGACCGTCCAGGACGTCGTCGACTACTACGCCACGCTGCTCGAGTTCGCACAGCGCTACCTGCGGATCCCGGGCATCCAGGCCGCGGTGTACGCCGACGACCGGGTGCTGTGGTCGGGCGCCTTCGGCCACGCGGACGTCGAGCGGGACGAGCCGCTGACCGACAAGCACCTGTTCCGGATCGCCTCGCACTCCAAGACGTTCACCGCGACCGCCGTCATGCAGCTCGCCGAGCAGGGCCGCCTCCGGCTCGACGACACGGCCGCGACGCACGTGCCCGAGCTGTCCGGTACGACGCTCGGCGAGTCGACGCTCCGCGACCTGCTCAACCACGCCGCGGGTGTGACCCGCGACAGCCGCGACGGCGACTTCTGGCAGCTCGCGGTCCCGTTCCCGGACCGTGCCGCGCTGCTCGACGTGCTGCGCTCCGCGGACTCGGCGGTGCTGCCGGCCAACGACCGGTTCAAGTACTCGAACATCGGCTACGGCCTGCTCGGCCTGGTCGTCGAGTCCGCCGCCGGCACGTCGTACGCCGACTACGTGACGTCCGCCATCACCGGCAAGCTCGGCCTGACCGATCTCGGCCCGGAGCTCGACCCGGCCCGGCTCGGCGACTACGCGGCCGGCTACAGCGCCCTGTCCTACGCCGCGACGCGCGCGCCGATCGAGCACGTCGACACCCGCGCGCTCGCGTCCGCGACAGGCTTCCACAGCACCGCGCGGGACCTGGTCACCTACTTCTCGGCGCACTTGCTCGGCGACGAGCGACTGCTCACCGACGCGTCCAAGCGCCGCATGCAACACCCGGTGTGGACCGTGAAGACCGACGACACCGACCAGCGGTACGGCCTCGGGCTCTCGGTCGTGAAGATCGGCTCCCACGACTACTTCGGCCACGGCGGCGGCTACCCCGGACACATCACGCGCACCCTGGTCGACCCCGAGCGCCGGATCGTGGTCGCCGTCCTGACCAACTGCATCGACGGCCCCGCCGTCCAGCTCGCCCAGGCCTTCATCAAGCTCCTCGACCGAGCCGAATCCACCCCGGCGGTGTCCCAGTCCGCGGACACCGCCGGCTCCGCGGACGGCGCGTCCGTGGCCCCGTCCGCCGGCTCCGCGGCGGCCGGTGTGGACCCGCGCCGGTTCACCGGCCGGTTCGCGAACCTGTGGGGCGTGATGGACGTCGCCATCCTCGGCGGCCGGCTGTACGACCTCGACCCGACCGCCGCGGATCCCGCCGAGGACGCCGCCGAACTGGCCGTCGTCGACGACCACACCCTGCGCATCGCCGCACGGAACGGCTACGGCTCACACGGCGAGCCGATGCTCTTCGACTTCGACCCCGACGGAAACGTCACGTCCGTGCGCGGCGGCAGCGGTACGACGTCCCGCTCGCTCAGCACCTTCGAACTCCCCGAGCGCTTCACCCTTCAGCATGGCTGACGCATCGACGATTCGGGTCCGCGGCCCCCGAGCATTGAGACCGGCCGCGGCGGTCCCTCGGCGACGCGCATGCCAACCGCGCGGCAGGCGCCATCGGATTGTCCGCCGGCAGCTCGGCCAGCGGCGCGGACAGCGTCGGACCCTCGGTCAGCGTGCCGAGCACCCGAGCGGCGTGCGCCGGCTGGCCTCGACGTCACGCCAGCGGGATCGGGCGTCCCTTGGCCAAGCAGAGGTGGCTGAGTCTGACGTCGTCTGCGTGCGACTGCGCCGGGGTGGCGTGATGGTTCATCGTCCGGGCGGTGGGCGGGGATCTGGTTCGGTCCAGTCGGGCCGGGTGACATTGACCTGGCCGTCGGTAATCGTGACGATCCAGGTGTCGCGGTGGATGGCGCGGTGATGGGGTGTGCAGACCAGGACCAGATTGACGACGGCGGTCTTGCCGCCGTCGATCCAGTGGATGACATGGTGGGCGTCGCAGTGGCCGGGTGGCGCGTCGCAGCCGGGGATGATGCAGCCTTGGTCGCGGGCGATGAGGGCTCGGCGAATGGCCGGGGTGACCAGGCGGTGTTCGCGGCCGACGTCGAGGGGTTCGGAGTTGCTGCCGAGCACTACCGGGATGACGCCGGCGTCGCAGGCGATCCGGCGAATGGCGTCGACCGACAGCCCGTCACCGAATGAGACAAGCCCGCTTCCGAGCTTCCGATTCCGGTCGCCGAGACTCGGGGCGGCGGCCTGTGGAACCGACGCCACCGGCTGAGGTCCCTCCGTGGTGACGGTCGCCTGCCCGGTCGGCTGATCCACGCCGGTCGCGTCGGCGGCGATCTTTGGCCGGAAATCGGTGAGGGGCTTGGGGGCGCCGGCGCGGGTGAGGGTGTCGAGGTCGACCGTGATAGCGAGGTGGGGCTTGATGCCGCCGTGTGCGGGGATCTCGCCGCCTGTGGAGGCGGCGGCGCGCAGGACGAGGCCGAGCGCGTCGGCTCGGCGCTGGCCGAGAGTGCGTTGGTCGAGCTCGCCGGCCGGGGTCTTGCGGGGTTTGGCTCCGGCGTCGACGAGGGTGCGGAGTAGCTCGGCGTTCTCGGCGGCGAGGTAGCCGCCGAACTTCACCCCGCCCGCGAGCCGTCCGAGGGTGACCGGGGTGAGCCACAAGGTCTCGTAGCTGCGGGCGGTGTCCTCGGCGGGTGCGGGGCCGTCCGGGTCGAGGCGGGCGATGACGCCTTGGCCGAGGCGGCGCAGCTCGCTGGGGTTGAGTGTGCGCGCGGCGATGACCATCTCGGTCTCGGCGACGGCAAGATCGCCGGGCCGCGTGGTGGGCGGCGCCTTCTCGAGCGCGGTGGCGATGACCTCGGCCTGCTTGGTGTGCAGCACGACCCGACGGGCCTGCGCCGTGCGCTGCCGCGCGATCAGTGAGGCGAGTTCGTCGCCCGCGGACGCATCGCCGGACACTTGGGCCGCGGCCGCACCCCCGGACTCGTCCCCTGCAGTCGCATTGGCGGACTCGCCGCCCGTGGTCGCACCGGCGGACTCGCCGCCCGTGGTCGCACCGGCGGATTCGCCGCCCGTGGTCGCACCGGCGGATTCGCCGCCTGCGGTAGCGCCTGGGGATTCGCCGCCTGCGGTCGCGTCTGGGGACTCGCCACCCGCGGTCGCCCCGCCGGGTTCGTCGGCCGCCGCTTGCCCTCTCCCCGCACCGCAGTGGCCCGGCAGTTGACTCGCGATCAGGCCATACCGGGTGAGGGCATGAGCCGCACGGAGATCGGCGCGAACAGCCCGCGGATCGAGGCGATGGCGCAGCGCGATGAGTTCGGTGGTGTCGCGCGCGCTCAACGACTTGGCGTGGCCGAGGTCGTCGAGGCGGGCGAGCAAGTCGAGGCGGCGGGCTTGCAGCCGCGACAGCGTGACGTGGAGCGCGTCGAGCTCGGCGAGGATGTCCTCACCGGTCAGCGCCCAGGGCGGCCGCTCGGGCCTCTCCTGGTGTTCCACGAGTGCTGTCATGCCAAGAACGCTAACGGCCGCCTCCGACAGAAACCACGCCGGAATCCCTTATCCACAAGGGCTTTCGCGATCAGCGAACAATCACGCCCCGCCCGCAGAACGCCGTACGCGCGCGCGAAGCGCACCCACGTCAGCGGCCGCTTCGTTGTCCACAGCAACCACGAGATGCGACGAGTGAACGGAAATAGGAGGGGCGGCAGGTGCCGAGCCGCCTGTTCGGGCGACCGGGGCGCTGCGTTCGTCGCCGGTCAGGCGAGGTCCCGGATCTCGTGCCCGAGGCTGGTGATGAAGCGTTCGACGGCGTGTTCGGCGGTGGGCACCGTTCCGAAGACCTCGCGCTGGCGGGTGGTGTCGGCGACGTACTTGCCGGTCCCGATCCAGTCGACCATCGCGCCCATGTCCTTGAGCATCGGCATGAACGGTCCGATGACCGTGCCAACTGCTCGGAGCAGGCCGGCAGGGACGGCGCGGACCTTCACCTGCTCGCCGAGGAGGCGGGAGGCGACGTCGGCGATGTCTTGCATGCTGACGGGGCGGTCCCAGCCGATGTCGATGCGCTGGCCGTCGACGCCGGGCGCGTCGACGGCGGCGGCGAGGTAGCCGGCCAGGTCGGACGTGAGCACGAAGGTCAGTGGGACGGTCTTGGTGCCGAACCACATGAGGCGCTTTTTCTCGAACGGGTCGCCGCCCAGCTGGGTGACTTGGTCGAGGAATGCGCCAGGGCGCAGGGCGACGAAGGGGACGCCAAGTTGTTCGAGCTTGTCCTCGGCGAGCTTCTTGTGCCAGAAGTGCGAGACGTTCGGGGTTTGGTCGCTGGTGAGGATGCTGGTGAGCACGAAGCGGCGGATGCCTGCCTGGCTGGCCGCTCGGGCGAGGTTGGCGTTGCCGACGGTGTCGATCTCGGTGGCGTTCTTGCGGCCGCGGGTGTAGCCGGCGGCCGTGGTGAGGACGGCGTCGGCGCCGGTCATGGCGGCGACCAGGGAGTCCAGGTCGAGCATGTTGCCGCGCGCGATCTCGACCCCCTTGGCTTCGAGCCGGGTCGCGTCCGAGGCAGGGCGCACCAGCGCGCGCACAGTCTTGCCTCGAGCTAGCAGCTCGTCGACGACTTGCCCGCCAAGTGAGCCGGTGCCTCCGACGACGAGGACGGGCCTGGAGTCTGGCGTGGTGTCAGTCATGGGTTGCTCCTGTGTGGTGGATCGTCTTGCGTGGGGTGAAACGGTGGCTGCCGCCGACCCTGAACTGGCCGTCGAGGTTGAGGCTCCACGAGATCGTCGGGGTGATCTTCATGACCTGGGTCGGGCCGCGCATCCCCGGTCGCTCGACCAGCTCGGCGGTGCCGTAGATGCGCAGGTAGCGTGGTGACCAGGGTCGGACCGAGGCGAGGTCGTCGATGACGATCGCGACTTTGGTGTTGCCGGACCGGATGTTCTTGGACCGGCGCGTGTTGCCGGGGTCGAATCCGCCGATCCAGATGTGGGTTCCGTCGAACTCGAACCCGACGGGGACGAGGTCGGCCTGGCCGTCTGAGGACACCGTGGCGACGCGCGCCAGTGGTTGGGACCGCATGTAGGCGATCTCCTCGTCGGTGAATGACATCTGCCTTCTCCTCAGCTCGCGGATGCGGTCAGGGTCGGGTAGTCGGTGTAGCCGCGGTGGTCGCCGCCGAACGAGGTCGCCCGGTCGGGCACGTTGAACGGGCCGCCGACGGCCAGGCGGGCGGGCAGATCCGGGTTCGCCAGGAAGAGACCGCCGTACGAGATCAGGTCGGCGGTGCCGTCCTCGATGAGCGCCAGCTGGTCCGGGCCGGTCGGCTCTGGCCGTGTGGCCGCGGGCGCGGACAGGGTCGATGTCATTGAGGTTCTCCACTGTTGAGCCGGTCCATCAATATCTCCACAGTACCTCAATGCGTGACTGACTCAACTATTGAGTGGCTGGAGTAACATGGAGCAATGGCGAATCGAGAGGCCCGGTTGCAAGAGGCGGCGCGGCTGTCGCAGATGTTCATCGACATCACCGACAAGGCGAAGGCTGACTTCGCCGAGATCGTGGCGACGCTGGGACTGCCCGTGCATCTCGCCCGCGCGGTCCTCATGCTCACGACCCCCGCACCGATGCGGGATCTCGCCGACCGACTCGCCTGCGACCGGTCCTACATCACCAACCTCGCCGACAAGCTGGAGGAACGCGGCCTGGTGACCCGCGTCCCCGGCGAGGACCGCCGTTTCAAGCTCCTGCAACTCACCCCGGCCGGCGAGAAGCTTCGCAACCAGATCTCCGAGGCCGTGGCCGAGCGCGCGCTGGTGCTGCGTCGGCTCAGCGGACCCGAACGCAAGACACTCGCGCCGCTCCTCGAAAAGCTCCTTCGCGACGACTCAGACGCCTGATCGGTCCTGTCTGCCCGTGCTGGCGACCGCTGCCGGCCCAGAGCGCGTGCGGAGCATCGAGGCAACCGAAGGGAGATGACGGCCTGGGCGGCGTAGCGTGGCGGGTGTGACGATTCACGGGGAGCATCCGTTCATGCCGCCCGAGGGGGAGCGCAGCGCGGTGCGGCGGTTTCGCTCGCGGCTGCCGTCACCGGTGACGTTGTGGACCAGCGTGTACGACGGCCGCCGGGCCGGACTCACCGTCTCCAGCATCATCGTGGCGGATGGCGAGCCCGGGTTCGTGATCGGCGTCCTCGACCCCGACTCGGACCTCTGCGAGACCATCCGCGCATCCAGTCGAGCCGTCGTGGGTCTGCTCGACGACCGGCACCGCGGACTCGCGGACGCGTTCGGGTACGTCGCGCCGGCGCCGGGCGGTCCGTTCAAGCTCGGCGAGTGGACCGACACCGACTGGGGCCCGGCACTCGCCGGAGTCACTTGGGCGGGCTGCGAACTGGCCGTCGCCGACCCGTCGTACGCGGGGTGGGGGCTTCAGGTGCGCATGGAGATCCGGCACGTCGAGATCGCGGACGCCGACGCGCGGCCGATCGTGCACCAGCGTGGGCGGTACTTCGCGATCTGAGCCTTGCCGGGGCCGAATAGAGTCGGGGCCATGCGCGCGACGACGATCCAGGCACCGTTCGACATCCGGCTCAGCGAGGTACCCGACCCGACCATCACCGAACCGACCGACGCGATCGTCAAGGTGACGGCGTCGTGCGTGTGCGGCTCCGACCTGTGGAACTACCGCGGCGAGAACAAGGTGCGGCCGGGCCGGATCGGCCACGAGCTGGTCGGCATCGTCGAGGCGGTCGGCGCGGACGTCCGTACCGTCGAGGTCGGCGACTTCGTAGTGGTGCCGTTCATGATCAGCGACGGGACCTGCCCGCACTGCCGGGCCGGGATGCAGTCCGTGTGCGTGAACGGGAACTTCGTCTCCGGCGAGGGGGTGGACGGCGGCCAGGGCGAGTACGCGCGCATCCCGTACGCGGACGGCACGCTCGTCGCCACACCCGAGGTGCCGGACGGCGCGCTGGTGCCGTCCCTGCTGACGCTGTCCGACGTGATGGGCACCGGCTGGCACGCCGCCGTCTCGGCGCGGGTGGAGCCGGGCGACACCGTGGTGGTCGTCGGCGACGGCGCGGTCGGCTTGTGCGGGGTGATCGCGGCCTCCCGGATGGGCGCCGACCGGGTCATCGCGATGTCGCGCCACGAGCCGCGGCAGAGGCTCGCCCGCGAGTTCGGCGCCACCCACGTCGTGGCCCAGCGCGGCGACGACGCGCACCAGGCGATCGACGAGCTCACCGACGGGGTCGGAGCGGACGCGGTGCTCGAGTGCGTCGGCACCGGCCAGGCGATGAACACCGCGTTCACGATCGCGCGACCGGGCGCCATGGTCGGCTTCGTGGGCGTGCCGCACGGTGTCGAGGTCCCGATCGGCCGGATGTTCGGCCGCAACGTCGGCCTGGCAGGCGGTGCCTGGTCTTCGACCTGGAGCTCCCGCTCGCCGAGGTCGCCGAGGGCTACAAGGCGATGCACGAACGCCGCGCCATCAAGACCCTGCTGCGCCCCTGACCCACAACTCCGCTCAGGCGATGACAAGCCAGTCGGCCTACTTGCAGAACGTCGTAACGGCACTGCGTGCCAGCCCGATGTCACCTGCGGGGCCGCCGTGAGTGATGCGCGGGCGAGATGCCTGTGACCCGGGCGGCCTGGTTCTGTGGGGGAATCACATGCGTTTGACGTCATGGCTTGCTGCGGTGGGAATGGTTGCGACCGGTCTGGTCACGACGGCTCAGCCCGCGGCGGCGACAGGGGCCTGCTCGCTCTACGTCCCGAGCCGGATCGCGGTCGCCCAGCACTACCGGGCGATCGGGGTACGCCTCGGATCGAATTGCGTCGCGGCCGGGGTGTCGTGGGCGAACTGGGACGGCTATCACCCGACCCAGGGCCTGGAGGAGATCCTGATCTTCGACGGGTCGACTACCGAGTACTGGGACCTGTACGACTGGGACGCGCCTCTCGGCCGGTGGACCTGGCGGCCCGAAGGCGCGTACAAATCGAACTTCGAGGACGTCTACCAATACGGCCCGTACTACACGGATGTGCGGCTGGCTTCCTACGGGCGCGTGACCGCCACGCGCTCCGGCTCGAAGGTCAACGTGCGCTCCGTGGCGATGCGCTACTGGACGGCCGAGAGCCGGTTCATCGGCTGGGCCGGAGCGCGTGGGCAACTCCAGTACCGCGTTCCGGGCACGACGATCTGGCGTGGGCTGAAAGAGGTCTACTCGTACTCGAACGGCGCCTACAGCTACACGTACACGACCAACCAGGTGCGGGACTACCGTGTGGTGCTGTACGACTACTCGACGATCTGGGGCTCGACCAGCCCTGTCGTCCGCAAGTAGTTCCGTCCACCCCTGGCCCTTCGTAGACCATAGAAGGGTCACACAGCGTGGTCAGAAAGTCACGGATACCCTGTGTGTCGCGGAACACCGTAACGGAAGACGTCCTTCTGGCGATGTGGTGGCCGGACGCCTGAGGAGATGCGCCGGCGTGGTGCCGGCGACCCAGGCGTCCTTTCGAATGGGTGAGAACTCAATGCGTCTTCCGTCCCTGCTCGCTGCCGTCGGCCTGGCCACCGCCGGGCTGGTCGCCACCGCACCGGCCGCAACCGCGGCCGGATCGTGCAGCATCTACGCGCCGTCCAAACTGGCCATCGGTGCGCCGTTCCGGACGATCACCATCAAGGAGGGCCCGAACTGCACCGCCGCCGGCGTCACCGACGCGGCGTGGACAGCCGTGCACCCGACCAAGGGGCCGATCGACATCATCATCTACGAGAACGGCTCTCGGTCCGAGACGTTCGACATCTACGGCGAGGACCCGATCGGCAAGTGGACCTGGCGGCCTGAGGGTGCGTTCGACGCGATCGACAACGAGGTCTACCAGTACACGACCTACACCGACGTGCGGCTGGCGTCGTACGGGCGCGTGTACCTGACCCGCTCGGGCTCGAAGGTGAACATCAAGACCCTGGCCGGCCGCTACTGGCAGTCGGGCGCGAAGTTCATCGGCTGGTCCAGCGCGCGTGGCCAGATCCAGTACCGCACGCCGGGTACGACGACGTGGCACTCGCTGAAGGAGGTCTACTCGACCTCGACCGGCACCTACAGCTACACCTACTCGACGACCGCGGTTCGCGACTACCGCGTCGTGTACTACAACGTGTCGACGATCTGGGGTTCGACCAGCCCGATCGTTCGCAAGTAGCACTTCCGGCCGGGCCCGTCGTACTCGAAAGTGGAGTACGGCGGGCCTGGTCACGTCTCGGCAACATCGCCCGGGCGGATCGTTGACAGCGACCGCCGCGCGCAACAGAGTAAAACCCGTCGGGACATCGTTGTCAGGCCAGTCGGCAAGCGGACCGGGAAGGTGCATGATGCGCGGTTACAGGAGTACGGCGGTGGCGGTGGCCGGGGTTGCCGGCCTTCTCGCGGTCGGTGCTTGTGGCAACAGTGATGAGGGTGACGGCGGCGGCGGGGATAAGAACGTGCAGGTGTTTACGTGGTGGGCTGATGGTGGGGAGAAGGCGGGTCT
>WNGA01013545.1_pt1 | contig 11918 bp, 9 predicted proteins | sample 5400061 | NCBI WGS metagenome assembly WNGA01 (sample SAMN13153366, study PRJNA577476) | soil metagenome | isolation source: 100 cm soil or saprolite under grassland replicate 2 | place: USA:California | collected 2016-06-15
CGCACCCAGGGCGTGTTCCAGCTGGAGTCGGCGGGGATGCGCGACGCGCTCCGCGGCCTGCGCCCCGAACGGCTGGAAGACGTGATCGCCATCGTCTCGCTGTACCGGCCGGGCCCGATGGAGCTGATCCCCGACTTCATCGCGCGCCGGCACGGCCGCGCCCGGATCACCTACGAGCATCCCGCCATGGAGACCTTCACCCGTGAGACCTACGGGATCATGGTCTACCAGGAGCAGATCATGCAGATCGCCTCCGAGATGGCGGGCTTCACCATGGGCGAGGCGGACACGCTCCGCCGCGCCATGGGCAAGAAGGACCGCGATCTCATGGCCACCCAGCGCGCGAAGTTCCTCGCCGGCTCCGCCGAGCGCGGCACCGCCGCCGCCAAGGCCGAGCGCGTCTGGGAGCTGATGGAGAAGTTCGCGGGGTACGGGTTCAACAAGAGCCACGGGGCGGCCTACGCGCTCGTCGCCTACCAGACGGCGTACTTCAAGGCGAACCACCCCGTGGAGTTCATGGCGGCGTTGCTGACGTCGGAAATGGGCGACACCGACAAGATCGTGAAGTACATCGAGGAGTGTCGGGCCATGGGCATCGAGGTCCAGCCCCCCGACGTCAACGTCTCCGCCGTGCAGTTCAGCGTGGCGGGGGACACGATCCGCTTCGGACTGGCCGCGATCAAGAACGTCGGCGAGGCGGCCATGGAGTCGATCCTCCGGACTCGCCAGGCCGACGGCCCGTTCCAGGGCCTGGACGACTTCTGCGCGCGCGTGGATCTGCGGCTCGTCAACCGGAGAGTGGTCGAGAGCCTGATCAAGGCCGGCGCCTTCGACTCCCTCAAGCTGCCGCGCGCGCATCTGCTGGCCCTCACCGACGCCGCGCTCGAGAGCGGCCAGCGCCAGCAGCGGGAGCGCGCGGAGGGGCAGGGCTCCTTCTTCGATCTCCTGCCCGAGGCCGCGCCCCGGCCGAAGAGCGAGCCCACCGGCGTGGTGCCGGAGTGGGAGGCCGATCAGCGCCTGGGCTTCGAGAAGGACGTCCTCGGCTTCTATGTCTCCGGCCACCCGCTGGCCCGCTTTCGCGACGCCGCGGTGCTCAAGGGCGCTACCATCTCGGGAGAGCTCGCCTCCCGGCCGACGGGATCGCGCGTCTGTCTCTTCGGTCACGTGGTGGCGCTCAAGGAGACGTCGACCAAGAGCGGCAACCGCATGGCCTTCGTCACGCTGGAGGACACGGAGGGCACCGTCGAGGTCACGGTGTTCCCGGAGCCGTTCAAGGCCGCCGCCGAGCAGCTCCGATCGCGGGACGCCCTGTGGGTGCGTGGGCGCATCGACGACGGCGACAAGGGGCGCGGCGTCCTCGCCGAGGAGGTGCGCCTGCTGGAGAGCGTGCTCGGCGAGGCCCGGAGCGCACCCGCGCTCGTCAGCGAGCCCAACGCCTTCCGCGTCCGCGTGGTCGCCAACGGCGAGCCGGGGACGACGCTCGCCGCCGTGCGCGAGATCTGCGCGGGCCATCCCGGGCGGGTGCAGCTGTTCATCCACATCGGGCTCCCCGCGCAGGACGTCGTGGTCCGGGCCCGCGGCCTGCTCGTCGACGCCGGTCCCGCCGCGGTCGAGGAGACCCACGCCGTGCGCGAGGAGATCGCTCGTCTCGACGAGCGGCTCACGCGCCTGCGCCAGAAGATCTACGCCGGCCTGACCGCCTGGCAGCGGACGCAGCTGGCCCGCCACCCGCGCCGTCCGCATGCGCGTGACTTCTACAAGCTGCTCTTCGACGACTTCATCGAGCTGCATGGCGATCGCGTCTACGGCGACGATGCCGCCGTCGTGGGCGGCCTGGCCCGCTTCGAGGGACGGAGCCTCGTCGTCGTCGGCCACCAGAAGGGGCGGGAGACGCGCGAGAAGATCGCGCGCAACTTCGGCATGCCGCACCCCGAGGGGTACCGCAAGGCGCTGCGACTCATGCAGATGGGCGAGAAGTTCAACAAGCCCGTCCTCACCTTGATCGACACCCCCGGCGCCTATCCGGGCATCGGCGCGGAGGAGCGCGGTCAGGCCGAGGCGATCGCGCGCAACCTGCGCGCGATGGCGGGGCTCCGCACCCCGGTGATCGCCGTGGTCACGGGCGAGGGCGGCAGCGGCGGCGCGCTGGCCATCGGCGTGGCCAACCGCGTGCTCATGCTCGAGTACGCCGTCTACTCGGTGATCTCGCCGGAAGGCTGCGCGGCCATCCTGTGGAACGACGCCGCCAAGGCCGCCGAGGCCGCGGAGCTGATGCGCATCACGGCCCCCGATCTGCTGCGCCTCGGCGTCATCGACGGCATCGTGCCGGAACCGCCCGGCGGCGCCCACCGCGACTGGGAGGGGACGGCGGCACGCTTGCGGGAAACGCTCCGCGCCGAGCTGGCCGGACTCGGCGGCAAGACCCCGGACGCGCTCGTCAACGAGCGCTACGACAAGTTTCGCCGCATCGGCGTCTTCGAAGAAGAAGCCCGCGCGAGCTTATAGACGGTTGACTACAGAAACGATCGACCGTCCGGTCGATCGCTACGCGAATCAGGGGGGCTTGGGGGGTGCGTCGCGCCCCCCCATCATTTCAATAGCGCAGCGGCCACGTCCTCGTCGGTCACGAGGACGTTCATGAACCGGCCCTTCACGGCGCCCCGCACCGCCTCCGCCTTCGCGCGTCCGCCCGCCACCGCGATCACGTAGCGGTCGTCACGACGGGACAGGGCCTGCAGGCGCCCGCTGTCGACGGAGAGCACCCGGTGCATGAGGATGCGCAGCTCGGGGTGATCGACGATCTGCCCCGCGGCGTCGAACGGGTGATAGTTGATCTCGCCGACGACGCCGAGCTGGCGGAGCCGCCGGACGCTCACGCCGTAGGATTCCGCCAGGGAGCAGAAGCCGGGCGTCTGCTCGGCGATCTGCCCGATCCCGACCAGCGCCACGTCCACCGACTGCGCCGCCTCGTAGATCTGCCGGACCTCCGGATCGCGCAGGAGCCGCCGCCGCTCGCGCTCGACCTCGCGCAACGAGACCAGGTGCTGGACGGGGAGCGCGTAGGCCGCCACGTGCGGACGATACTTGGCGGCCATCATGCCGACCAGCGTGTTCGGTGAGATGTCGACCAGCTTCAGCGTGCTCTCGCCGGAGAGGGGATAGAGCGCGAGATCGCGAAAGCGCCGCTCGCGGAGCGCGCGCACGGTTTGGTAGAGCGTCAAGCCACAGGACAGCCCGATGCGCATGCCGTTGGCCGTGACCTTCTCGAAGTATACGGCGGCGGCGTTGCCGACTTCTTCCCGGACGTCGCCACGGCCGCCCGCCGCCACCACCACGGCGTCGTGCAGCCGGAAGCGCTCGACGAGCGCGGTCTCGAGCTCCTGCGTGCGCGGGAGGTCGAGCTCGACACGCACGAGCCCCTCGTCGACGGCGCGCTTGAGGAGGCGGGAGACGGTGGCCGCGGAGACGCCGAGCGCCTGGGCGACGTCCTTCTGGCTCTTGCCCTGGCGGTAATAGAGCTCGAGGCACTGGACCATCTGCCTCAGCTCCCCCGGACGGGTTGCAAGGAATTTCATGGCATAAAAATTCTTGCTTGACGCCGCTCAGTCTACCCCGCTATCCTCAGCCTCGTCACGCTCTTTCCGCACCCATCACGGCAAAGGAGGGCCAGCATGGGAGGCAAGCGGTACGGCCACGCCAACGGACAGCGCAAACCCACCCTCAGCGAGTACCACCAGTCGAAGGACGAGTTGGCCGGCCTGCCGCAGACGCTCGCGGACAAGATCCCGGTCACGAACACGCCGAACATCTTCTCGTACAGGTCCCACGTGTTCGCCAAGAACCCGGCCCTCGTACAGCGCTACATCAAGGCCACGAAGGCCGACGTGGGCGGCGTCGGCGGGCACGTCGTGGCGGCCGACGAGGTGAAGTCGACCGTGGCCAAGTTCGTGCTCGAGAACAACGGCTATCGCGGTGAGCCGATTTTCACGTCGCTGATCGTCACGCATACCGGCGACGACATCGCCGTCACCGGGATCATGGGCGAGCACGTCGACATGAGCGTGGTCGACGAGCTCATGTGGGATGCGCTGCAGGAGGGTGCCACCAAGGCGGCGGAGCTGGGCCTCTATGGCCCCGGGCAGGATCTCGTCGCCGACGCGTTCACCGGCAACCTGCGCGGCGCCGGCCCCGCCACGGTGGCGCTGCCGCTGCCGGTGCGCAAGGACAACGCGTCGCAGACCGTGCTCGCGTCCTTCGCCGACAAGACGGAGCCGATGGCCTTCAACTACTACGCGACGGGCGCCTACCTGTTGCCGCGCTTCAACACGGGCCTCGTCATCGCCGCCTCGAAGATGAAGCGGGGCTACATCATGGAGATCGTCGACCTGGACACCAAGGCCCAGGCTGTCGAGGCGGGCGCGCATCCGCGCGACCAGAAGGCGCTGGACGGCAAGATGGAGGAGCTGGCGAAGGGCCTCCAGGAGAAGGTCATCCGGCTGCGCGCTCCCGAGGATCTCTTCGACATCGAGGGCCTCTGCCGCTCCTCTCGGTTCGTCATCGCCCGCATCTGGAGCCGGAACGAGCGGGGCGAGGCCGACGGTCTCGGCTACATCTGCTCGGCGGAGCGCCTGCACAACATCAAGACCAAGAAGGGCTTCACCTACGGCGGCAAGGACGACCCGGTGCTGCTCGCGTTCGCCCAGGGCGACTGGCCGGCGCCGGGCGAGATCACCTCGCCGTGGGCGATGGCGCCGATGGTGGCCGGCGATTGCCGCGGCAGCCACAACCTGCACATCCTGCCCATGCCCATCAACTCCCAGACCTCGTTCTGGTCGGGGCCGATCATCTCGGCCATCACCCTGTCCTGCAACATCCACACGGGACGCATCGGCGCGATCTCGGATCAGTTCGCGCTGGGGACGCCCTGGGACGAGGTGCGGCGGCGCGCCGCGGAGCTGGCCATCCAGTTCCGCAACGCGCACGGCATCAAGCAGCCGGCGACGCTGCACGAGGACGAGCTCGAGTACCAGGAGGGGTGGAAGGAGCGGCGCGCGCGTCTCGAGCGGCAGTTCGAGTTCAAGCCGCCCTTCATGCTCGGCGGCAACGGCAACGGGTCGAATGGCAACGGCACCGGCGCCAAGAAGAAGGTCGGCGCCGGCAAAGGTCGTCCCGAGGAAATCGACTAAGAGGCGTTCGTTCGCGGACGCGATCGAGCGCAGCTCGATCGGTGCGCAAAACAGGGGGGCTTGGGGGGTGCGTCCCGCACCCCCCATCTTCCTTTGACTTGGTGTAGACCCGATGCTACGGTCTGGGGCAACACGCAAGTCCGGATCACTGATGGCGAAACTTCATCTCATTACGTACGGCTGCCAGATGAACGAGTACGACTCCGAGCGCGTGGCGGGGTTGCTGCGCGCGCAGGCGTACGAGCTCACCGAGAACGAGGCCGACGCCGACCTGATCCTGCTCAACACCTGCGCCATCCGCGAGAAGGCCGAGGACAAGGTCTACTCGAAGCTCGGGCAGCTGCGGGCCGTGAAGGCGCGTCGCCCCGACGTCATCGTCGGCGTCATGGGCTGCATGGCACAGCTGCATCACGCCGAGATCCGTCGGCGCGCGCCCATCGTCGATCTCGTCTTCGGCTCGCCGGCGATCGGCAAGGTGGCGACGCTCGTCGACCGGGTGAAGCGCGAGCGGCGCCCCATCGTCGAGACCGGCGAGGCGCCGCTCGTCAAGATCACCGCGCGGCCGGACGGCGCCCCGCGCCTGCGCGCCTACATCACCGTGATGGAGGGGTGCGAGAAGCATTGCACGTTCTGCGTCGTGCCCACGACGCGCGGGCGCGAGCGCAGCCATGTGCCCGAGGCGATCCTCGACGAGATCCGTGGCCTCGTCGCCGAGGGCTGCCGCGAGGTGACGCTCCTCGGCCAGACGGTCAACGCCTACGGCCGCGATCTGACGCCGCCCACGGACCTGGCGGCGCTCTTCGAGCAGGTCGACGCCGTCGACGGCCTCGCGCGCATCCGGTTCACGACGTCGAACCCCTACAACCTGACGAGCCGGCTGATCCGGGCGCTCCGCGACGTCCCCAAGGTCTGCGAGTACTTTCACCTGCCGCTGCAGTCCGGCTCGGATCGTATGCTGGCGCGGATGAACCGCGGCTACACGCGCGCCCAGTACCTGGCGCTGATCGACGAGCTGCGCGCCGCCGTCCCGGACATCGCGCTGTCGACGGACCTCATCGTGGGGTTCCCGGGGGAGACCGACGAGGACTTCGCGGCCACGCTGGACATGGTCGAACGGGTCGGCTACGACAACGTCTTCGCGTTCCGCTACTCGCCGCGACCAGGCACGCTCGCCGCCACCATGCCGGCGCAGGTGCCTGCCGAGGTCAAGGCGGAGCGCAACAGCCGTCTGCTGGAGGCGACCGGGCGGGTCGCGGCCGCGCGCAGCCGGCGCTTGGAGGGCCACGCCGTCGAGGTCCTGGTGGACGGGCGCTCGAAGAAGAACGAGGCCGAGATGTCGGGACGGACGCGGTGCAATCGAGTGATGAACTTTCACGGTGAGGGTCGCGTAGCGATCGGCGACATCGTCCAGGTGCGGGTCACCGAAGCGCTGCCCCATAGCCTGCGCGGGACGCTGGTTTCCTTGCGGGAGGATGCCGAATGTTTCTCGAGATGAAAGTCCGCGGGCTCGCGCTGGATCCGCTCTCGAACATGCCGATCATCATCCTCAAGGACGAGGAGGACAAGCGGTCCCTGCCCATCTGGGTGGGCATCTTCGAGGCGAACGCCATCGCCCTCGAGCTCGAGAAGATCGCCACGCCGCGCCCCATGACCCACGATCTGATCAAGAGCATCCTCGAGACGCTCGAGGCACGGGTGGTGAAGGTCGTCGTCACCGACCTCAAGGAGAACACGTTCTTCGCCGTGCTCCACCTCCAGCTCGGCGAGACCGAGTACACGGTGGACTCCCGGCCCTCCGATGCCATCGCGCTGGCCCTGCGCGTGGCGGCGCCGATCTACGTCGACGAGGACGTGGTGCGCAAGGCCAAGACCCTCGAGGTCGCGCCCAAGGAGGCCGAGCCCGTCAAGGCCGACGACCCGGAGCGGATCCGGGAATGGCTCGGCAACATCAAGCCGGAGGATTTCGAGAAGTTCAACAAGGCCTGACGGACACCCCGTGCGGGTCGCGCTCTTCACGAACAACTATCTACCGTTCTGCGGAGGCGTCACCGTCTCCGTGGAGACGCTGCGTCGCGGGCTCGAGGCACGCGGGCACGAACCCTGGGTCCTGGCCCCGCGCTTTCCGGGCGCGACCGAAGTCGCCCCCCGCACGCTCCGTTATCCGTCGATCCCCGCGGCCACGTATCCTCAGTTCCCGCTGGCCATCCCGTACTCCCGCCGGCTGGCCCGGCGCGTGCGCGCGCTGGCCTTCGACGTCTTCCACGCCCATCATCCGTTCCTGCTGGGCCCGGCGGCCCGGCGGCTCGCACGTCGCCAGGGCCGGCCGCTGGTCTTCACGTATCACACCCGGTACGACAAGTACGCTCACTACGTCCCCCTCCGGCGCGACCTGGTCGAAGCGGCGGCCCGCCTGCTCAGCACCCGCTTCGCGGCCCGCGCGGACGCGATCATCGCGCCCTCGGCCGTCCTGCGTGACGAGCTGCGGGCGCGTGGCGTGGGCGTGCCCATCGCCGTCGTCCCCACCGGGGTCGACCTCGCCCGCTTCTCGCCGGGGGATCGCACGGCGGCGCGTCGCGCGTGCGCGCTCGAGGACGGCGGCCTCGTGGTGCTCTACGTCGGACGCCTCGATCGCGAGAAGAGCGTCGACCGGGTCCTGGCGGCGTTCGCGCGGATCGCGGGCACCCTGGCCCAGGCCCGGCTCGTGCTGGTCGGACAGGGGACCCAGGCGGACGACCTGCGTCGGATGGCCAGCGGGCTGCGGGCCGCCGCGCGAGTGACGTTCGCGGGCGTCTGCGCTCACGAGGCGTTGCCGGCGTACTACCGCGCCGCCGATCTCTTCCTGTTCGCCTCGGAAACGGAGACCCAGGGACTCGTGCTGGCCGAGGCCGCCGCGTGCGGGCTCCCCGCCGTGGCGGTGAATGCCCCGGGCTGTGCGGAGGTGGTCCACGACGGGGACACCGGCGTCCTGACCAAGGGCGATCCGTCGGCGCTCGCCGAGGCCGCCATCGGCTTGCTCGTCGATCCGGCACGCCGGGCCACCATGGCGGCGCGCGCCCGTGAGCTCGCCGAGGGCGAGTTCGACGTGACCCTGCAGATCGATCGCACCCTCGCCGTCTACGCCGACGCCCTCGCCCGGTGTGGTCGTGACGCGCCCCGCGGCGAGCGGCGACATGATTAGTGGCAGTGCGAGGTGAGCCGCGCTCGGGCGGCGAGACGAGCGGTGAGATGATCGTGGATCGGAGTGCCTACTGAGTGCCGAGGCCGCGGAGCGCGCCGCCTCCCCTCGGACGATTCGCGCCCTGTTGCGCGAGCCCTGGCGGCCGCCCGACGGGCGGGGCTTCCTCGATTCGAATCCGCGCGTGCGCACGCTGCGCAAGGTCATCGTGACGTACCCGGAGGTCCGGCACATCCTGCCCGATCGCATCAGCCTCGCCCCCGACACCGACGCCCGCGTGCTGGACACGGTGATGCTCTTCCTCCGGCGTCAGCAGTGGCTGGTCAGCGCCGTGGTCGTGGAATGAGGACACGCGTCGAGGGTCTGCGCCGCGTCGAGAGCGAGATCACCCGGGAGAAGGCGGCGGCGCTCGGCCGGGCGGGGAAGCGTCTGGAGGCGGCGCTGCGCTCGCATCGCATGGTCGACCAGCAGTTCCCCGAGCCCGCGCCGCCGTCGTGGCTCTGATGTGGAACCCGCCGGCAGAGACGCAGCCGCGCGCCGAGCGCGAGGCGCTGCAGCTCACGCGGTTGCGGGAGACGCTCGGCTGGGCCCGCGCGCGCGTCGCGTTCTGCCGCGAGCGCCTCCGGGCGGTCGAGGTGCGGACGCTCGACGATCTCGCCGCGCTTCCCTTCACGGGCAAGAGCGACCTGCGCGATCATTACCCGTTCGGGCTCCTGGCGGTGCCGCTCACCGACGTGGCTCGTGTCCACGCCTCGTCGGGCACCAAGGGCAAGCCGACGGTCGTCGGCTACACGCGGGAGGATCTCGACGTCTGGCGCGAGGTGATGGCGCGGGCCATGACGGCCGCGGGCGCGCGCCCCGGTGATCTCCTGCAGATCGCCTTCGGGTACGGGCTGTTCACCGGCGGGCTCGGCTTCCACGACGGCGCCGAGCGCATCGGCCTGTCCGTCGTGCCGGCCTCGTCCGGGAACACGGCGCGCCAGTGTCTGCTGCTGCGCGACTTCCGTCCGGCGGGACTGGCTGCCACGCCGTCGTTCGCGCTACACATCGCCGAGACCATGATCGAGCAAGGAACGAAGCCGGGAGCGCTCGGCCTCCGCTACGGGATGTTCGGCGCCGAGCCGTGGACGGACGCGATCCGCGACGCGCTCGAGCGCACCCTTGGCTGCGCGGCCTTCGACATCTACGGCCTGTCCGAGATCATCGGTCCCGGCGTGGCCGGCGAGTGCGAGGTCCGTGAGGGCTTGCACGTGGCCGACGACCACTTCCTGCCCGAGATCGTCGATCCCGTGAGCGGTGCCGTCCGGGCGCCGGGCTCCGAGGGTGAGCTGGTGCTGACCACGCTGACGAAGCGCGCGCTGCCGATGATCCGCTACCGGACCGGCGACATCACGACGCTCACGTTCGAGCCCTGCCGCTGCGGGCGGACCTCCGCGCGAATCGCGCGACTCAAGGGCCGGTCCGACGATATGCTGGTGATCAAGGGGGTCAACGTGTACCCCTCGGAAATCGAGGCCGCGCTGCTGGAGCTCCCCGAGCTGCTGCCCCAGTACCAGCTCGTGGTGGACCGCCGGACCACACTGGCCCGGCTGGAGGTGCAGGTGGAGGCGGCGCCGTCCCTGGTGGAGCGCTGCGGGGGGTTCGACGCCGCCCATCCGCTCGCGGCGGGGTTGCGGCACGACGTGGCGGCGCGCCTGCGGACCGCCCTCGGGCTCGGCGTCGAGGTGACCCTGCTGCCGCCCCGGACGATCCCGCGGTCGGAAGGCAAAGCGGTGCGGGTGGTGGAGAGAAGTGCGAGCGGAGGGACGCCCGAGTCGCCGTAGGCGCGAGCGTCCGAGGCGAGCGGTGAAATGGCCGAGGAGGAGCGAGGATGGCTGAGATGGCGGAGACGATGATGGCGAAGATCCGGGCCGGGCAGCGTCTCGAGTCCCCGGAGGAGATGACGGCCGAGTACCGCGAGATGCTCGTGCATCTCATGACGATGCAGGCCGACTCCGAGCTGGCCGGCGGTTACGGCTACGTACCCTGGATCACCAAGGCGCCGACGGTCGACGAGAAGCACGTCGTCGCGCAGATCGTGAAGGACGAGCTCCGGCACGCCGCCGTCATGTACGGGCTCCTGGCCGATCTCGGCTTCGACGTGGACGGTCACGTCCACGCCCACGACGAGATCTTCACCATGCGGATCGCGGCGACGGACGACATCGGCACGGCCCGGATCACGACCGACAAGCGCGTCAACATCTTCTACTACCCGATCGAGACGTGGGCCGACTTCGTGTTCTTCAATTTCTGCATGGACCGCGGCGCGGGCCATCAGCTCGAGGACGTGCGGGTGTGCTCGTACGGCCCGTGGGCGCGGGCGATCGAGGGCATCTTCAAGGAGGAGAAGTTCCACATCCGCCACGGCGAGTACTGGGTGAAGCGCCTCAGCGAGGATCCGGCGACGCACGACGAAGCCCAGACGACGTTCGGCAAGTGGTACGTGCGCACCATGAACATCTTCGGGCGTCCGGGCTCGCCGCGGAACCAGCGCTACCGCGAGCTGCGGTTGAAGGTCCGCGACAACGACGAGGTCCGTCAGGCGTTCGCGACGGAGATCGCGGGCCTGTGCGAGAAGTTCGGCCTCGATGTCCCCGAGTGGGCGCCGCGATGGAGCGACCTGCCGGAAGAGGCGCACATCCCGGGGTAAGCGACATGAGCGGTCTCGACTCGACGCCGACGCCGGCGCTGTGCCGGCTCTGTCGACGTCCCATCCCGCGCGCGGTCACCAAGTGCCCCTACTGTCGGGCTCAGCTCCTCTGGAATGTCGAGCGCCGGCGCCCGGGCGGGCTGGCTCGCCGGGCGCGTGATCTCAAGCGCGCCGGGGTCGCCGCGGCGATCGTCGTCGGGATCGTCCTCGCGGTGGCCTGGCTCTGGGTGCTTCGAGAGGTCAAGGCGCCGGCGTTGTCGTCGACGGATCCGACAACGACCGCGACGCGTCCCGCGTCCGCGGACTGCGCCTCGCTCATCGGTGTGCTGACGGGAGGGTCGGGATCGGAGTCTCGGATCACGCCGGAGCTTCGAGACAAGTTTCGCCAATGCTTTCAGCGACGTTGACCTCATTCCTTCAGAGCTCCCGCGAGCAGGCCGCGCACCAGGTGCCGGCGTAGGCCGAGGACGAGCAGCACCGGGGGCAGCGAGGCGAGCATCGACGCCGCGGCGATGTCGCCCCACGGGGTTTCGAAGACGCCGGGGAACAGCGCGAGGGCGACGGGCGCCGTACGGCTGGCCTCGGTGGCGGTGAAGGTGTACGCGAAGAGAAACTCGTTCCACGCGAACAGGAAGGTCAAGAGCGCCGCCGCGGCCAGCCCCGGCGCCACGACGGGCAGGACGACGTGACGCAGGGCCGCCAGACGGCCGGCGCCGTCGACGGCCGCGGCTTCCTCCAGCTCCCGAGGGATGTCTCGGATGAACCCCGCCACCAGCCAGATCGACAGCGGCAGCGCAAACGACGTGTCGGCGAGGATCACGGCGAGCCAGGTGTCGCGCAAGCCGAGGGCGCGCACGATCAGGTA
>WNGA01028174.1_pt1 | contig 11917 bp, 11 predicted proteins | sample 5400061 | NCBI WGS metagenome assembly WNGA01 (sample SAMN13153366, study PRJNA577476) | soil metagenome | isolation source: 100 cm soil or saprolite under grassland replicate 2 | place: USA:California | collected 2016-06-15
GCGGCCCTGCTGCTCGGCCTGGAGCGGGCGAGGCTGCGCGGCCTCCCCAGCGGCGTCGAGCTCGAGCGCTTCTCGCGGCGACCACTCGCGGCAGAGCAGCGGCTCGCCTTTTGGCGCCGCTGGCTGGTCGAGCAGCCGCGCGGCTGGGACGAGAGCGGCCGGCCGGGGAGCATCGCCTACCGTGACGAGCAGCTCGCCCCCTTCCGGGCCGGCGGCCCTGTCTTCCTCTACGTCGGTCGCTACACGGCGGTCAAGCGCCTGCCGCTCCTGATCGGCGCGCACGCGCGTGCGGTTGAGCGGCTCGGCAAGCCCGCACCGCTCGTGCTCGTCGGCGGCCATCCGGGCGAGTGGGAGGGGGAGCATCCGCTCGCCACAGCGCGGAGGCTCGGCAACCGGCAGGTCTTCCTCGCCGGCTGGCGCCCGCACGAGCAGCTGCCGCGGGCGCTGAACGCGGCCGACGCGCTCGTCCTCCCCTCCGTCGCCGAGGCATTCGGGCTCGTCCTCGTCGAGGCGATGGCCTGCGGCCTACCGGTGATCGCCTGCCGCACGCACGGCCCGGCGGCGATCGTCGCCGACGGAGCCACGGGCTGGCTGATCTCCCCCGACGACGAGGACGCGCTCGTCGACTCGCTCCTCACAGCCGCCAACGGCCATCAGGAACGCCGGGCGCGTGGCCGACGCGCTCAGAGAGACAGCCGCCGCTACGGCTGGGCGAAGATCGCCCCTCGCTTCGCGTCGCTGTACGAGGAACTGCTCGCCTCCTCCCCCAGCCGGCAGGCCGCGCGGGGGCGGCGCGCGTGACCAAGGGCGCGTGGGGTGCGAAAACCCTGTCCGAGCGACAGAAATCGGGCATTTGCAGGGGATGACTGAGTTTTCGCACCCTACGCGGTTGTAATGACGGGCATAAACACGAAGCACGTGCTCGAGCTGGCGGCGGCTGAAGATGAGCAGTCGGTCGAGGCACTCGCGACGCACGCTGCCGACCCAGCGCTCGGCGTGTGCGTTCGCGTTCGGCGCCTGCACGGGTGTGCGGATCACGGCGATCCCTTCGCTCTGAAAGACGTGGTCGAAGCCGCCGCTGAACTTCGTGTCGCGATCGTGAATCAGGAAGCGCAGCGGTTGCTGCCGATCATCGAGTGTCATCAGCAGGTTCCGTGCCTGTTGGGCCGTCCAGGCGCCGGTTGGGTTCGGCGTGCAGGCGACGAACTCGATCCGGCGGCTCTCCAGCGAGATGAAGAAGAGCACGTAGATCCGTTTCAACCAGGCGGTCTCGACGGTGAAGAAATCACAGGCCAGCGTCGCCGCCGCCTGTTGGCGGAGGAAGTTTCGCCAGGAGAGCTCGTCTCGCTGCGGCGCAGGCGGAAGGCCGCGGCGGACGAGGATCGTCCGCACCGAAGTCGCCGAAACGGAGATGCCGAGGCTCTGCAGTTCGCCGACGATCCGTTTGTAGCCCCAATGCGGGTTCTCACGTGCGAGTCGAAGAACAAGCGCGTGCACGGAGCGATCAAGCGCCGGCCGTCCCGGCCGTCTGTGCGGATAGGCCCAGCGCCGCCTGACCAGCTGGCGGTGCCAGCGAAGCAGCGTCGTCGGGCTCACCGACAGACTCGTCCAGGCGCTTCGCGGCAGCGCTCGAGCGAGCGCCGCGAGGATTGCTCGATCGACGGGTTGAAACGGCGCTCGTCGCGGCTGCCGGCGCAAGATCGCCAGCTCATGCCGGAGCACCAGGATCTCGAGTTCCTTCGACCGCTCCGACTTACATAGCAGCACGACCAGCTGAACCAGACGGCAGAGCGCCAGATAGACGAACGACCAGACCACGACACCTCCGGAATCAGGGAACGCCGAAGCTATCGATGTCCACGCCGACGCCGCTCTCCGACCGCGAACCGGGTTTCTGAACCCCACGGGGCGGGGCGCAAGCGAGCCCGAGCCGGCCGCCAGGGCGTCGGCGGATTGTCCGCTCACTTTCGGTGATGTGACGCTCAGGCTCGGCAAGCGGCGGCTGGAGATCACGATCGCCGAGGCGAAAAGAGAACCAGCAGCGGGCCGTTGAGCCTAGGCTGGCGGCGGCGAAGCTTCATTCGGCGCTCCGCGGAGCACTTCGGATTTACCCGGGGAAGGTCGAGGAGATCATCATCGGCGAAGACATGCGACAGGAACTCCTCCTCTGGGCGTCACCCACATCGACACCGCCGAGATCTACGGTGCGGGGTTTCAAAACCGGGTTCGGTGAGTAGCGCTCGCTGGAAGCGCCATCTACCCAGTGTTTCACGCGCGCGCGCGAATACCAGATCGGGCTGGGCTTTGCAACCGATTGGCTGCCGGCCCAGACCAAAGCTCTCGCCTTGCCGCCGCACAGCTGGCGGACGGATCGGCTGGACAGGTGCGCCTCGTCTGACGCGTCGGGTCACCAGATCGGATGGATCGCCGGCGCGTCGGCCGTGTCGGCGCGGGCACGGATCCGCTCCACGGGCACGCGGTCGCACCCGTAGCCGTGGGAGATCGGCTGCAGGTCGGGGCTGACGGCCCGTACGACTCGAAACGGGCCGGTGGCGACGTCGGCAGCGGTGACGTCGACCAGAGCGACGCGGATCCCGACCCGCTCGAGAGCGGAGGCGCACGCGTCAAGCGATCGCTCTCCCTCCCACGCCGCCAGCGCCTGGAACGAGACCGCGTCGCCGGCTGCGCGCAGGAACCCGAACGCGCCTGCCCGCGCGCGCAGGAAGTAATACGTCGCATGGTCGAGCATCGTCCGCACGTCCGTTTCCCTCTCGGGCGGGTCGACGCGTTCCGAGATCAGCAGCTCGCGGAGGTACGGGCCTGTCTGCCCGAGCTCGAGCAACGACTTCCGGACGGCCGCGGCGGGGTCGAGGTCGGCGGCCAACGCGACGTCGGCCCCGGGCCACTCGGCGCCGTCGCCGAGCGCGAGGCAAAGAGCAGTCGCGCCACAGACGGACGAAGGCAGGAGGTAGAGCTCGACTGCCGCCCCGAGCGCCTCGATCTGCTCGACGATCGTGCGAAACGCCGGCTCGAGCGACGAATCGGGCCCGATCCGGACGGCGGGCTCTCCCGTCAGCCAGCTCGTCATCATCGCGTCGCGCTCGACCAGCTCGAGCACCGCCCGGAGCGCCGCATCGTCCCAGTCCGTGGACGCGGCCAGACCGTTGGAGCTTCCCTGGCAGATCAGGTTCTCCGGGCCGACCGTCATTGCAAGAAAGGCGAAAAGCGCATGGATCCAGACCTCGCCCTCGCCCCCGCTCAGCCACCGGCCGAGAACCCAGGGATGGCGAGCGTCCGGGTCGAACGCGACATATGGGAAATCGGGTCGCTCGTACTGGTCGGCGCGGTAGAGCGGGAAACCCCGCGGGTCGAGATGCTCCCCGTCGAGGTTGCCCGGCCGTGCCCAGACGAGCCGAGCTGGATCGGGCAGGGAGGCGGAGTAGCGCTCGATCGTCTCGCCGACCGCCGAGCGCAGCGCGTCCGCGAGCGTGAGGCCTTTCCCCCAACCGGCCGGCATCGCCCGCAGCGATCCGTCCTCCTCGATCACGTGCGGCGGTGCGGCGGTCACGACCGCGGGCAGGCCCGAGCCCTCGGCCTGGTCGACCTGAAGCGCCGGGATCACGCCCGTCAACGGATCGACCCAGCCAGCGAGCGGATCCGCGTCGTCCTCGCCCTGCTCCGCGAGAGCGCGTGCGCCGCCGCAGACCGGACAGTCCGGCAGCGGGACGACACAGTGCCGCGTCGGTTCGCTCGCTTCTGTGCCGTCGAGCGCGAGTACGTGGTCGAGCAGCGGCGACGACAGCGGGGCTGAGCATGCCAACTCCAACTCCTCGTCGAGCACGCGCTCGACCCAACGGACGAGCTCCCGCTCTTCGGGAAGAGCCTCGCCGGCGGCCGACGGCCCGGAGAACGCGGCGGCTGCTCGGATCCGCAGTTGCGCGCAGTGCGCACAACCTGGGCGACCCGGAAGGGACAACGGCCCGAGCTGGGCGCCTGTCGCCTCGAGCGCGACCGTCACCAGCGGCGTTCCGGCCGCCTGCGCCCAGCCCGCGAGCCCGAGGACGCTCGGCTCCTGCGCGCGCGTGCAGACGGCTACGACGAGCGCGGGAGGATCTTCGTCCTTCGCGGCGATGAGCTCGTTCAGCTCGCGTTGCTGCACTGCCGGCGCTCGGAGCGTCAGCGGCTCGCCTGGCCGCTCGCGCAGGTCGACGAGGATGATCGGTGCCGGGACGGCCCCTGGCGGGCCGCTTGGAGCCGACCCGGCCACCGGCCCGGCCCGATCCCTCAGCTGCTCAGCGGCGGACTTCGCCTGCTGCCTTCTGAACCTCCTGCAGGCTCACGCGCACGGCGTCCACCTGGCTCGCGATGTTCTTGATCGCGCTGTTCGTGAGCCGGTTCTCCGCCGGTGTGGTGATCCCCTTGAAGATCTCCCAGAAGCGCTGCCGTTGAGCTGCGTTCCCTCCCAGCAGCTTGAACAGCGACTCGACGCTCAGCTCGGCTTTGCGGACCGCGGGATCCAGCTTCGCCATGTCCTTCGCCTCCTTCTCGACCCACTCGACGACCCTTACTGCCGAACCTAGCACGATGAGCCGCGCGCGACGAGGCCGGCTCCGCCCTGCCTGACAAGCGCGCCCCGCCCTTGACTTCCAAGCGCGTCGGCAACGACAAGTGGGAGCGTGCGTCCCGGCGGTTGCGCCGAGTGATCGGGCTTGGCTTTGTGACAATCGTCGCGTAGAGTCGGGCTTCGGATAGATCCGAACCTCGCCGTCTGGAGGCACCCATGGCCGACAGGTTTCCCAGAGTGATCGGGCTCAAAGAGCTCTTGAGCCTGCGGAAGCCGCTTCGCGAGCGGCCCGCGCCGCTCGTCTACTTCTCCGACAAGGAGTTCGCGGGACTCATCAAAGGCGCCGATCAGCTGAAACGGCGACCACCCAGCGGCGCCCGCCCGCTCGCGTCGTTCGACGACTGGCCTGGGGGCGGGGTCGTCCAGAGTCAATGCGAGAGCCCGCCTGGGCAGGTCTGCGTCGGTCAGTGGACTCCCGCTGGCCCCGGCCACGGAGGGGGCGTCTTCTTCACCTGCGACTGCAAGCCGATCGACGGCCCGACCACCCCTCCACTAGAAAGGCCGTGCCGGCTGATGATCAATCCGGCGGGCGGCTTCCAGTGCGACGGTGAATGCAAAGGCGGAATCTGTCGCCTGGGGTACTACCGGGACCCGGCGACCGAGCGCTACGTGCTCGACTGCCGGTGCCGCGTCCTTCGCGGGCTCACGCCAGCGTAGGACCGCGATCACGCTGCGAAAGCTGGGCGGAGCCCGAGACGCGCAAATCCGGCAGCGGGCCGAGTCGAAAACGGCTCGGTCGCGAGAGGCGTTGGGCGTACGCGCGCCGCCGCTCTCGCCCGCGAAGCCGCGTTCCGCTAGCGCCTTGGGCTCACATGGAGCTTGCCGGACTCGAACTGGACGTGAGCGCGATTGACGAGAGAGCAGCGCGACGCCTTGAAGCGGCGCATTCTCGCCCAGCATCCTCACCTCGTGGAGGAGCTGACCAGCTAGGACGTGCAAACCCGTACCCCCGGCGATCGCGAGCCGCGCGCTACAGCAGCGCGCGTAGGGATCAAGCGCTTATTCATCTGAGAGCAGCAGCCGCGCGTTGACGGTCGGATTACCGGCCTGAGAGAGCGGAAACCGTGTGCCGATCTCCTCGTGGGCAGGCACGTCGATCGCGACCGACAGCTTGCGGTCGAGGAGCGCCTCTTGGTCGAGCCGAAAGTCGATATTCACCAGCGGTTGCGTCCTGCAGTTGTCGCACTGGCGCGGTGACGTCGGCTGGAAGAAGGCACGCTTTGCGATCGGCTCGCCGTCGGCCAGCAGACTGACCACGAACGAGCCCGGGATGTTGAGCCGGTCGATGTTCTTAACGCGCACCGACACCGTGAGGGGTTTCAAAATGCCGGTTCATGCTGCAGCTCGGTGGTATTCGTGGATGAGTCCGCCGAGCTGGTCGCGGCGCTTGATCGCGTGACCGGTCGCCGGCGTGGCTGCGGATGCCGGTTCGGGTGCTAGGAGCGCGAGTCCGCGGTGGGGGCGCTCGCAGTTGTAGTGAGTCGTGTAGACGCGTAGCACTCGTTCGAGGTGGCGACGACCGACGATCAGCAGCCAGTCGAGGCACTCAGCGTGGACGGTGCGGACGAAGCGCTCGGCGTAGGCGTTCGCCTCCGGTGCCCGGATCGGCGTGTGGATCACCTTGATGCCTTCGCTCGCCATGTGGACGCGTCGGCTCTCAAGCTCGATGAAGAACAAGACGTAGAAGCGACGGAGCGAGATCGTCTCGATCGTGAAGAAGTCACAGGCGATCATGCTCGCGGCTTGCTGGCGGAGGAAGTCGCGCCAGCTCGGACCCGAGCGCCGCGGCGCCGGCTTGAGTCCGGCCGCCAGCAGCAGCCGGCGCACCGTGCTGGGCGACACGCGCACGCCGAGCTTCAGCAGCTCACCCGCAATCCGGGGGTAGCCCCACAGTGGATTCTCACGCGCGAACCGCAAGACGAGCTGTCGCACCCGATCCTCGACCGCCGGACGGCCTGGCCGCTGCTGGGGCTGTGTCCACCTCCGCCGCACGAGTTCCCGATGCCAGCGCAGAAGCGTCTGCGGCGTCACGATCAACCCGTGGTCGGCGCCGACGCGGGAGCAACCGGGCCAGCGCCGACAGGAAAGCACGATCGGCTGTTTGCAGCGAGGGGCGCGTCTGTTGGCGACCGAGCACGACGAGCTGATGTCGGAGCACCAGCAGTTCGACATCTTTGGCGAACTCGCTGCTCCGGCTTCGAACCAGCAGCCGCAAAACAGCCGAGAACGCGAGGTAGGCGAAGGAGAGGAGCATCCGCCGATGCTCCCAGACCCCACGATCGGCCGCAGCAAGATCCGGAACCTAGGTTTTGGAACCCCTCACGCTGCTCGGGCTGGAACGGACGCCGACGCCGACGCACGCCGCGGACGCGCTCGCGGTCGCGCTCTGCCACGCCACCGCTCCGGCGCTGCTGCGGCTGGCCGGCTAAAGGCCTGAGGTGATTGAGCGGCCGTCGTAGGCGGCGAGAGCGCGTGCGGGTCGGGCGGTATGGGTGTTGAGCAGGATCGCGAGCCTGCGAGAGCGAGGACGTCTAACGCTGATAGCCCTCGACGAAGCCGCGCCGCCAGGTCGGGTAGCGCAGCGTCCAGCCGAGCTCGCGCCTTGCCTTCGCGTTCGAGGCGCCGCGGATCTCGGTGATCAGCACGACACCGGCCTCGCCAGCCAGTAGCCGCGCGAGCCAGCGGACGCGGCGCGACGGCTTGGCGCCGATCACCTCTGCCAGGGCCGGTAGCCACTCGCGCACCGGCGCCGGCTCGTCGTCGACGATGTTGTCGATGCCGGGCGCTTCGCGCTCCAGGGCGAGAACGGTCGCGCTCGCAGCGTCGTCGAAGTGGACGAACGACCAGATGCCGCCGCGGTCGCCGACGATCGGAAAGCTCCGCCTGCGCACGAGCTCGAGCTGCGCGTCGGTCGGGCGGAGCCGTGGAAGCCCCGCGGGGTACACCTACTCGATCTTCCTGCAAATGCCAGATTCGGAGATTCGGTACACGGATCGAGTTTCTTACCCCACAGGCGGTGGAAACCCAGTAGAGGCCGGCGACGCCGATCTCGTAGTCGTTTCCTTGTTGCTTTAGTGCCGGCGGCGCCCAGGGTGGCAGCATCGCGACGTCCTCAAGCTCAAGGATCTTTCGCTCGCTTAGCGGTCCCTTGTTGATTGACTGAAACGGAAACCGGTGGAATTGGATACGGCGCCTCAGGGAAGGGCGGCCGGAGCCGCCCTTCCCTGAGGAACGTCCTGCGAGCCTACGGCGTCCCGTCGCCGAAGATGTCCTGGTCGAGACCGCCCTCGTGTGGACAGCGGTCGCCGCTCCAGGATTTGGTCGTGTTGCCCTTCCTGTCGGTCGAGGTCAGGACGACCCGGCACTGATGGACGTCCGAGGAGGCCGCGTCCGCGTCCTCCGTCGTCTCGCGCGGATCGGTTCCCTGCACCGTGTTGCGCCAGTCGGTCCAGGTCCCGCACGGTTGCCGAACTGCTCCCAGTTCGGATTCGACATCGCGTCCGTGACCTTGACCGGCGTCGTCCAGTGGGCGCCGTTGTCGGTCGATTTCGTCGCGAAGACGTCGAGCGACGGCACGGTCGTCCCGTCGGAGCAGTTCCCGATCGGCCGGATCGGCGAGTAGCAGGAGTCGTTTCGGCTGTCCCACCAGAGCGCATGCAACGTGCCGCCGTCGGCCCCGATGTCGGGGAAGGTCTGGTGGCCGAGCGACTGGTCGTCCAGGAGCTTCGGCCCCACCTCGACCTGCCCGGTGGCGCCGTTGTAGCGCACGAAGTACGCCGCCGTCTGAGCCGCCTTGCCCACCTCGAGCGTGCCGTAGGTCGTACCGGTGTCGAACACCGGCCCCTTCGAGGCATCGTAGACGACGTAGATCCACTCGTGTGCCGTGTCATATTGGTCGGCGGTCGACTGAGTGTTCGTAACGCGCCGGAAGAACGTGTACCCCGACTGGCAGGCGTCGGCGAAGTCACCGCAGTCGCGCGCCGAGCCGAAGGCAGACGTATCGTCGGTGAACAGGGGATCGTCGAGCTGGGACTGCGGCATCGGAATCGGCTCCGGCGTCTGCACGTCCTGCGCCGCGTAGCCGGTGTAGCTCGTGACCACCCGCTCCGGGCCGAAGGTCGCGCCGCAGTTCGTCGACTTCACGATGCCGACGCCCTCCGTCTGCCCGCTGTTCGTGCTGCCCTCGTCCCAGGTGACGTAGACGTTCCCGTTGCCGGTGATCGCGATGCTCGGGTCCTGGACGTTCTTGACCTGCGGGGTCAAGAGCAGCGGGTTCGACCAGGTGGCGCCGTGGTCAGTCGAACGCGAGAGATAGATGTTCGAGATCTTCGCAGCGGAGAAGCGGGCCCACGAGAAGTAGACCGTTCCGTCGCAGCGGCCGCCCGTTCGGTCGGCCTCGATCGCCGTCTTGTCGTGGAAGACACCGAGCAGTCCCGGTGCAGCCGAGCCCTGCGCGATCGTCGTCGTTCCCTTGTATGCGAGGCCGTCCTTCGTCGTGTCCGCGGCGTCGGCTCCACCGGGGTTCTCGAATCGCGCGACCCACACGTCGCCGAACGTCTTCGCCGTGCCGGCCGGATCGCCCGAACTCTCCGAGCCGAAGAAGGCGCGACCATGGCCGTCCCACGCGATCACGGGGTCGCCGGCGGTCGCGGTGCGGATCTGAGCCAGCGCCCGGTAAGGCGACTGGTCGTCTGGATACCCGGGCACGAGCGAGCTAACGAAGCTCGAGCCACCGTTTTCCGAGCGGTAGTACCCGAGCCAGACCGGCCCGACCGCCTGCGGGATTCCGTTCGGACTGCGGTTGTACACGCCGCAGTAGTCGTTCGAGCTGCCGAGGATCACGTCCGTGTTGCGTGGATCCATCGCAACCGCCGGCTCGTTCTGCCGGCCATGAGAGATGCTGCATTCGTCCAGAGTCTGATCGGTATACGGAATGCCGGTCGCGAGCGTGTAAGCGCTGACGTAGCCCACGCCGCACGTGGCGCCGGGATGGCAGTCGTTCGTCAGCCGCGCATCGGCGCCAGGCGTCGAACCCGCGGCGCTCGCGACGAGCACCAGCGCGCACGCCGTGACCACGGCAGCCAAGAAGCGTCTCATCTAGTCCCTCCCCAAATCGAATACATCGGCCCGGAGGCCATCGGGGCCGAAGTATACGAGCCTCGATCTGTGGCACAACTCTCTAGGATGCGGCCTCGGACCTGCACCTCCGGCTGCCGCCGGGCGAGCCAGCGGCCGACCCGATCAAGATGCACGGGCCGGTCAAGCACTTTGGCGGGGGGACGGCGAAGGACGGGTCGAGCTGGTGTAAGTGCCAACGCAGCCGCTGCTGCGCGCGCCGTCGCTCGTCGACGAGATCATCGCGGTGGTCGACCAGCAGCTTCAGATCGCGAAACGGCTGCTCGTCCGGGCGGGGCGACTGAGCCGCGGCTCCCGCAAGGCGGCGCGTGCGACGGCGAGTGCCGGAATCGAATTTCTTTACCCCACAGGCCGGAGCAGTTGACCGGCCCGGAGGGGTTGATCAACCAGCTGCGCAAGCGGCTGATCGAGCGCGCGGCCGGCGCGGAGCTGGAGCAGCATCTTGGCTACCCGCCGGGCGCCGATGCGCCCGAGGCGCAGCCGAACCGGCGCAACGGGACCTCGTCGAAGACGTTGCGCACGGTCGACGGGCCGGTCACGGTCGAGCTGCCACGCGACCGCGACGCCTCCTTCGAGCCGCGGATCGTGCCCAAGCACGGCCGCTCGTTCGACGGCTTCGACGAGCAGATCCTCGCGTTGTACGCCGGCGGGATGACCACGCGCGACATCCAGCGGCACCTGCGCGAGCTGTACGGCGTCGACGTCTCCGAGGGGCTGATCAGCGAGGTGACCGGCTCGATCGAGGACGACGTCCGCGCCTGGCAGACACGGCCGCTCGAGGAGCTGTACGTCGTCGTCTACCTGGACGCGCTGCAGGTGGCGATCCGCGATCAGCAGGTCGTGCGCAAGAAGGCCGTCTACGTCGCCGTTGGCGTCACGCTCGAGGGCACCCGCGACTGTCTCGGGCTTTGGATCGAGAAGAGCGAAGGCGCCCGCTTCTGGACGAGCGTGCTCACCGATCTCCGTAACCGCGGCGTCAAGGACGTGCTCTTCGTCTGCACCGACGGGCTGACCGGCTTCCCGGAGGCGATCGACGCCGTCTTCCCGCAAGCGGTCAACCAGACCCGCATCGTCCACCTCGTCCGCCAATCGCTGCGCTACCTCTCCTGGAAGGAACGCAAGAGCTGTGCCGCCGAGCTGCGCCGCATCTACTCCGCCGCCGACGCCGACGCCGCCCGCCAAGTGCTCGACGAGCTCAGCCAGGCCTGGGCGAACAGCAGGACCCGCACCGCCGCCCTCGCCGTCTGGGACCGGGCCTGGGAGCGCGTGATCCCGTTTCTCGCCTTCCCCGAGGAGATCCGCCGGATCATCTACACGACCAACAGCGTCGAGAGCCTGCACATGCAGGTCCGCAAGACGATCAAGACCAGAGGACACTTCCCCAACGACGACGCAGCGCTCCGACTGATCTGGCTCGCGATCATCCGCGCCAAAACGACCTGGCGCACCTGTTACAACTGGACACAAGCAATGGCAGTCCTACGCATCCACTTCGGAGACCGCACCCCCGACAACACCTAACCACCCACCGATACACAGAAAAACGCGCAGGCTCACGGCCGGGCCGGCGTCGCAGGACAGCGAGCTCGTGACTTAAGACGAGGATCTCTACGTCTTTCGACCGATCCGAGCGCCCAAGAAGCAGTACGAGCGCGAAGAGGTTCCGAACCGAGAGATAGAACAAAGACCAAACCACCTGCACCTCCGACTCGATAACGGAGGCCGAGGCTAGCCACCGCGGCACAGCAAGAGCGCTTCGCTCGCAGCGACAGGCGAAGTTGCGCCCCGGCCCGATCTCTGGTAGTCGCGCGCGCGCGTGAAACAAATTGATACGTGGCGCCGCGCCCCACGTCACGCCCCGTCCCGCACGACGCGGTGCGGCCCAATCAGAGGTGAACGAAACCGAGAAGTGTCCGGCCCCGGGCAATCGGCACGCGGGTAACCGGCTCGATCCACCAAATACCGAAGGCCTCATCCCGCCCGACCGAGTTTGCGCACCCTACGCCGAAGCTGCGGTAGACGAACCCGCTCGAGCGGGTCAACCGCGAGATCGGCCGCCGCACCGACGTCGTCGGCATCTTCCCGAACGACCGCTCACTGATCCGGCTGGCCGCCAGCGTCGTGATCGAACAGAACGACGAATGGCTCGTCGGCCGC
>WNGA01010955.1_pt1 | contig 11916 bp, 13 predicted proteins | sample 5400061 | NCBI WGS metagenome assembly WNGA01 (sample SAMN13153366, study PRJNA577476) | soil metagenome | isolation source: 100 cm soil or saprolite under grassland replicate 2 | place: USA:California | collected 2016-06-15
TACTCAAAGTGATATTGAACGTTTTATACAAAAAGAAATGGCAATAACAGTTGAAGATGTTTTGGCAAGAAGAACAAGATTATTATTTTTAGATGCGCATGCTGCAATAGATGCAGCTCCGTCAGTTGCAAAAGTTATGGCTGCGGTAATGAACAAAGATGAGCAATGGATAAATGAACAAATAAGTCTATTTACACAGCTTGCAAAGCAATATTGCATTGAGACTGCGGGAATTGGAAATTGAGGATTGAAGAATGTAAAATATAAAATGTAAAAGGAATTAGGAAGAATCAAAGACAACAAACCGAAACAGGTAACTTGACACTACTAGTGTTAAGTTAAATATAATTTGACGTATAATTATAGTACATTTGTAAAACCTATTTACAAATGATACGCTATACAATCAAACTGACAAAAACCGAAGTTGAAGAACTTCATACAATCATTAATAAAGGTTCTCACATTTCGCAAACATTTCGAGTTGCTTATATTCTTTTAAACTGTGACGAAGGAAAGTATTCAAACAGGGTAACCAATGAGCAAATAAGCAAAGTGCTGAAGGTTGGCATGCGAACAATAGATCGGGTAAAGAAAAGATTTGTTGAAGAAGGTCTTGAGGCAGTATTGGAAAGGCGATTAACAAGCCGGGTTTATGAAAAGAAATCTGATGGTGATGTTGAAGCTAAGTTAGTAACGCTGTGCTGTAGTGAACCGCCAAAAGGATATGCAAAGTGGTCTTTGCGTTTGCTGGCGGATAAGATGGTGGAATTAAAGTATGTAGAAAGTATCTCGCATGTGACTGTAAGAAGTATCTTAAAAAAAACGAACTTAAACCCTGGAAGGTGAAAGGATGGGTAATTCCCCCGCAGAACAATAGTGAGTTTGTAGCAAATATGGAATATGTGCTGGATGTTTACAAAAGACCATACAATGCAGATTATCCGGTAGTTTGCATGGATGAATCGCCCAAGCAATTAATAGAAGAATTGCGACTATCAACAGCTATGAAACCGGGTCAGGAAAAAAGGGTGGATTATGAGTATGTGAGGAACGGAGTGGTGAATATATTTATGGCAAATGAACCACTGAAGGGAAAACGTTTTGTTGAAGTCACAGGATTTAAGACTAAAAAAGATTGGGCAATATTTATAAAAAGAATCGCTGATAAAGAGTATCCGAAAGCAAAAAAGATAGCATTGGTAATGGATAATTTCAAAACACATAATGCATCGGCTCTTTATGAAACCTTTGACCCAAAAGAAGCTAAAAGGTTGTGGGACAGATTTGAATTTGTCTATACCCCCAAACATGGAAGCTGGCTCAACATGGCTGAAATCGAATTGCATGTATTAAATGGACAATGTTTAAATAAGCATATACCCACCATAACAAAGATTAAAGAAGAGGTAGTAGCATGGCAAAAAAATAGAAATAATAAAAACTGTAAAATCAATTGGCAGTTTACAAATAAGGAGGCGAGAGTAAAATTGAAAAGATTGTATCCGTCAATTCATGACTAACATAACACTAGGAATTTTTTACGCAATCATTCGTTATCGCACAAAACAAAAATACCATCTTCAATTAGAGCGCTCAGAAAAAGAAAAACAATTAGCCGAATTACAACAGCAAAAAACAGAACTGGAAATGCAGGCATTGCGGGCACAAATGAACCCACATTTTATTTTCAATTCACTCAATTCAATCAATCGTTTCATACTACAAAACAATAAGACGAAGGCTTCTGAATATCTTACGAAATTTTCAAAGCTGGTACGCATGATTCTTCAAAACTCACAGGCTTCGCTTATTACTTTGGAAAGTGAACTGGAATCACTTGAATTATATCTTAACCTTGAAGCATTGCGATTCGATTATCATTTTGATTATAAAATCTCTATTGTTGATGATCTTGATATTTCAGTATTAAAAATACCACCACTCATTATTCAGCCTTATGTAGAAAATGCGATATGGCATGGATTGATGCATAAAGAAGAAAAAGGACAACTGGATATTGAAGTATCACAAAATAATGATTACCTGTATTTGAAAGTTACAGATAATGGCGTCGGACGAAAACAAGCGGCGATGCTTGCAAGTAAATCTGCAACCAAACACAAATCAATGGGACTTAAGATTACTGCACATCGTATTGCCATGATGCAACATGCAAACTCAAATGGATCAACTATAACAATTAATGACTTGGTAGAGCCGGATGGTGAAGCAGCCGGTACCGAAGTAATAATTAAAATGCCTGCTATATATGATTAAAGCAATTCTTGTAGACGATGAAGTTCATTGTCTCGATACGTTAAGTATTATATTAAAAGAATATTGTCCCGAAGTACAAATTCTTGAGCAATGCCGTTCTGCAAAAGCAGGTTTGGCAGCAATTGAAAAATTAAAACCCAATCTTGTTTTTCTTGATATTGAAATGCCTGCAATGAATGGCTTTGAAATGCTGGAGCAGTTTGCTCAAATTAATTTTGCAATTGTGTTTACAACAAGCTATGATCAGTATGCGATAAAAGCTATTCGCTTTAGTGCATTGGATTATTTGCTCAAGCCGATTGACCCCAAAGAATTGATCACCGCTGTGCATAAAGTACAAACGCAAAAACAGTTGCCTGCTGCAGAACAGTTTGAAATATTATTCAGCCGGATTCAACATAAAGAAAGCGCCTTTCGGAAAATGGCAGTGCCCACATCTGAAGGTTTTGAACTAATTGCTGCTGACCAAATATTGCGTTGCGAAGCAGATGATAACTATACCCATCTTTTTCTCAAAAACAAAACAAAGATCATTGCCTGCCGCACATTAAAAGAAGTAGAAGAGCAACTGCAGGATTTTTCTTATTTCGTGCGTGTGCATCATTCTTATCTTGTAAATATGAATGAAGTAACAAAATATGTTCGTGGTGAAGGTGGCTATGTTATTATGAGCGATGGCAGTTCTGTAAATGTATCACGAAGCCGTAAAGAAGCATTGCTAAAATGGTTTTGAGTTCTAAGTTCCGCGTTCTAAGTTTTGGGATGTTCTAAGAAAACCCTTGACCTGTCAATTTATGAACCCATCAACTACTCAACTTATCAACATTTCAACTACTCAACTTATCAACATATCAACTACTCAACCTATCAACAAATCAACATCTCAACCAAATTCCACATAGGTATTTCTACGCAAACCCATCGCAATTTATACGCATAACAAGTGATTTCACCTGAATTTAAAATACCGGTAAAGCTCTCTTGTTTTCGGCTCTTTTATTTACAAAAATTTGTATTGGAAAAAAGGATTCAATGATTAGTAATAAGGCTCTGTAGTGGCAAGGCAAAAGATAACATTTATATAGTTGCTTATTTATTTATGACAGTTATCCTTCAAAAGTTGCCGATTGCTAATTGCCGTTGTTTCCAGGCAGGTTTGTGATTTAGCTTTAAGTCGGTTTAGAAAAAGAAAACAGAAAAAATTTCTTCAACCAAAAAAAATTCGTCATGAAAAACAATTCAATTTTCCGGGAAATATTATTTGTAACTACTACATCATTTTCCAAAAGACAATTGTGCGAAACAGATGCACAGGACAGAAATAGTAACCTTGCTCCTGAAGAACAATTAGAAGCGGCCTGCTGGAATGGCCTGGTGGATGAGATGCTCCCTGAAACTATGCACCTACCGTTCACGCAGAAACTTTTCCTTTGGCAGGTTGAGATGAGAAAATCTTATTTAAGGCTTAGTATGGGTCTTTGTCCACCGGTTCTTGAAAAGCAGTTCACACTTGACCCTCATAATTTTTTGTGCAAACAGGAAATGAATTAGGATAAGTTTCAAGGTGAATTAACAAAGCACGAAAATAATTATTCTACCGATTCCAAGACAATTTTTGTAACTTGTAATTAATCCTACCCTTATACAACGTTTGTCCTACGAATAGCACTACTCAGCTTAGTAAATAATTCAAAGATTTTTTAATGAAAAAGCCAAATATGATGTACCAAATACTCATTCATTCCATCCAATTACCCACATATACCACAGGTTACTTAATGCCTGTTTCAAAGCCTTTAAATGCTTTTTACTTTACGCCTGAATTTAGTTGTAAAAATTTTTCAGCTTTTGAGGAAGCCTTTGGTTAATAAATTAATGTATGATAAATTCCGAACCCATATTTTTTGACAATCTTGCTTATTATCCCCAACTCATATTAAAGAGAAACGGGTACAGTGATGAGGAAATGATGTTTCTCACAGGCAAATCAAAAAATAAGGCTCGCACAAAAAATCAAAGATGTATCACTCTAAATAAAAACCCGTTTAATACTATTTTTCTTTTTACTCATGGAGAGTGCAACCTCCAGATAGGATTGCAGAGCTATGTTTTAAAACCCAATGACCTTGTTGTAATACCTGAGCATGTGGTGTATCATTTTTCATGTATGATTGAGGATTGCGGTTATTGCATTCATTTTAAAACAGAATATCTTCTGCCCTTTTTAAAAATCAGCAGGATTGAAGATATTTTACCATTCACCTCTGATGCAAAATACGTCCTTACGCTAACATCAGATCAGGCTAAATCTATTGAAGTACTTTTCGAGGAAATATATCAGGAATATGATTTACCATCAAAGGAAAAGGACAATATTATTCGCTGCTATATCGAAATTTTATTGTTGAAATGCCAGGAATATTTTCAGGGAAATTTACAGGTTGTTCATCCACACATCAATCGCTCATTTGCACTTACCAGGCAATTCAAAATCCTTGTAGAAAAAAATTTTATCAATATGCGAAGAGTTGATGAATATGCAAACCTTATGCATATTAGTTCCAAACATTTGGAAAAAACCGTTAGAGAAACTTTAGGCATCACACCAAAGAAATTTATCAGCAACATTGTACTGGCAGAAGCAAAAATTTTATTAAAGCAAACTGAGAAGACAATCTCTGAGATTGCTCATGATCTTAAGTTTGAAGACCAATCATATTTTAGTCGCTTTTTTAAAAAGCATACTTTGATTACGCCCCAGGAATATAGATATGGTTTGAAAAGTGCCTAACAATCCGCCTTTTGTTACTTGATTCATGAAACAACAATGAATATATTTATCAAAAAATTTTTCATTCTATAAAAAAATTAAAAAGAGTAGAGTTCTTTGGATTTGATTTCGGCCCAATTGCTTATCTGTTCCCTCAATTACTTGCCCGGATATAACAATTACTCAATCCAATTTATAGTACCCGGTGCATTATAGTTCAGTCTTTATTTAAGTCTCATGTTTATAATGATGTAGTTGATGAATAGAATACAAAGTATTCACAGGTCGCAGGCTCAGAGAGGTTCTGCAAACAGCACAACAAATGATTTTTAAAATGTGAGTTTAAAATAAATTTTAAAACAAGTACCCAGATTTCCCGCCGATGAAAACCACCACTGCTGTCAAATCAGCATTTGAAGTTTAAAAAAGAAAGGAGGATTGATATTAGGCAACATTAATTGTAACCTGATTTCTATCCATATCAGTAGTAAAACTTTATTATAGAAAATCATAAAAATCATAATCAGCTTAGTTCTCATAGGACTATGGCGTGAGCATTCTTTGTCTTCATTTAATTTTTTTAAAACTGAAACTACTATGCAAAATTTTTTTAAAAGACTGATGCCCCTAATCAGTTTAACAATTCTAATTGGAACCGGATGTCGTAAACAAGATCAGATTATTCCACACCAGAATACCACAGATCTTTCCTCAGAAGCACAAAATGGTGCGGGAAGATTTGATTCGTATGTAACTCAATCCTGGTATAACCTGATGATGAAACTGATTAAAGAAACACCAGGCCATACGCCACCGGTTGCTGCACGTAGCTTTGGATACACTGGTGTCACACTGTATGAATCGTTAGCAGGTGAAATGCCAAACCATCATTCATTGGTTGGACAACTAAGCGGATTAACTTCAATACCTCAGCGCGATTATGGCAATTCATATATAGCGCCAATAATAGCTAATGCTGCTCTTGCAAAAATCATTAGAGCCCTGTTTCAAAATGCTTCTGCTGCAAACCCTGGTAGCAGCATAGATTCGCTGGAATCAGTAAATGAAAAATTATATACGGAACACTTTAGTGAAAAGATGATAGCACGTTCCCGTGATTATGGCCGTGCGGTAGCTGATGCTGTTTTCAATTGGTCGCTTACTGATGGGGGTAACCAGGCGTACCTTAATATTTTTCCTATTGATTATATTCCTCCCGTAGGTATTGATAAGTGGATTGCCACAGCGCCAGGACAACTTGCAATGTTACCCTATTGGGGAAACAACCGGACAATGGTCTCTGCTAATAATGCAGGAGCTGTTGATCCGCTAAACCCGCCAGCATTCTCTGCTTCTCCCGGCTCACCATTTTTTAATGCAGCTTATGAAGTGTATAACACAGGTTCACATCTTTCTGGAGAACAAAATTTGATTGCTTTATACTGGGCCGATGGTGGAGGTACATCCACACCACCTGGTCATAATCTTGCCATTACCTTACAAATGATCCGCAACTATCATCTTAACTTAATTGAGGCTGCAATCCTCCTGGCAAAAATTGGTATTGCAGAAAATGACGCTGCAGTTGTTTGCTGGCGGGCAAAATTCAAAACGAATTTGCTGCGGCCTGTTACTTTTATTCAAGCATATATAGATGCTGCATGGATGCCATTGATCCCCACACCACCTTTTCCGACTTACACATCGGGTCATTCGACTTTTTCGGGTGCTGCAGCCGCTATCCTTACTGCTGAAATTGGTGATCAAATTTCTTTTACTGACAGCACTAAGATCGCTTATGGATTTTCACCCCGTTCATTCAACAGTTTCATTGAAGCAGCACAGGAAGCAGCTATTTCCAGGTTATATGGTGGAATTCATTATAGGTTTGATAATGACGAGGGTTACAAATGCGGTCAATTGGTTGCCATGAATGTAGAGCATCTCAACTGGTAATACTGTCAATACTATTACCAATACTTATCGTGTATTACTTTCCATAGATATAACTGAAAATTTAAAAAAAGAAGAGTTAATGATAACAATCTATTTCACATTAATCAATTCTACCAAAAATCTTTTATTAATATTTAAAACTAAAAAAATGAAAAGAATCACTTCACTTATGTCCACTGTCATGATAGCAGTATTGACAATCGTTATTTCATTCACATCCTGTAAAAAGGAGAGTCAGTCTTTAAATTCCAGCAATAGTTCCACTCTCTCAGAACAACAAACTGCTCCGCTTAAAGTTGATCTTATGCACACGACGTTTACCATTGAAGATGCGAATTGGAGTACCCCCACAGGAGATGCTACGCTGCTTTTTGATAAAACAGGACATACACTTGTTACGGCTCCGGACGGTCACCAGGTTACGCTTGGTGAATTCAACAAAGTTTCTGGTTATGCTGAAATTAAGTGTATCAATACCGGGACGCATGTGGTTATTCACCTGAGTGGTTTACTTCCAAAGGGTGTTTACACTATCTGGACTGTTACATTTAAATCACCCGGCTTTGATTGGACTACAGGAAACGTCATCGGCGTTGGTGCATTGGGAGCGACCGATGGCAGCAAGAATTCTTTTACCGCTTCCGCAGACGGCACCGCTTCCCTTTCGGCAATAGTGCCCAGTGGATCATTGTCAGCATTTGGTTCCGTAAGTAATTGTCTTTCCTCTGAATATCAGGTTCAGCTCTGGGGTGCTTATCATATGGATGGTCTTACCCATGGCGCAACCCCGGGTGATGACGCAACATGGGTAGAGCAATTTGTCTTTCAGTTTATGGGTTCTCAACTTTAAGTTACGCATGGCAGAAGTCCGGGGTGATCCCAGTACATGGGTAGTTTCAGTTAGCCTTTCCGTTTTATGGTGGCTTTTAATCCGTAATTCTTCAAAGTGAAAAATCCCCTGATAAAACACTCAGGGGATTTCTGCTTTTAAATATGATAAAGTAAAATGAAATGAATACTGAATTTATCGGCTGCAACAATTGTTCTTACTATAGTTACAACTATTTTTATGTATGGCAACAACACTAAGAAAGGCAACAAAAATGGAGAAAGATTTTTCTTTTTTTTATTTTTTTGAACCAGGCTTCATGAATTTGAGTTTGTATTCTTTGTTATCTTCTCCTTTCAAGTAAATGAATCTTTGTTTCAGAGATTTAAATTTTTCATTCTTTTTTCTTCGGGCATTTTATTTATTATTTTCATTGAAAATCATTTTTAAGTATTCTCCTAGACTGACACTTCTTATCAAAATCAACTGACATAAAATTAATTGAACTAACAACAGGATGAACCCATCTGCTTAGGAGGGCATTTTACAGTGCCGTAACTACAAAAAACGCAGCAGTCACCTTCTTTTGGTTTTATTCTTGTTTTACAATTATTACATTCATAAAAAAATACACAAGCATCTGTGGGCATTATTTCTTCCTTCTGAAATCCGCAAACAGGACAAGTTATAATTGTTTGTAGTGTTATTATTTTTTCCATTAGTTCATTATTTCATTATATGATAAATAATCCTTTCCTTCATTCAGGAACTATATTTTTTAAATAACCCTGTTTAAAATACAGATGAAATTATTAAGCGTGGATACCCGAATTTACAGGCATACAAAAGTTAGTAAAATTTTGTAATCCTTACTAAATAAAGATTTGCGTGATAAAAAATTTTTAAAAAAAGCTTGCATTTCCTGTTTTAATAGTTTATCTTAGATATGTGTTACGTACCCATTTAAGACTTTCGATTGGCACAAAGAATATCCAACCTGCTGCTATCAAACAAAAAGAAGTAAAAGAAGCTTCTGATAATTATTCACCACAAAAAGTTTTATTATGAAGCATGTATTTTTATTTTCAAAACTTTCAGGAGTTCAGTCAATAACTTGTGACAGGAAATATACATACCAGTAAGGCCCTCCTATCAATTTTTCTGCAATTATAATCTGTACCAAATCCAAAATCAATAAGATCATTCACATACTGTGAATCATTTTTGCTTGCAATAGTTTCATTTCATTCACTAGAGAAAAAGGAGGACCAAAACATGAAAACAAACATTCAAAGAAAGAGAGTTTCAACTTTGCTTTCGTTTTTAACTGTTGTTGTTTTTGCACTTACATCGTGCCAGAAGGAACAACAGGCCCAGCCAGCCAAAACTGATTTAGCACTTCAGAGTAACTCATTGTCCGGCGATTTATCGTCTGTTATTCTATCGGTGAGAGGTGGAGGTCAAGGAACCTTCGGCACCGACCTGGATGGTGACGGGGACATTGATGGCTCACATTTCGGAATAAGTATTTCCATTTTTGAAAATGGCTCCGCCAAAGGACACTTTAATTGTCTCATGGCAGGTAATGCAGATATTTTAGGGCTTCCTATTATGTCTGTGGAGGGTAAAATAATCAATGGTTCTTCCAACAGTAATGGTGCAACATTCAGTGGCACTGCTACCGTAAACCTGGGGAACGGCACAATGTTTAAAAATGTGCCATTTAGTGTAACAGTAACAGCGGGAGGACCCGGAGCAGGAACACTCCAGCTAACAGTGATTGGGGCTTTTGATGGCGTGCCCGGTGATACTAACGTTGGTAATGGCAATTACGATCTGCCAACTGAAACCGTAGCTACAGGGCAAATCAAGATATCATAAAAGTTTGAAATGCTCACATTAAGAGCATTAGAATAAACTCTGTAACGGTTCAAACGCCTTAGATCTATCCTGCGAAAATTTATCCGCGATCCTGAATTCTCATTTTTATTTAACGAACAAATTTTCATTAACAATAAAACAGAAAAAGGAGAACCAAAACATGAAAACAAACATTCAAAAAAACGCGTTTGCAGTTGTACTTTCATTTTTAACTATTCTTGCCTTTACACTTACATCATGTCAGAAAGAACAGTTGACTCAACGGGGTCAACCTGGTCAAGCACTTCAAAGCAATCCGGCAATTTCGCAGGCTGCTGCCCATGTTGACTACGTGTATTGGGTGGGACTTGAACCCTTTATAGAGGGCCCCGATAAAATAGTGGCACCGAATGGAGACACAATGATTATAGAAGGCTCGGGAACACTGAGCATTCATGCAAAATCAGTAACTGGTGAAGGATCATTTGAGCATGTCACCTCTTCCGGCGCTTTACTTGCAAGTGGAACATGGAAAGCTCTTGAACTCCTTGGTTTTAAATCCTGGGGCAGCAGTGCAGATCCTGCATTCCCTACAAACTTTGAAGCAGGCAAGGCACTTATCCGTATCCATCTTTCACCCGATGCAGGCGGAAGCGGGATTGATGCTATTCTTCAGATATACTGTGTTTTGCCGGGCACTAAACATCCTCCAGCATTTGAAGAAGGTGTAAGAGTTGTCATTCAGGATGTAATTAACTTTAATGATCCGGTCCATGGACAAACTCTTTTTATCCGCCAATGATTAAATTGAATTTTTAAGAAGGAAAATTCAAAGAATGGGTTAATAAATACTTAGAATTTTTCTTTTAAAAAAGCTGTCTGAAAAAGACAGCTTTTTTATTTCAGTATCTCTTCTCAACATTAGTTGCTCGCACACTTGTACTGTTGATAATAGTTTCAACGGTTCATGAGTTTAAGAGTTCACAGGTTGTTTAAATTAACAATCGTGAATTTTTTTCAACACAAAACACAAAATACAGAACTCAGAACCAGAACTAAAAACTTCCCACAAGTATTTCTACGCAACCTCATTTGCAGTTAATACGCATTATAGGTGGTTTTACCCGATTTAAAAATACCGTTGATCCTCTCTTGTTTTCGGCTTTTGAATGTACAAAATTTGTATTGTGCTATTCATGAATAAAAAACAATGCAAAAAATTCTAATCCTTTAAACACGCTTTAAAAAATGAAGCGTACTTAATTATAAAGATGTAAAAGTTTCAATTACTCTTCCTATTCCGGCAATTACCCCTTGAATGTTCCAACTACTCACCAGCACTGGCTTTTAGCACTACATGACTATACTTTTATATCGTCAAACAAAACAAATTTTTCTCTCATCAAAATTTTAAACAATGAAAAAGATATTTTCAACACTCGCAATCCTGGTGATCATAACTGCATCAAAAAATGTAAACGCTCAGCAAAACGATGCTACAGCATTTAATAAACCAGGCATCCAAAGCACTCTCCTGTTATCAACTGAAAGTTCACCCAAAGTTGATGCTGCCGATGTAAATACAAAGGCAGTAAAAGATTTCAACAGATCTTTTAAAAATATTTCTGGTGAGCAATGGTATAAAGTATCAGATGGTTTTATTGCCAGCTTTAAAGAAAATGAAACCGAAACAAAAGTTGCTTATGACCAAAAAGGAAGATGGCATTGTACTGTTCGCACTTTTGGAGAAAATCAATTACCATCTGATGTAAGGGACCTGGTTAAGAGCAGGTACTATGACTTTAAAATACTGGTTGTTTATGAAATTAAACACGACAATACAGTGTATATTCTGAAAATGGAAGACGCTTCTACTTTAAAAACATTAAGAGTAGCTGATGGCGAAATAGAAATAATAGCAGATAATACGAGAGGCTAAAGAATTTTTCAAGCCTGTCTGCCGACCAGGCAGGCAATAAACTTTAAAAAATGAAAAAGATATTTTCAATACTTGTGACCCTGGTAATCGCCGTGATAATAAACAATGCGGGTGCCCAGGATAATTCATTAGCATTAAACTCTGCAGGTTTTAAAAACATTTACCTGTATGATAATGAAAATTCTACTGCAAAAGATGCAGCCGTAATAAGTATGAGAGTTTTAAGAGATTTCGCCAAAGCTTTTAAAAATGTAACCGGCGAAAAATGGTATAAAGTTTCTG
>WNGA01010958.1_pt1 | contig 11915 bp, 9 predicted proteins | sample 5400061 | NCBI WGS metagenome assembly WNGA01 (sample SAMN13153366, study PRJNA577476) | soil metagenome | isolation source: 100 cm soil or saprolite under grassland replicate 2 | place: USA:California | collected 2016-06-15
GGCGTGTCAGTGTAACCGACCGGCGCGTGTTCCGCTCCTTGCAGCACACCCAGGGCGCTTCCAGAAGCGGCGATGGCGAGAAGAATCCACTGGTTCGTTTTCATTTTATTGCGCTCCGAAGTTTTTGTTGCATTGATCCGGCCCAACCTCGGGACGATGGCGCTTGGCCACCCTCGCGGGGATTTGCAATACGGCTACCAGTCTCGGTTTGCCATGGCAAGTCGCGCTTTGCCACTTCCAATGAACCAATGGAACACAGACGCGATACGATGTCCCATTGGGAGTTCGATGTTCGATGTTCGATGTTGGATGTTTTTCTGTGATTTGGTTCCGACTGCGCCGGGCTGTGAACATCGCGCCCTACCAAACAAGGTCATGGGCCCAATGCGCGCCAAAAATGGTGTTGGGGCTTTCCATGTACCGTCCTTTCGTCCTCGTCCTCGTCCTCGATCGGATAACCTGGCTTCGAGGACGAGCACGAGCACGAGGACAAACTGGTTCATGGTCCCAATGCATGCGTGGAAACGAGAGGAGGCTTTCCATCAATCGTCCCACCCCCTGGCCCCTCCCAGGAGGGGAACTGCCCGAGCGCGTCCGAGGTTCGCTGGCCGCCTCGCACGACTTGACCAAATGCACTGTGCTAAGTCCAATGGCCTCATGCGCGCCATGGTGCTCACCCAACCGCGGCAGGTGTTGCGCGAAATGGATTTGCCGACACCCAATCCGCGCGCTGGCGAGGTGCTCGTCCGCGTGCGCGCCTGCGCCGTCTGCCGCACCGATCTGCACGTGGTCGAGGGCGAACTGGCCCACCCAAAACTGCCGCTCGTCCCCGGCCACGAGATCGTCGGCGAAGTCCTCGAGCGCGGCGAGAGCGCCGAACGCTTCGTCGTTGGCGCGCGCGTCGGTATTCCGTGGCTGGGGTGGACCTGTGGCGAATGTCGCTTTTGTCGCGCCGACCATGAAAATCTTTGCGAGCAGGCCCGCTTTACCGGCTACACCGTGGACGGCGGCTACGCGGAGCTTGCCTCGGCCGATGAACGTTTCTGTTTTCCACTGCCTGATTTCTACTCCGATGCCGAAGCCGCGCCACTGCTCTGCGCCGGTTTGATTGGCTACCGTTCGCTGCTGAAGGCCGGCGAGGCAAAGCGGTTGGGCATATACGGCTTTGGCGCGGCGGCGCACATCGTCGCCCAGGTGGCGCGTTATCAGGGCCGCGAAGTTTACGCTTTCACGCGGCCGGGCGATCTTGAGGCGCAACAGTTCGCGCGCGAACTTGGCGCGGTGTGGGCCGGGGATTCGAACCAGGCTCCGCCGGCGCCGCTCGACGCCGCCCTCATCTTCGCGCCGGCAGGTCAACTGGTCGTGCAGGCGCTACGCGCGGTCGAAAAAGGCGGCGCCGTCGTCTGCGGCGGCATTCACATGAGCGAGATCCCGGCGTTTCCCTACGAACTGCTCTGGGGCGAGCGCACGATTTGTTCGGTCGCGAACCTGACCCGCCGCGACGGCGAGGAGTTTTTGGCCATCGCGCCGAAGGTCCCCGTCCGCACGTGGACGCAGACGTTTCCCTTGACGGCGGCCAACGAGGCCTTGACCCGCTTGCGCGGGGGCAAACTGCAAGGGGCGGCAGTGCTGGTTCCCGGCATGGGTTGAAGGTTTGAAATGTGACTGGAAAAAAAGAATGAAGAAACCGATTATCGATCGCCCGCGTCTCTGATAACGTATCCTTCGGTGCGCTGAAGCGGGTTCGTTTATGTCGAAGGTCACTGAACTTCATGTCAATGGGACGACGCGCGGCGTCGATGCCGATCCTGAGCGCAGTTTGCTCAGCGTGCTTCGCGACGACCTCGACCTGACCGGGACCAAGTATGGTTGCGGTGAAGGCCAATGCGGCGCCTGCACGGTGTTGCTGGAGGGCTTGCCGGCGCACTCCTGCCGCCTGCGCGTCGGCAGTGTTGGCCAGAAGAAAATCACCACCATCGAAGCGCTGGAACAAGGCGGGCGCCTGCATCCGTTGCAGGAAGCATTTCTCGAAGTCGGCGCCATGCAGTGCGCCTACTGCACTTCGGGAATGATCATGTCGGGTGTCGCCTTGTTGAAAAAGAACCCCCACCCGACTGAGGAGGAAATCGTTCGCTTCATGGAGGGGAACATTTGTCGTTGCGGCACCTACCCGCGAATCATTGCGGCCATCAAACGCGCGGCAGCCATGCCCGGAGACGCCCAGCCCGCGACTTCCGGCAGGACGGGAGGCTTGAAATGACTACGAGCGAGACATTGCTGCCCGACCACGCGGTGGAACCGGAGCGCTACGAACTCCACGCGGCGCCCATTTATCATTTCGATCTGGCCCGACGCGACTTCTTCAAAGTCTTCGGCGGCGGCATTGTCGTCCTGTTGCTGCTCGAAGAAGCGCTGGCGCAGGAGTCGGGCGGCGGACGGCGCCGCGGCGGCTTTGGCCAGCGTCGCCCACCGGAACTGGGCGCCTGGTTGCACATCGGTGAAAACGGTGTCGTGACGGTTTTCACCGGCAAAGCCGAGGTGGGCCAGAACATTCGCACGTCGCTCACGCAGGTCGTCGCCGAGGAACTGCGCCTTCCCATCAGCTCGATTCACTTGACGATGGCGGACACCGAATTGACGGCGTTCGACGCCGGGACATTTGGCAGCCGGACGACCCCCGACATGGCGGTTCAGCTCCGCAAGGTGTCCGCCACCGCGCGCGAACTGCTGATCGACCTGGCCGCCGGATTGTGGAAGGCGGACCGAAAATCGCTCATCGCCGCCGACGGCAGGATCGTTCATGGAGAAACGAAACAGTCCGCCGGCTTCGGCGAGCTGACCAAAGGCCAGAAGTTGTTGAAAGCGGTCGCCGACGATTCACCAACAACTCGCGCCGCCGATTGGAAAATCGCCGGCACACCTGTCCCCAAGGTTGACGGACGCGATTTTGTCACCGGAAAACACAAATACACGCCGGACGTCCGGCTTCCCGGGATGCTCCACGGCAAAGTGCTGCGGCCCGCCGCTTTTGGCGCGTCGCTCGCCTCGCTCGACGCAAAGCAGGCCGAGGCTCTTCCGGGCGTCACGGTCGTTCGCGACGGCGATTTTGTCGGCGTGACGGCGCCAACCGAACACGCCGCCGCGCAGGCCATCGCCGCCCTTCGCGCCGAGTGGAAAACCACGCCGCAGATTTCCGAGCGCGAACTTTTCGAACATTTGAGGGGCAAGGCGCCCGGCTCGCAAAGCAGCGGCGATTCGGCCGCTCCAAAGGCTGACCCCGGCGAAGAAAAACCGGCCGCCGGGGATTACCGGTTGCAGCAGACCTACACGGTGGCGTACATCGCCCACGCGCCGCTGGAGCCGCGCGCCGCCGTGGCTGAATGGAAGGACGACAAACTGACGGTGTGGACCGGCACGCAGCGCCCCTTTGGCGTGCGGGACGAACTCGCGCAGGTCTTCCGCCTCCCGGCGGAGCGCGTTCGCGTGATCGTGCCCGATACCGGTTCCGGTTACGGCGGGAAGCACACCGGTGAAGCGGCCGTTGAAGCAGCGCGTCTGGCAAGGTCCGCCGGCAAACCCGTGAAGCTCGTCTGGACGCGCGAAGAGGAGTTCACCTGGGCGTACTTTCGTCCGGCGGGCGTGATCGACATCACCAGCAGCATCAGCAGCGACGGCACGATCACCGGGTGGGAATGTCACAACTACAACTCCGGCGGAGCCGGCCTTCGCGCCCTTTACCACATTCCCAACCAGAAAACCGAGTTTCACCAGGCGCGCGCGCCCCTGCGTCAGGGTTCGTACCGCGCGCTGGCTTCCACCGCGAACCACTTTGCGCGCGAGTCGCATATCGATGAATTGGCCCGCCTGGCCAGGATGGATCCGCTCGAGTTTCGTCTGAAAAATCTCCAGGACGCGCGCCTGCGGGCCGTGCTGGAGATGGCGGCGAAAACGTTTGGCTGGGGCAGGAGCAAACCGCCGCCCGATCACGGCTTCGGCATCGCCGGCGGATTTGAAAAGGGCGCTTACCTCGCGACCTGCGCCGAGATCGCGGTGGCCCGCGCCGGCGCAAAGGTCCAGGTGGTCCGCGTGGTGCAGGCGTTCGAGTGCGGCGCGGTTCTGAACCCCGATCACCTGAAAAACCAGAACGAAGGCGCGATTGTGATGGGATTGGGCGGCGCGTTGTACGAAGCGATCCGCTTTGACAACGGCAAAGTTCTCAACCCGCACTTTTCCCAGTACCGCGTGCCGCGGCCGAGCGACGCTCCCCAAATCGACATCGTTTTGCTCGATCGCAAAGACCTGCCCTCAACCGGGGCGGGTGAGACGCCCATCATCGGAATTGCCCCGGCGGTCGGCAACGCGATCTGCGACGCCACCGGCGTCCGCCTGCGTTCGCTGCCCATGGCGCCGCAAGGCTTGAAGATCTAGGCCCGCGCCGCCCCGGCGGTGAACTGCCAGATTCGGCCCGTCCGTTCGCTCGCCAAGCCTCAACCCCACTCGGGGCAGGGTACAAAATATGTTATAGCTATAACAATAATTGTACCCATTTCCATGAACCGGGGTGAGGGAGGTCGGGGGCGTGAGCCGTCCATTTGGATCAGGGCCGGCGAGCAGTCGCCGGAAAGGGCAACTCGCCGCGACGACGATGAGCTACGAACCGGTGCTTTGGCTTTGAGTTCGGCGCGCGAAGGTGCTTTGTTTGCACGACAATGGAATCCGGGCCACTAACTGAACCGCTACCACCCGCGGACGCCACCCGGAGAGAGAGTCCCTACGCCGTGCTGCGAAACCGGGATTTTTCCCTCTATCTGATTGCGCGGTTCATTGCGGCGTTGGGACAACAGATGCTGACGGTGGCTGTGGGCTGGGAACTTTATGAACGCACGGGGTCGTCCCTCGCCCTGGGCCTGGTGGGGCTGACACAGATGGTGCCGATGTTATTGCTCATTCTGCCAGCCGGCCATGTGGCGGACAATTACGAACGCAAACGCACCATTCTCGGCATGGTCTTTCTCGCCACGCTGTCGAGTCTGGGTTTGATGCTGATCTCCGCCTTTCATGCCGATGTGCCGTGGATCTATTGCTGCCTTTTTGCGGCCGGGATCGCGCGCACCTTTCTCTGGCCGGCCAGCCAGGCCTTCCTTCCCCAACTGGTGCCACGGCGGATTTTTTCCCGGGCGGTGACGTGGAACACGGGCGCTTTCCATCTTTCATCGGTGCTCGGGCCGGCGGCCGGCGGGGCGTTGATTGCGCTCACGCGCCGGGCGGTGGTGGTTTACGCGATCAACGCGGCGGCGACGCTGATTTGCCTGACCTTGATTGCGCTGGTGCGCAGCCGGCAGGCCGTGGTGGCAAAAGAAGAAATGTCGCTGGCGAGCCTGCTTGCCGGCTTCAGATTCGTGCATCGGACCAAGATCATCCTCGGCACGATCACGCTTGATATGTTCGCCGTGCTGCTGGGCGGCGCGACCGCGCTGTTGCCGGTCTATGCCAAAGACATTCTGCGGTCCGGCCCGACCGGTCTGGGCATTTTACAAGCCGCTTTGCCGCTCGGGTCGGTGGTCTCGGCGGCTTACCTGGCCCATAAGCCGCCGCTGCAAAAGGCCGGTCGTGCCCTGGTCTGGGCCGTCATGGTGTTCGGTCTGGCGACGATCGCCTTCGGCTTTTCCCAATGGTTCTGGTTTTCGTTCGCGATGCTGTTCGTCTGCGGCGCGGTGGACAACGTCAGCGTCGTGGTTCGGCACACGCTGGTGCAGTTGCTCACGCCCGACGCCATGCGCGGGCGGGTGTCGGCCGTGAACAGCCTGTTCATCGGCACCTCGAACGAACTCGGCGGATTTGAATCCGGCTTCGTCGCCCACTTCTGCGGGCCGATTTTTTCGGTCGTTTCCGGCGGCGTGGGGACAATCCTCGTGGTCATTGCCACCGCCCTGATCTGGCCGGAAATGCGGAAATACGGGCGGTTGGACAGCCCGACGTGAGGCCGGAGCCTGTCTCCGTGTCGTTCTTACGGAATGAGCGCGCGATTCGGAAAACCCGGACGCAGGATCGGTCCCGTTCGGCTTCAGCCGTTCCGCATTCCGCGATAAACCGTCTTCAGACCTTCCAGCAAAGCGTTCCAGTCGTCCGGCGTCGTCTCCCAGCCGCTGCTGAAACGCAAGACGCGACCCGCTTCGTGCGGGGAATGGCCCATTGCCGCGATGACGTGCGACGGTTCCTCCTTGCCACTGGAACACGCCGAGCCGGTTGAAACGGCGAATCCCAGTTTGTCGAGCTTTACCACCCAGCGCTGCTGGCGGTCCGCGGCGGGCATCAGCGCCGAAACGGTATTCCACAGCCGCGGCTGAGCGCGGCCGACCACTTGGGCGCCGGGCAGAGCCTTCAACATGCGTTCGATGAACGCGTCGCGCCACGCGAGGCGCTGTTGAACAGCCTCCGAGTCAAACGCCGTTTTGGAAGCGATCTTACGGGCCGACCCCTTGGCCCTCCCGACGGTGGAACGATCCAGGCCTGGTTTGACGTTGCCCCCCTCCCGGGATGGGTCGGGGCTGGGTTGACTGTCGGGACACATCGTTGCCAGGCGCGCTTCGAGGGCGGCGAGCATCGAAAGAATTCCGGACACATTTTCCGTCCCGGCGCGTCGTCCTTCTTCCTGCGGCCCGCCGCGCATCAGGGGTTCGACGCGGCCTTTCGCCGGGCATTTGAGAAAACCGACTCCCTTCGGCCCGCCGAACTTGTGCGCCGCGCCGCTGGTCAAATCGCATTCGCCCAAGCCTTTCGCCGGCAGTTTCCCGATCCATTGTGCGGCGTCGCAAAAGAACGGAACCTCCCACTGGCGACAAATCGCCTGCGCCTCACGCCAGGGCTGGAGAACGCCGGTCTCGTTGTTCGCGGCCATGATTGCCACCAGCCCCGGGCGGGCATGCGCCATCTCTTCCGTCAGCCAGTTCAAATCCACGACACCCTCCTGGGTGACGGGAATCAGCCGATGCCGTTTCGGGAAGTAATGTTTCGTGGACGCGATCACGCACGGATGTTCGATGGCGGAGACCCAGACCTCCGCGTCCGGAAGAAGCGTGCGCCCGAAATGGTGGAGCACGGTGTTGTTCGATTCCGTCGCACCGGAGGTCCAGACGAGGTCGAGCGCGTCGCAGCCCAGGATTTCCGCCAGGCGCTGACGGGCGGCGGTGATCGCCGCGTCGGCCCGGCTGCCGATGCGATGAGGACTGGAGGGATTGCCGATGAATTGGTCGGCCGCCTCCAACCAGGCCCGCCGCGCTTCCGGCAGCATCGGCGTGGTGGCGTTGTGATCGAAGTAAATCACCTGGCCCGATATTTCAACGCCCATCGCTCATCACCGTGCATGGGCGGCAATAAACCACGAAACATCCTCCTTTTCGAGTCCTATTTAATGTGGTTTGGTGAACGCAGCACAGCATGGCAGCCGAGATACCAAAGACGCTCCACTACAAACGCTCGCATTTCGTGACGCAACTGCCGGTGGATTATCTTTACAGCCCGTCACATTGCTGGATTGCCCGGCCGGAGGGGGAACTGCGGCGCGTCGGATTCACCAAGTTCGCTGTGCGGATGCTGGGTGAGATGGTGGACCACGGTTTCGAAATCGAGCCGGGCGCCCCGGTGCAGGCGGGCCAGGTCCTCGGCTGGATCGAAGGATTCAAGGCCATCTCCGACCTGTTCTGCGTCGCTGAAGGGACCTTCGCCGGCGCCAACCCCCTGCTGAGGGAAAAAATCAACGTCGTGAACAAAGACCCGTATGGCGCGGGCTGGCTTTATGTGGTAAAAGGGAAGCCTGACGCGAAATGCGTGGACGTCCATGGTTATCGCGCCATGCTGGACAAGACCATCGACAGGATTCTGGAAAAACAAAAGGCCGAGGAAATCAAATGAGCCGGACTGCGAAATCTGAAGTTCGAAGCAGGAAGCCGAATTCGTCCGTTGTCCGCAGTCCGTTGTCCGCAGCAGAAGCAACGGACGACGGACGACGGACGACGGACAAGGCGCGCTACATCATGATCGGCGGCTTCCTCGGCGCCGGAAAGACGACCTCCGTGGCGCGGCTGGCACAGCGACTCACCGATCGGGGACTGCGGGTCGGCCTGATCACGAACGACCAGGGCAGCGAACTGGTGGACACAGCCATGCTGCGGTCGCGCGGATTTGCGACCGAGGAGATTCCCGGCGGCTGCTTTTGTTGCCGGTTCAATTCGCTGGTGGAGGCGGCCAACAAATTGACCGCCGCCAGCCGACCGGATGTGTTCATTGCCGAGCCGGTTGGCAGTTGCACCGATCTGGTGGCGACGGTGACCTATCCGCTGCGACGCATCTACGGCGACAGCTTTTCCATCGCCCCCCTGAGCGTGCTGGTGGACCCGATTCGCGCGCAGCGCGTCTTCGGACTGGAACAGGGCGGCAAGTTTTCCGAGAAGGTGCTCTATATCTATCGCAAACAACTCGAAGAAGCCGACATCATCGTCATCAACAAGTGCGATCTGCTGGACGGCGCCGGGAGACAAGAGTTACGCGACAGACTGGCGGCTGAGTTTCCGCGCGGGGCGCTCCTGGAAGCGTCGGCGCGGGGAGGGGAAGGCCTCGACGCGTGGTTGAGTCGCCTGACGGCCGGCGAACAAATGGCACGCGCGGCAATGGAGGTCGATTACGAGCTGTACGCCGAAGGCGAGGCGTTGCTCGGCTGGTTGAATGGCACGGTGCAATTGGCCGGCGAAAACGCCTTCGATGCGAATGCCGTGCTGAAAGGGCTGGCCGACCGGATCCAGGAGCGGTTGCGGGGCGAGGGCGCCGAGGTGGCCCATCTGAAAATGACGTTCAGCCCGGACCGCGGTTTGGCCGATATTGCGGTTGTCAATCTTGTGCGTAACGATTATGTGCCCGAGGTGTCATTAGCCCTCGAAGAACCCGTGCACAGCGGCCAACTCATCGTCAACCTGCGCGCCGAGGCGTCGCCTGACCTTCTCCGCGACGCGGTCGAGAAAGCCGTGGCCGGCCTGGCAGGACGTTTCCCGGGCCTGGACGCGAAACTGGAGCATCTGGAACATTTTCGTCCGGGCAAGCCGCAACCGACGCATCGGCTGACGGCTTTGACCTGAGCGGCCCACAACGCGTCGGGACAAATGCGCCCGTTGCGCCAAATTGAAACAATGTTAGACTGGGCGGACAAATCATGACGACGCCACCGCGCATTCTGTTCTGCAACTGCACCTACGCCCAGGTCGTGCCGAAAGAAGTGAAGCAAGCCGTCTTGCAGAAACTGTGCGAATCGGGTGTCGCCTTCGACGCCGTGGCCGATCTCTGCGAATTGTCTGCGCGGCACGATCCCTCGCTGAAACGGCTGGCTGAAGGCGGCGCGGTGAAGATCGCCGCCTGTTACCCGCGCGCAGTCAAATGGCTTTTTCACTCGGCGAAGGCGGACTTGTCGCCGGGTTCGACGGAAGTGTCGAACATGCGCGCGCAAAGCGCCGAGGAAGTTTGGAGGGCGCTGTTCAACCCGGAACTCAAACCGAATCTGCCGGAGGGAAAAGCGACGCGTCCGACCGCGACGGAGCTGCCCGCTGACCCGGCGGCCACGCCAACGACGAATGCCTGAATCCGAATGACGAAAGAATTCCGAATGACGAATACCGAACCGGTCCGTTCTCCCTCGCGGCAGCTTTTCTGTTGTTCGGGTTTCGAGTTTTCTTCATCAATTGTCATTCGGATTTCGTCATTCACACGGTGATCAGCCATGTCCCTCAAAGATCAAACCACTCTTCGCATCGTCCTCTACGAAGGCAACGGCGCACAGCCGCTCGAGATTTCCGACCGCTTCGCCGCCCTGACGGCGCTGCTCGAGAAAGGTTTTGCGGTGACGCGCGTGGGCGGCGATGGCGGTGTCGCGCCGGCCGACCGGGCTTCATTGCTGGTGCTGGGGCGCTTCGACGAGGGCAGGCCACCGCAAGCTGAAGACGCCGACGGCCAGGTGAACATCCGCTTCCAGGACATTACCGGCTTCGACGTCAATCGAGTTGCGGACGCCGTCGAGAAGGTTCGGGCCGAGACCAATGCCGCGAGGCACGGCGACTGGAAACCGTGGTTCCCGGTCATCGACTACGACCGCTGCACGAACTGCATGCAATGCCTGAGCTTCTGCCTGTTCGGCGTCTATGGCGTGGACGAACAGCAGCGGATCCAGGTCCAGAACAACGACAACTGCAAGACCAACTGCCCCGCCTGCTCGCGCGTCTGCCCGGAAGCCGCCATCATGTTCCCGAAGTACAAAGCCGGCCCCATCAACGGCGACGTGGTGAGCGACGCCGATCTCCAGCGCGAGAAGATGAAGATCGACATTTCGGCGCTGCTCGGCGGCGATGTCTATGCGATGCTGCGCGAACGCAGTGAAAAGGCGAAGTCGCGTTTCTCCAAGGAACGTGACGCGGACAAAGCGCTCCAGGAACGCCAGAAATGCCTCGTGAAACTCGCCAGCGCCGGCGACATCCCGCCGGAGGTGCTGATGTCACTGCCGTCGCCGGAGGAAATTCAGCGCCGGGCGGAAGCAGCGAAGGCCAGGGCCCAGGCGGCGCTGGCCGGTCAGAATTTATGAAAGAGAAATCATTCGAGCTTCGACCGACGTTGGGCATCAAACTCGTTTTGACGGTTTTGTGTGCAGTTGCCGGAGCCATCCTGGCGGTCCACCTGTTTCGCTGAAGTTCAAATCGAATGTTTCCCCGGCTCGCCACCCGAATTCTCCGCACAACCGACAAGCGTTGCTTGTGGAAGTTCGCGTGGAACTTCGGCGTGCGCGGAATGTTGTCGGTCGAAAAGTTCAAGCGGCGCATCAAACGCGGCGAATACTTCCCGCCGTTCCTCTACCTTTCCATCATCAACTCGTGCAACCTGCGCTGCCAGGGCTGCTGGGTGGACGTGGAGGAGAAGGACGCCATCGACCTCGACACGCTGAATTGCACCATCACCGACGCCAAACAGCACGGCAACGCTTTCTTCGGCATACTCGGCGGGGAACCGTTCATGCACCCGGCGTTGCTCGACCTTCTGGCGGCGCATCCGGATTGTTACTTTCAACTGTTCACCAACGGCCAATTCATCACGGAGAAGGTCGCCAACCGCTTGCGCCAGTTGGGCAACGCCACGCCGCTGGTCAGCATTGAAGGCCGCGAAATGACGAGCGACGAACGGCGCGGGAAGAAGGAGGTGTTCAACAAGACCCTGCGCGGTCTGGAACATTGCCTGCGGGCCGGGCTTCTTACCGGTGTGGCCACGAGCGTCTGCCAATCGAATATCGACGAACTGCTGACCGAACAGTGGCTGCGCGAACTGATCGACCGGGGCGTGCATTACGTCTGGTATCACACCTACCGCCCGGTCGGGCCGAAGATGAATCCGCAACTCGCCTTGCGGCCCGACCAACTGGTGCGCGTGCGGAAATTCATTGTCGAAATGCGCGCGAAAATGCCCATCGCCATTGTCGATGCCTACTACGACCACGACGGCCGGGCGCTTTGCCCGATGGCCACCGGCGTGAGTCATCACATCAGTCCGCGCGGCGACATCGAGCCCTGTCCGATCATTCAATTCGCGGTGGAGAACATCCGCGATTCGCGCGGGGTTTTTGAGACCATGCGCGACTCGGCGTTCCTGCGCGATTTTCGCGAATTGTCGGCAAAGGCGACGCGCGGTTGCGTGGTTTTGGAACGGCCCGATCTGGTGAAGGCGCTCGTGGTGAAACATGGTGCGCGCGACACCACGGTTCGAGGCAGGGCCATGACCGAGCTGGAGAGCATGAAGCCGCGTTTCAGCCAGTGGCTGCCGGGCGAGGAAGTGCCGGAGCAGCACTGGATGTATCGGCTTGCGAAGAAGTACTGGTTCAGCGACTTTGGCGC
>WNGA01013716.1_pt1 | contig 11912 bp, 10 predicted proteins | sample 5400061 | NCBI WGS metagenome assembly WNGA01 (sample SAMN13153366, study PRJNA577476) | soil metagenome | isolation source: 100 cm soil or saprolite under grassland replicate 2 | place: USA:California | collected 2016-06-15
GCGTAATCGAACAGATCGTCGGATCCATAAGGCCAGTAGAGCGGGCCGATCCAGCCCGCCAGCGCGACCGACGGCGGCGGGGTAATAACGGGACGCAGCCGTTCGGCGGGCGGGGCGGGCGGACGCGCATCGGGCGCGCCGGGCGGAATGCCGCGACGGAGCTCAGGGATGGGGAGCGGCGGGCGCAGGGCCGATGCGGCCAGGACGATCCGGCGATGCCGCGCCAGCGCCCGGCGGTAGCGCTGCTCGCGCAATGCAAACCGGCGCTTGGCGATCCGCGCGGCAACCCGCAGCGGCGCCGTCATCGTGTAGACGACCTTCTTGTAGTTGGACCGTTTGCGCGCGTCGGCGTCGGTCGGCACGGCGACCAGCGCCGCCAGCACGGCGATGATGAAGATATCGGCACGGCGCATGACCGGCCCCTTCGGTTTTTCCGCAGCACCCACATCGCGCGACATCGCCGACGGCTCTGTTTCAGCTTAGTCGAGTACCGATGGTAGCAAAAGTGCGAATGCGGACTCGGGCGCCGGCGACAAAGTCCAGCGCGCCTACTCCGATCCCGCCATTCCGGCCTTTTCCACGATCTTGCCCCAGCGGACGATCTCGCTCTCCACGAACCGCTTGAGCTCGTCGGGCGACGGCGACACCTGGGGCAGCGTGCCGTCCCGGACCAGCGTCTGCACGATCGCGGGATCGCTCATGGCCTCGCGAATGGCGGCGTGTAGTTTCTCGATAATCGGCTGCGGGACGTCCCCGGTCGTCGTCACGGTGTGCCAGGATGCGGTGTCGAAGCCGGGGACGCCGACCTCCGCGAGCGGCGGAATGTCCGCGACCGCCTCCACGCGCTGCGCCGTCGTCACGCCGAGCGCGCGCAGCTTGCCCGCCCGGATCAGCGGCAGCGCCGGCGGCACGTCGCTGAACATCATGTGGATGTGCCCCCCGACCACGTCGTTGAGGGCGGGCGCCGAGCCCTTGTACGGGACGTGCACCAAGTCGAGCCCGAAGATGCTCTTGAACATCTCGGCGTTAAGGTGATGGAACGTGCCCGGTCCCGGCGTGCCGAAAGAGATCGGCTTCTCCTTCGCCAGCCTGACGAGATCGGCGACCGAGTGGACCGGCAGCGCCGGATCGACCACGAGCACGAACGGCACGCGCGCCAGCAGCGCGACCGGGGTGAGGTCTTTGCGCGGGTCATAGGGCAGGTTCTTGCGCACGGTGACGTTGATGGCGAGCACGGTGCTCGAGGCCATCATGATCGTGTAGCCGTCGGGCGCCGCATGCGCGACCGCGGCCGCCGCCGTCACGCCGCCGCCGCCCGGCCGGTTGTCGACGATGAACGGCTTGCCCAGCCGCTGCTCCAGCTTCTGGCTCAACAGCCGCGCGAACAGGCTGGTGACGCCGCCGGGCGCGAACGGCACGACGAAGGTGACCGGCCGCGCGGGATAGTCCTGCGCCGGCGCGCGGTGACCGGGGGCGGCGAGAAACACGAGGGTCAGCAGTGTCGCGAGTGCAGGCCTGTTCATGACCCCTTTCCGTCGCCGCGCTTTGACCGGCTCTGGTATCGCGTCCGATCGTCGCCCGTGCATAGTGCCCCTCGTACAAAGCCCTGTATAGAGAACCTGTTTGGTTGCTAGTGCGGTGGATCAATGGCTAGCAAAGGCTATGACTACATCATCGTCGGCGCCGGCTCGGCGGGCTGCGTGCTGGCCAATCGGCTCAGCGAGGGCGGCGACGCGACGGTGCTCCTGCTCGAGGCCGGCGGGCGCGACCGTCATCCCTTGATCCACATTCCGCTCGGCCTCGGCCGCATGCACGCGCGCGGCATGTTCGACTGGGGCTACCACACCGAGCCCGAGCCGAACCTGAACGGCCGCCGGATCGAGGCGATGCGCGGCAAGGTGCTGGGCGGCTCGTCCTCGATCAACGTCATGGCGTTCACGCGTGGCCATCCCGGCGACTACGACCGCTGGGCGCAGAAGGGCGCGCTCGGCTGGTCCTACGCCGACGTGCTCCCGTACTTCAAACGCTGCGAGACCTGGCAGGGGGGCGAGAACGAATGGCGCGGCGGGGCGGGGCCGGTCGGCGTCGAATGGGCCAGGACCCGCGATCCGCTCTTCGACGCCTGGATCGAGGCGGGCAAAGCCGCCGGTTTTCCCCATACCGAGGACTATAATACCCGGCTGCAGGAAGGTTTCGGCCGCAGCCAGTACTCGATCCGCAACGGCCGGCGTTCCTCCGCCGCCACCGCCTACCTCAAGCCGGCTCTGGCCCGCCGCAACCTTGCGGTCGAGGTCGGCGCGCACGCGACCCGAGTGACGTTTCGTGGCACCCGCGCGACCGGCATCGAATACCTCAAGGACGGAAAGGCCGTGCACGCCGACGCCGCGCGCGAGGTGATCCTGTCGCTCGGCGCGTTCAACACGCCGCAGGTCCTGATGCTCTCCGGCATCGGCCCGGCCGATCACCTGCGCGCCATGGGCGTCAAGCCGCTCACCGATCTGCCGGTCGGCAAGAATCTGCAGGACCACCTCGCCGCCTACGTGAACTACGCGCGGCCCAATCCGGGGACGTTCCACCGGGAAATGCGCTGCGACCGCATGGCGGTCAGCATGCTCCGCGCGTACCTCACTGGCACCGGGCCGGGCACCGTCGTGCCGGGCGGCTTGCATGCCTTCATCAAGACGCGGCCGGAGCTGGCGGTGCCGGACATCGAGTTCATGTTCCGCGGCACGTCGACCGATCCGCACCTGTGGTTTCCCTATCTGCGCCCCGCCTATGGCGACGGCTTCGGCATCCGGCCGACGCTCCTGCATCCGGACAGCCGGGGCGAAGTTTTGTTGCGCTCGGCCGATCCGCGCGATCCGCCGCGCCTCTGCTACCGGTTCTTCACCGCGGCCAACGATCTGCCGACCTTGCGCGAAGGGTTCAAACGCGCGCGCGCGGTGGCCCAGCAGAAGCCGCTCGATCCCTATCGCGGGGCAGAGATCGCGCCCGGCTCGCAGGTGAAGAGCAACGGCGAGATTGACGCCTGGCTCAGGAGCGTCGTGATCACGGCCCATCATCCCGCCGGCACCTGCGCCATGGGCATCGGGCCGGACAGCGTGCTCGACCCCGAGCTGCGCGTGCGCGGGATCGAGGGCCTGCGCGTGGCCGATGCCTCGGCGATGCCCGACCTCGTGTCGGCGCACATCAACGCGTGCGTGCTGATGATGGCGGAAAAGGCGTCCGACCTGATCCGCGGGCGACGGGCGCCAAGTTCGCAGTAGTCGTGTCCCGGACGCGGTGCAGCGCAAGCGCAAAGCGCGCAGCGGTGCACCGCTGATCCGGGACCCCGGTCCTTCAAATGGCAACCGGGGTCCCGCGTCTGCAGCGCACCACTCCGCTCCGCTTCGTGTTGCGCTGCGCGCGGGACACGCCCCCTTACTTCGCCTCGACGTTCGCCGCCTTGAGGATGGGCGACCAGCGGGCGATTTCCGCCTTCACGAAGCTGTCGAACCTGGCCGGCGTCCGCTCGTCCTTAACCGGGACCGAGCCGCCGAGATCGGCCAGCCGTTTCTTCACGGCCGGATCGTCGAGCGCTATGTCCAATGCCGCCGCGAGCTTGTCGATGATCTCCTGCGGCGTGCCCTTCGGCGCGAAAATGCCGGCCCAGATGCTCATCTGATAATTGACGCCGCCGTCCCTTGCCGGGGGCACCTCCGGCAGCGCCGCCAGGCGCTCGGTGGCGGAAACCCCGTAGGCCTTGATGGTGCCCGCGACGATCTGCTGCGCCACGCTCACCGCCTGCTCGCACAGGAAATCGACGTGGCCGCCGACCAGATCGTTCATCGCCGGACCCGTGCCGCGATAGGCGACGAGTGTCGGCTTCACGCCGGCCTCCGCGGTGAACAGCAGGCATGCCATGTGCGAGGACGAACCGATGCCGCCATGCGCCTGCTTCACGCTGTCGCCGTTTCTCTTCAGATAGTCGACGAACTCGCGCAGGTCCTTGGCCGGGAAGTCCTTCTTCGCGACGATCACCGCCGGCGCGTGCGCGGTGAAACCGATCGGCTCGAAATCCCGCACCGAGTCGTACTTGACGCCCGGCGTCAGCACCGGCGCCGACACATGGGAGCCCATGCTTCCGGCCAGCAACGTATAGCCGTCCGGCGGCGCCGCCGCGACGCGCGCGCTTCCCAAGGTACCGCCGGCGCCGCCGACGTTCTCGATGACCAGCGATTGGCCGAGCGTCTTGCCCATGCGCTCCGTCACGATGCGCGCGACGACGTCGCTCGGTCCGCCGGCGGGAAACGGCACCACCACCGTAATGGGCCGCGCCGGATAGCTCTGCGCATGAACGCCGGCCGGCGCCAAGCCCAAAACAACGGCGCACGCAAGCCCCGCGGACAGAAATCGCATCGCAAGAATCCTCCCTGTTTTTCTTGGTGCAACCGCCTTTGCTAAAGCGCGAGCTCATCCCCGACGATTCCGGATTTCGTGACGGAATCGAAAAGCTCATCGTCGTGGGTGACCAGAATGGTGATGGTCCCCTCGGTTTCGTGGACGCCCTTGAGCCACCGCAATTGCGCCGTCACGGCCGCAACATCCTCCTTCACCCAGGGCGCCGCCTTGCCCTTGACGTGCCGGATATTGTCCATGATCCAGGCGGAATCGACGCTGTGCAGGATCTCCTGGCCCGATTGCAGCCTGATGAAGACCATTTGCGAATCCGGACTGTGCCCGGCCGCCTTGATCAGCACGATCCCCGGCGCCACCGGATAGCAGCCCGGATAGTCGAGCACGATGAAGTGCTGGATCGCCTCCGCCGACAGCTTCAGGTGCGGCCGGTGCGGCGTATTGACGAGGCACACCGCCGTATCGGTGGTGATGATGGTCTTCTGCGCCAGCGCCGATAAATTGGGGGCGCTCAACACTCCGGCCACGTGATCGGCATGGTGGTGCGTGAAGACGATCAGGCGCGCCGCATTCAAGGCGCGTTGCAGCTTGGCAAACTGCTCCGGGAAATACGGCTCCGGCTTGTCCGGGCTGAAGGAATCGTGCGTGGCCTTGTCCAGCCCGGAGTCGATCATCACCGCGCCATCCGGATAGACGACCTGGAAGGCCGTGCGCGGCATGGTGACCGGCGTATCGTCGCCGCCCTGGATGACGAACTTGCGCGGCCGGATGCTGGCGGCGACCCGGATGCCGTTGACCTTAACGGGCAGCGCCCCCGGCAGCACCGTGCTCATGGCCCGGATGGTCGCGAGATCGGGATTGAACGCCGTCACGGCGGCATCGCCAGCGTCGGCATCGACCACGTCGGACACGACGGTTAAGCCTTATTCCGCCGCCGTCCTTTGAATCGCCGGAACGCCGCGCGCCTTCACCACGACCTTGATCGCGTCCTCGACCCGGTCCTTGGCATAGCGGATCGCCGTCGGCAGGTCGTCCAGCGCGAAGGTGTGCGTATGAATCTTGGTCGCGTCGAACCGCTTCTGCGACATGAAGGCCTCGGCGCGGTGGGTCGCGCTCTTGCCCTCGCCGCGGATGCCGTAGAGGTAGATGTTGTTGCGTACGATGTGGGCGACGTCGACCGGCACTTCCTCGTGCGCGAACGCCGCGAGGCAGACCTTGCCGCCGCGGTTGACCATGCGGACCGCCTCGTTCACCGCGTTGGTCGCGGCCGAGCATTCGAGCACGTAGTCGACGCCCTTGCCGCCGTTGAGCCGCTTCACCGCCGCGACCACGTCCGGCTCCTTTCGGATATTGACGACGTGATCGGCGCCCAGATCGAGCCCGATCTTGAGGCGGTTGTCGCGCGTGCCGGTCAGGATCACCGGCTGCGCGCCGAGCGCCTTGGCCACCGCGACGCCGAGCAGCCCGATCGGGCCGGGCCCGGTCACCACCACGCTCTCGCCGGCAACGAGGCCGCCCAGCTCGGTCAGCCCGTACATCGCCGTGCCGGCCGTTACGACCAACGTCGCCTCCTCGTCCGACATCGCGTCCGGGATCGCCACCAGCGTGTTGATGTTGTTGACCTGGTACTCGCAGAAGCCGCCGTCGGTGGTGAAGCCGTTGGCGCGGTGGCCCTTGTCCACGTCGCCGTAATTGAGGCCGTAGTTGTGGCACGAGGTGTACATGCCCTCGCGGCAGCGCTTGCATTGGCCGCAGCCCGCGTGGATCTCGACCGTGATGCGCTCGCCGATTTGGTACTCGTCGACCCCGGGCCCGAGCGCGACCACCGTGCCCATGTACTCATGTCCCGGCGTCCAGTTCTTATTGAACGGCAGGCCGCCCTCGATCATCGCCGGGGGCCCGTGATAGATGTTCTCGAGATCGGTGGCGCAGATCGCGACCGCGTCGATGCGCACCAGCACCTCGGCCTTTTTCGGCACCGGCACCGGCTTATCGGTGAGCGCAAGCTCACCCGGATCGCCCAGCACCCACGCCTTCATGGTGTCGGGAATGGGCCAGTCGGGGCTCGTCTTCACACCGGGCGGCGCGTACATGCTCATGGTCCTCCTCGGCGCCGGCTCGGCATCGCTCTTCCTCAAGCAGGCGCGAACCCCACGCATCGACGGATTGTTTTCTCAAGGGCAAAATATCAACACCGAAGGAGCACGGTGGCAAGCGGGAATAACGCCGCTGCAATGGCGCCTCACTTGTCCACCGCGGCGCGGATATAGGCCCAGATTGCCTCGACCTGCTTCGTTTCGAGGGCGCCGCGCCAGGGCGGCATCTGGTTCTTTCCGTCGAGCACCACGGTGAAGAATCGGTCGCGATCTTCCGGTCGCAGCCGCCGCAGGTCGGAGGTCACGCCGCCGCTGGTGTTGCGCAACTGATCGCCATGGCAGGAGGAGCAATAGTCCCCATAGATGGCCGCGCCCGCCTCGACCGCATCGGTGCCGGCGTGGGCCGCCGACGCGATCGAGACGAGCGCGAATACGCACGCGGCATGCGGCGCCCTGCTCATGCGGCGCGGGCCTGTCGCGGGACGACCCAACCCGCCCTCAGTTGGCCGAGGCCGCGCGCTGCGGCCCGGAATATTCCTCGAACAGCTTGAACGTCCACACGCTGCCGCCGGCCGGAACGTTGGCGAGGTTGGGATCGCCCGCGCGCATGACGTAGGGGCCGGTCGCACCGCTGGTGACGGTGAGGTACTGCTTGCCGTCGTGCTCCCAGGTGATCGGCTGGCCGACGATGCCGGCCGAGGTCTGGAATTCCCACAAGGTCTTGCCGGTGTCGGCATCGAGTGCGATGAACTCGCCGGTGAGCCGGCCGGTGAAGACGAGGCCGCCCGCGGTCACCAAGGTGCCGGCGAAGTTCGGGGTCTTGTTGGGGACCGCCCACTTCGACTGGCCGGTGAGGGGGTCGATCGCGCGCGTGTAGCCGCGGCCATTGGGATCCTCATAGAGATAGACGAACGGCCGTTTCACGCCGTAGGCCGGTTGTCCAGGCTTGAGATTGGAGACCTCCGAGAGCGGCAGGAGCTGATAGTCCCAACCGAAATCCATCGAGTTGAGGTAGATCAGCTTGGTCTCCGGGTTGTACGCCATCGGGTGCCAGTTCTTGCCGCCGACGAGCGCTGGAAAGACCTGCACCTGCTTGCCTTCAAGCGCGCCTTTGGTGACATCGGTCCACACCGGACGGCCGGTGGCGAGATCGATGCGCTCGGCCCAGGTGACCCTGACGAACGGGTTCGCCTTCAGGAGCTTGCCGGTTGCGCGCTCGAGGACATAGAGGAAGCCGTTGCGGTCCGCCTGCATGATGACTTTGCGCGGCGTCCCGTCGACGGTGAGGTCGGCCTGCACCAGCTCGTTGACGCCGTCGTAGTCGAAGGGATCGTTTGGCGTCTTCTGGTATGACCAGACCACTTTGCCGGTCTTCGGCTGTATGGCCAGGATCGAGTTGGTGTGGAGGTTGTCGCCCTTGCGGTTGAGCGGATTCCATGGCGCGGGGTTGCCGGTTCCCCAGAAGACGAGATCGAGTTCCGGATCGTAAGAGCCCGTGATCCAGGTGCTGCCGCCGCCGATCAGGACCGAGTCGCCGATCCAGGTCTCCGAGCCCGGCTCGCCCGGCGCCGGAACGGTGTAGGTGCGCCACAACTGCTTGCCGGTCTGCGTGTCCAGACCTTCGAGGTAGCCGCGGTGGCCGAATTCCGCGCCGGCCACCCCGGCGATCACCACGCCGTCGGCGACGAGCGGGGCAACGGTCATCGAGTAGCCGTCCTTCGGATCGGCCGACTTCGTGCGCCACACCTCCTTGCCGGTCTTGACGTCGAGCGCGATCACATGCGCGTCGAGCGTCGTGCGGTAGAGCTTGCCGTCGAACAGCGCGGCGCCGCGGTTGACGATGCCGCAGCACACGACGCGCGTGGTCTCCGGCGGATACTCGATCACCGACTTCCAGATCTGCCTGCCCGAAAGGGCGTCGAGCGCCACGGTCTTTTCGTGATCGGTGAGATAGATGATGCCGTCCTTGACCAGAGGCTGGGCCTCCTGGCCGCGGTTGTCCGCCATGCTGTAGGACCAGGCGGGCACCAGCCGCTTGACGTTGTCGCGGTTGATGTGGGTGAGCGGGCTGAAGCGATTTTGCGCATAGCCCATGCCGTAGGTGAGGACGTCACCCGGCGTCTTGTGGTCATTCTTCAGGTCGTCCGCGCTCTGGGCGAGCGCGAGCACCGGAACCGCAGCGCTCATCAGCGCCGCAACGAGTGCAGACCGCATCATGATGTTTCCTCCCGATGGCCGGCTCTTTGCTGTCCGACCGATTGGCGCGAGGGCTCACGCCGCTGGCAATCATAGCCGGCAGCGGCGATGATGAACAATGCAGACCGCATGGGAGCACGGCTGCGCCCGGCACAGGCCTCCCCGCGCGGCGCGAACTGAAGGATGAATTCGCCCATGACCGCGTCCGACACCGCAGGATCGCAGGCGCAGGTTCGTATCGTGGTGATGAACGGAGACGGCATCGGCCCCGAGATCACCGCTGCCACGCTGCACGTGCTGCACGCGGTGGACCGCCTGATCGACCTCGGCTTGACCTTCGAAGAGATGCCGATCGGGCTTGCGGCGCTGCGATCGCACGGCACGACCTTGCCCGATCCGTCATTTGCGGCGGCCAGTGAGGCCGACGGCGTGATCCTCGGCCCGGTGTCCCACAACGACTACCCGCCGGTCGCCGAGGGCGGCGTCAATCCGTCGGGCGAGCTGCGCAAGCGCCTCGACCTCTACGCCAATATCCGTCCGGCGCGGTCGCGCCCGGGTTTCCCGCCGCGCTGCGGCAAGCTGGTCGACCTCGTCATCGTGCGCGAGAACACCGAAGGTTTCTACGCCGACCGCTCGATGTACTTCGGGCTCGGCGAGATCATGCCGACCCCCGACCTCGCGCTGTCGCTGCGCAAGATCACGCGCGCGGGCTCGACCCGCATCGCCGAAGCCGCGTTCCGTCTCGCCGCGCGCCGCCGCAACAAGGTGACGGCAGTGCACAAGGCGAACGTGCTGCGGATCTCCGACGGGCTGTTCCTCGACTGCGTGCGGGCGGTTGCGGCGCGTTATCCGACCGTCGCCTACGAGGAGCGCATCATCGACGCCATGGCGGCGCTGCTGGTGCGCGACGCCGGCGTGTTCGACGTGATCGTCACGACCAACATGTTCGGCGACATCCTGTCCGACGAAGCCTCCGAGATCGCCGGCAGCCTCGGCCTGGCCGCATCCCTCAACGCGGGCGCGGAGCACGCGGTGGCGCAGGCGCAGCATGGCTCGGCGCCGGACATCGCCGGGCGCGATCTCGCCAACCCGTCCTCGCTGATCGGCTCGGCCGCGATGCTGCTCGCCTGGCTCGGCGAGCGCCGCCGCAGAGACCGCCTGGCGAAGGCGGCCGAACTCATCGACCGCGCGCTCGATGAGGTGATCGCACATCCGCAAGGGCGGACCGCCGACCTCGGCGGCCCGCTCGGCACGAAGGCGTTCGGCGAGCGCGTGGCGGCGACGGTGGCGGAACTGGTTGGTACGCGCTTCGCGTAGCCCGCATGGAGCGGAAGCGGGATGCGGGGGATGGCACCCCCGGATTACGCTTCGCTTCATCCGGGCTACGACGGCCACGCCTGCGCGAGCACGCCCAACGGGCTCGACAGCACCAGGGCCGTGGCGACGAGCGAGCGCCACATGGGTGTTTCCCCCGCTCATCCCGTGTCTTTTGACACGTCGGTCTCCGCGGCTAGTGCCCCGTTTCCGAAGTTCGTGATACATTGCGGCACTCTCTTACACGAACTTCGGAAACAAAGGGGCACTAGCAAGTATATGATTCTAGTGCCGCTTTTCGATTTGAAGTTCCTAAATGAACTTGCCGCTAGGATTTGAAGTTCCTAAATGAACTTGCCGCTAGCGCTGTAGGAACTTCAAATCGGCGGCACTAGCATAAGCCAACACGGGAACCGAAACAGCCGGGAGGAGCCCACCGTGACATCGCGGACCACGATTCTCGGCGTCGCGGCCTTCGCCCTGGCTCTCGCTGCAACCCAGGCGCTGGGCGAGCCGCTCAAGATCGCCTCGCCGCAGCGCGGAAGCTGGGAGGGCGCCGTCCCGGAGCTCGGTCAGCAGCAGGGCATCTTCAAGAAGCACGGGCTCGAGCTCGACATCCTGTTCACGGCCGGCGGCGGCGAGACGTTGCAGGCGGTGATTTCCGGCGCGGTCGACATCGGCTTGAGCGCCGGCACGCTGGCGATTCTCGGCGCCTTCCAGAAGGGCGCGCCGCTGCGCATCATCGGCGCGAGCTCGACCGGCGCGCGCGAGCTGTTCTGGTACGTCGTCGCCGATTCACCCCTGCAATCGATGCGCGAAGCCAACGACAAGACGATCGCCTATTCGACAACCGGATCGTCGACCAACATCGCGGTCCTGCGCTTCATCGACGAATACAAGCTCAAGGCCAAGCCGGTCGCGACCGGCGACGTGACCGCGACCATCACCCAGGTGATGACGCGCCAGGTGGATGTCGGCTGGTCGGTCGCGCCGTTCAACCTGAAGCCGCTCGAAGAGGGCAAGATCCGCATGATCGCGCGCGCGAGCGATCTTGCCACCATCCGCGGCCAGACCATTCGGGTGCAGATCGCCAACGTGAACGCGCTCACGCAAAAGAAGGATTTGGTCGAGCGGTTCATCAAGGCCTATCGCGAAACGCTGGACTGGATGTATGCAAGCCCGGAGGCATTGGAGAAATATCTCAAATTCTCCGGCTTCGCCGAGGACGTCGTCAAACGCACGTTGAAGGATTTCATCCCGAAGGAAAGCCTGCAGACGGAACAGGTTTTGGGCCTGGACGAAGCGATGCAAGACGCCGTGCGGTTCAAATACCTGTCCGGCCCGCTGACACCGCAGCAGGTAAGAGACCTCATTCAGATTCCGACCGTATCGCGCTGAGTTTTGTGGGGTGGGCAAAATCGCTGCCGGAGCTACCGGCTGGCGCAAGTTCCGGCTAAGCGTCATTCGAACGACGCAATCGTAGCCCGGATGAAGCGAAGCGAAATCCGGGAGCGGCTCTCCCCCGGATTGCGCTGCGCTCCATCCGGGCTACGGAACTACAGGAATTTCGAGCGGGGCTGCAGGCCGAGCAGATGCTGCCCCAACAGCTCGAAATTCGACGCGTTCGCCTGCACCTGCTGCGACACGCTGTGCATGTCGCGGAAGCGCCGCTCGAACGCATTGCCTTCGAAGATCGCCGTTGCGCCGGCCGCATGGTAGGCGGCATCGACCACCTCGCGCGCTTGGTGCGAGGCGTTGATGATCGCCATCCGGAGCGTGGCGCGCTGATCGACCGTGATGCTTTCACCCGCGACCGCCACGTCCCACAGATCGCGCAAGGTCTGCACCAGGAAGATGTGCGCCGCCTGCAGCCGCGTCTCCGCGAGCCCGGTCAGCAATTGGATCGACGTA
>WNGA01017549.1_pt1 | contig 11912 bp, 10 predicted proteins | sample 5400061 | NCBI WGS metagenome assembly WNGA01 (sample SAMN13153366, study PRJNA577476) | soil metagenome | isolation source: 100 cm soil or saprolite under grassland replicate 2 | place: USA:California | collected 2016-06-15
GGGTCACCTACTGCTGCGGCATCGTCCATCACCGGAACGGTGACACCACGGCCGGTGAGAGCATGAGCCATCACACGGTCGAGCTCTTCAAGCGCTTCCGGCCAGACGAGGTCGTCATGTGGTGCCCGTCCTGCATCCACTTCTACGACGACGTCCTCGGGCAGCGCTTGCCGTTCCGCGTACGCCACGTGACCGAGTTCCTCGTCGATCAGCTGCCGCGGCTCGACTTCACTCGTCGCGTCGACGCCCGGGTGGCGCTCCACCGCCACGCGGTCGGCGAGGCACGCCGGCGCGAGGGCGCGGCGTGTCGGCGCCTGCTGGAAGCGTTGCCGGGCGTCGAGTACGTCGACATCGAGCCGACACTCGACTTCGACCGCTCGTGCGGGCCCGGCGTGCCGCAGAAGCTCGGCCCCGAGCGCTGGGACGCGCTCGTGCGGGACGAGCTCGCGCGGGCGGCCGCGGGCGGCGCCACCACGATGGCGACGATCTACCACGGCTGCCAGCGCATGACGTGCCACTTCGAGGAAGAGCAGCCGCTCGCCATCGAGCACTACCTGTCCGTCTTCGCGCGCGGGCTCGGCATCGAGTTCGAGGACACGTACAAGAAGTACCGGCTCTGGAAGGACCCGGAGCGCGTGCTGGCCGAGATGACTCCGTGCCAGCAGGCGAGCGGGGTCGATCCCGCCCGCGCCCGCGAAGTGGTCGCGCGCATCTTCCCGGCCTGAACGGGGCCACGACGACGGGCCGTCCGCCGGCCGCGCCCGCGATTGCCGTCATCGATCTCGCGCCGTACCGGGCCGGCGACCCCGCCGGCACGAAGCGAATCGTCGAGGCCGTCGGTGAGGCGTGCGAGCGGATCGGCTTTCTCGTGATCACGGGCCACGGCGTCCCCGACGCGCTCGTGCGCCGCGTCTTCGACGTGTCGCTGGAATTCTTCGACCTGCCGCTCGCCGAGAAGCTCGCCACGCGCTCCGACGATCCGGGAATCCCCCGCGGCTACAGCGCGCTCGCCAGCAAGAGCCTCGGGCGCACGTACGGGCTCGACACGCCGTCCGATCTGCGCGAGCAGTTCTTCGTCGGCCCGCTCGCGGACTGGGCCGCGCACTTCCGGCGTTTCCCGGGCGCGGCCAAGGTCTACGCGCCCAACGTCTGGCCGGCGCGGCCCGCGGGGTTCCGCGAGGTCTTCACCGAGTTCTACCGGGCCCAGGAGCGTCTCGCCCGCGAGCTCATGCGGATCTTCGCCCTGGCGCTCGCACTACCCGAGGCCTGGTTCGATGGCGCGATCGACCGCCACTTCAGCACCTGCCCGAGCAATCTCTACCCGGAGCCGGCCGGCGAGCCGCTGCCGGGTCAGCTCCGCGCCGGTCCGCACACGGATTTCGGGAGCCTCACCATCCTCGCGGTCAACGACGCTCCCGGCGGGCTTCAAGTCGAGTTGCCCGGCGGCGCGTGGCTGGACGTGAGCCCGGCCCCTGGCCAGTTCGTCGTCAACCTCGGCGACATGATGGGGCGCTGGACCAACGATCGATGGCAGTCCACCGTCCATCGCGTCGTCAACCCGCCGCGCGAGCAGACGACGAGTAGCCGGCGGCAAACCGTGGGGTTCTTCCTCCACCCCAACTACGACGCTCGCGTTACGTGCTTGCCGACCTGCACCGACGCGGAGCACCCGCCGCGCTACGCGCCGATCCTCGCTGGCGAGCACATGCTGGCCAAGCTCGAGCGCCGCGAGACGCGCACCTGATCATGGACTACCTGGATCGGCTCGCCGCGTGGGCCGTCACCACGCCGATCGACGCGCTGCCGACGGCGGTGCGCGAGCGCGCCTGTCTGGTGATCGCGGATAGCCTCGGCGTGACCGCTCACGGGATGCAGACGCCGGAGATGCGGGAATTCGTCGCGCGGCACCTTGCGGACGGCCGTCCCGGTCGGGCGTCGGTGATCGGCGGCGGCCGGCGGACCGAGCCCGCGAGCGCGGCGCTCCTCAACGGCACGGCCGGCACCTGGATCGACATGAACGAGGGCAACCTCTACGCGAACGGCCATCCCGGCATCCAGGTCGTCCCGCTCGCGTGGGCCCTCGCCGAGCAGGACGCGAGACCGGGACGCGACCTGCTCGCCGCCTTCGTCGTCGGCTACGAGGTGAGCGCGCGGATCAAGCGAGCGTCCGCCACGCGCCTGGCCGTGCATCCGCACGGGACGTTCGGCACCATCGGCGCGGCGGTGGCGCTGGCCCGTCTGCTCGGCTACGACACCGCCGCCGCGCGCGAGATCATCAACGTGAGCGCCACCCTCGGCGTGGCCGCCAGCCGCCGCGCGCTCACCACCGGCGCCACGGTGCGCAACGTCTACACCGGCCTCAGCGGCTCGATGGGATGGCTGGCGCACACGCTGGTGCAGAGCGGATTCACCGGAGAGCCCGACGGGGTCGGGTCGGTGTACGGCGCGATCTACGCCGATCGTCTCGACCGCGAGGCGGTGGTGAAGGGACTCGGCGAGGAGTTCCTGCTGCCGCGGGGGTTCATCAAGGTCCACGCCTGCGGGCGCTACATCCACGGCGCGCTCGACTGCGTCGAGACCCTGATGGCGCGGCGCCCGCTCGCCGCAGACTCCATCCAGGCCATCCGTGTCCGGACCTACGCGATGGCCGCGAGCCTCGGCCACACCGACGTCCGCTCGGAGTTCGGCGCCCGCTTCTCGCTGCCCTTCGCCGTCGCGTCGCTCATCTGTCACGGGCACTCGGGGCTGGACAACTACGACGCGGCCGCCGTGGCCGACCCGAAGATCCAGGCGCTGGCGCGTCGCGTGGGGGTCGTGGAGGACGCCGACTTCACCCGCGCCTTCCCCGCGCGACAGCCCACCGAGGTGACCGTGACGCTCGCCGACGGCACGGAGATCTCGGAGCGCGCCGATCACCATCGGGGCGAGGCCGAGAACCCGCACCCGGCCGACGCCGTGCGGCGAAAGTTCCTCGACCTGGCCTCGCTGGTGTGGGACCGCGAGCGGGCCGGGGCGCTCTACGATCGTGTGCTCGACCTCGAGCACGCGCCGGACGTGGCCGCGCTGGTGGACGGATGACGCGGACCGCGGACGTCGTGATCGTCGGCGCCGGCATCATGGGCGCGAGCACCGCGTATCACCTGGCGCGCCTGGGCGCGGGGCGGGTGATCGTCCTCGAGCGCGACACCGTGTGCTCCGGCCAGTACGCGAACCGGCTCGGCATCGAGCTGACGACGCACAGCATCGTGACCTACGAGCGGTTCCAGGAAGAGTTCGGTGTCGATCCGCAGTTCCGGCAGCACGGCTACCTCATCCTGATCGCCACGGAGGAGGAGCTGGCCACGGCACGGCGCAGCGTGGCGCTCCAGCGGAGCCTCGGCGTCGCCGTCGAGCTGCTCGACCCGGCGGCGATTCGCGCGCTCTGCCCCTATCTCAACAGCGACGACCTGCTCGGGGCGACCTTCACCCCGCGCGACGGCTACGCCGACCCGTATCTGTGCGCGACCGCGATCGCGGCCCGGGCGCGCGATCTCGGCGTGACGATCGAGCAGCGGCACGAGGTGCGCGGGTTCATCCGCCACGGCGATCGCGTGAGCGGCGTCGTCACGGCGGCGGGGGCGTTCGAGGCACCGGCGGTGGTCATCGCCACCGGCGCGTGGTCGGGCGTCGTGGGCCGGCTCGCCGGTGTCGAGATCCCCGTCCGGCCGCACAGGCGTCACAAGTTCATGACCGCGCCATTCCCCGCCGACCGGATCCCGGCGGCCACGCCGTTCGTCATCGATCCGCACCGGAACTTTTCCCTGCGGCGCGAGGGCCCCGGCTTGCTGCTCGGTCACGGGCGTCGCGACGAGCCGGACACCTTCAGCACCGAGATCGATCGCAGCCTCGAGCCGGCGGTCGTCGAGCGCGCGATCCACCGCGCGCCGGTGCTGGCGGACGCCGAGCTGATGCGCGCGTGGGCCGGCCTCTACGAGATGACGCCCGACCAGACCGGGATCGTCAGCGCCGTCCCCGGCGTCGCGGGACTGCACGTCATCGCCGGCTTCAGCGGCCACGGCTTCATGCACGGCCCCATCGCCGGCCAGCTCATGGCCGAGATGCTCGTGCACGGCTGCGCCGTGACCATGGACGCGACCGCCCTCGACCTCGCGCGGTTCGCGCGCGGCGAGGCCCAGGTCGAGCCGCTGACCTTCGTCTGAAGATTACTCGCGACGGGCTGCCGACCAGTCGTCGACGCGGAGGCCTTCGATTCTTCCGAAGTGAAACTGAATCCCCGCGGCTAACGGCCGCCAGCATTTCTGAACGGGTCCCGGCGGCGGCTCCGACGCGCGCGGCGGACGCCTCGTTCCAACACCTTCGCCGCCGCCGCGAGATCCTTGCGGTCCCTCGTCGAGAGATGGCTTCCCTCGAGAAAGCCTGGCGGCCACGCACCGCGGTTGTGATGGACGAGGCGCTCGCAAGCCTCGATGACTAGCCGATTACGGCTGGCATTCGTGCGAGACGCAAGGGCGTCGAGCGCGCGCAAGAGCTTGAGCGGTAGATGCACCGTGGTCGTCGGCACGAGGCGTCTCCTCTGTGCTGAACAGGATGCTCGCCGAGGCGACGAGCTCTCAGTAGAGGTGGCAGGCGACCTCGCCGTTGCCGTCGCGAGGCTGCAACGTCGGCTCGACCTCGGAGCAGATCGGCATCGCCGACGGGCATCGCGGGTGGAAGCGACATCCGGACGGCAGGCTCAGCGCGCTCGGGACCTCACCGGCGACCGTCCGCTCGTGCGGCGGATCGTCGGGATGGGACGGCAGCGCGGCGGCGAAGAGGGCCTTCGTGTACGGGTGCATGGGACGGGCGCAGAGCGCGTCGCTGTCCGCGGACTCGACGATCTTGCCGAGATACATGACCGCGATGCGGTGGCTGATGTGGGCTACGGTGGCGAGGTCGTGGCCGATGAAGAGATAGCTCACGCCGAGCGTCCGCTGCAGGTGCTCGAGCTGGTTGATGATCTGGGCGCGCACGGACACGTCGAGCGCGGAGACCGGCTCGTCCAGCACGATGAGACGCGTGTCGGTGGCCAGGGCGCGGGCGATGGCGACGCGCTGGCGCTGGCCGCCGCTGAACTCGTGGGGGAAGAGCGGAGCGACGTCGGGCGGCAGACCGACCAGCTCCAGGACCTCGGCCACCCGGTCGCGAATCGCCGCGCGCGAGAGCGCGGTGTGGATCTCCAGCGGTTCGGCGATGATGTCCTCCACGCGCATGCGCGGACTCAGCGAGCTGAACGGATCCTGGAACACCACCTGCACGGCGCGGCGGTAGTCCATGAGCGCCGAGCCCTTGAGTTCGGCGATGTCACGGCCCTCGAAGGCGATCATCCCGGCGGTCGGCCGCTCCTGGAGCAGGATGAGCTTGGCGGTGGTCGTCTTGCCGCACCCGGATTCACCGATGAGCCCGAGCGTCTCGCCGGCGTGGATGGCGAAGTGCACTCCGTCCACGGCCTTCACCATCCCCGTCCCGCCGAACAGGCCCTGCCGCGCGGGAAAGTGCTTCGTCAGCCCCCGGACTTCAAGAACGGGCGACGACATCTTCCAGGAGCCAGCACCGGGCGACGCTTCCGCCGAGATGGAAATCCCCCGGCTCCTCCGTCATGCAGCGGGGCATCGCCTCGGGGCAGCGCGGATGGAACGAGCATCCCGGCGGCAGGGTGGCCAGGTTGGGCGGCTGGCCCGGGATCGAATACAGCGGCTCCCTGCTCCCGAGCTTCGGCACCGAGCCGAGCAAGGCGCGCGTGTACGGGTGCCGGGGACGGTCGAACAGCTCCCGCACCGGCGCCTGCTCGATGATCTTGCCGGCATACATCACGGCGACCCGGTCGCACATCTTCGCGACGATTCCCAGGTTGTGGGTCACGAAGATCAGGGCGACGCCCGTCTCGCGCTGGATGTCCTTGAGGAGGTCCAGGTACTGGGCCTGGATGGTGACGTCGAGGTTCGTCGTGGGCTCGTCGGCGATGACGACCCTCGGCCCGCCGGCCAGCGCGATGGCCCCCACGATGCGCTGCCGCATGCCCCCGCTCATCTGGTGGGGATAATCGCGCATCCGCCACTCGGGCGAGGGGATGCGGACCGCCCGGAGGAGATGCTGCACGCGCTGCCGCAGCGCGCGCCCGCGCAGCTGCTGGTGGAAGAACGCGGGCTCGGCGACCTGCCGGAAGATCGTGAACAGCGGGTTCAGCGACGCCATCGGGTCCTGGAGGATGACGGCGATCCGTCGGCCGCGGATCCGCCGCAGCTCGCGCTGGCTCTTGCGCGTCAGCTCCTCGCCCTCGAAGACGACGCTGCCGCCCACGATGCGCGCGGCTCGCGGCAAGAGGCCGACGATCGACAGACACGTCGTGGTCTTGCCGCTGCCGGACTCGCCGACGAGCCCGAGGGTCTCGCCCTCGTCCAGCGTGAAGCTCACGCGGTCGACCGCCTTGACGACCCGCGTGCCGCCGAAGCTGAAGAAGTGGGTCTGCAGGTCGGAGACGGCGAGGATCGGGTTCAGAGATTTCTCTGCTGAGGATCGAGGCGTACGCGGAGCCAGTCGCCGAAGAGCTGGGTCGCGAGCACGATCAGCGCGATGCAGAGGCCGGGAAACACCGTGAGCCACCACTGGCCCGCCATCAAGGTGGAACGCGCCTCCGAGAGCATGAGGCCCCAGGCGGGCTGGGGCGGGGGCACGCCGACCCCGAGGAAGCTGAGCGACGCTTCCGCGATGATGACGACGCCGACGGTCAGGCTGGCCAGCACCGTCGCCGTGTTCAGGACGTTCGGCAGGATGTGCCGCTTGATCACCCGCCACTTGCTGGCTCCCGCGATCTCGGCGAGCTTTACGTAGTCCCGCTCGCGGAGGGTCAGCACCTCGCCGCGGATGACGCGCGCGTAGCGCGTCCAGTACACCCCGCCCAGGATCACGATGATGTTCCACATGCTGGGACCGACCATGGCGGCCAGGAAGATCGCGAAGACGATGGCGGGCAAGGCGAGCCAGGCGTCGGTCACGCGCATGATGATCTGATCCACCCAGCCCCCCACGTACCCCGAGACGATGCCCATCGCGGTGCCGATGCCGCCGGCCACCAGCGTCCCCATCAGTCCCACGATCAGGGACACGCGCGCGCCGTAGATCAGCCGGCTCAGGATGTCGCGGCCCTGGAAGTCCGTGCCGAGCAGCGTGGCCACGCGCCCCCCCTCCATCCAGAACGGCGGGTCGAACACGCCGGCGCCCTGCACGGGGAGCGTCGGATCGTAGGGCGCGATGAGATTCGCGAAGATCGCGACGAACATCAGGCCGCCGAGGATGACGACGGCGGCGCGCGGCGCTTCGCGCACCGCGGTGACGAAGGTCCGCAGCCGGCCGGCGTCCCGCCTCCGCGCAAAGGCCCGGTCCCCCGCGACGGTCGCCATCGTCTGATTACCTCGTCAGCCGGATTCGGGGATCGATGAAGGCGTAGAGGACGTCCACGACGAGGTTGATCCCGACGATCATGAAGCCCGCCATGATCACGACGCCCTGCACGAGCGGGAAGTCCCGCTGGAAGATGCCCTCGTAAAGCAGGCGGCCGATGCCCGGCCACGCGAAGATCACCTCGATGATGACGGCGGCGTTGACCATCACGACCATGTTGACCCCGGCCAGCGTGAAGACCGGGATGAGCGCGTTCTTGAACGCGTGCATGGCGATGACCACGACGTCGGGGAGCCCCTTGAGCCGGGCGAGCTTGATGTACTCGCTGCCCAGGACCTCCAGCATGCTCGACCGGGTCAGCCGGAGCATCGACGCCGCGAAGTACCACCCCAGCGCGAGGGCGGGCATGACGACGTGCCGCCAGTCCCCGGCCCCGGACGTCGGCAGCCAGCGGAGCCAGACGGAGAACACGAGGATCAGCACGAGCCCCAGCCAGAAGCCGGGGATCGACAGCCCGAGCAGGGCGACGACCTTGGCGACGTTGTCCCACGAGCTGTTGACCTTGACCGCCGAGATGATGCCGGCCGGCACCCCGATGAGCAGGGAGATGAGGGTGGCGGCGACGCCCAGGGTCAGCGAGTTGGGCAGCCGCTGGAAGTAGAGCTCGCTGACCGGCAGCCGGTAGTTGAAGGACTTGCCGAGCTCCCCCTTGAAGGCATTCTGCATGAACGTCACGTACTGCACGGGCCACGAGCGGTCGAGGCCCCACTGGTGGCGGATCCGGTCGAGATCCTCCTCCGACGCGCCGGCTTCCGTCATCAGCACCACGGGGTCACCCGTGAGCCGCACGATGAGGAAGATCGTCGCGCTCAGGATGAAGAGCGTGACGAGGCTGTAGAGGACGCGCCGGATGATGAACTGCCGCACTACTCCCTCACCTTCAGGTCCTCCCAGGGATAGGCATACCCGGTGGTGATGGTCGGGAACACGTCCTGCCACTTCTTGGCCACGACGTGGGGGCCGATGGCGTTGACGAACGCGTGGCGGTACACGGGCACGAGGTAGTGATTGTCCAGGATCGCGCGCTGGATCTCCTCGGCGAGCTTCTTGCGCTCCGTCGGATTGATCGAGCGCTCGTACTGCTCGAACTTGGCGTCGAGATCCTTCACGCAGATGCGGTCACGCGAATTGGAGCCGCCACACTTCATGTAGGCCTCGTACCAGAACGACCAGCTCCCGGCGATGCGGACGCCGTGGAAGATGATCTGCACCCCGGGCCACTCCTTGAGTCCGCCCTGCAGCCGCTGGAAGAAGATGCCCCGCTCCATCGTCTGGAGGCGGCCGCGGATGCCGACCTCCCGCAGCTGCGCGATGATGCGCTCGCCCCGCGAATAGAACGTGGGGAGCGGCGTGACCCAGTCCACGTCGAAGCCGTTCGGGTACCCGGCCTCGCGCAGGAGCTGCTTGGCCTTCTCGACGTTCCGCTCGATCTCGGGCGCCTCGATCGCGTACTGGACGTCGTTGTTGATCCAGTTCCCCGACACCTTGCCGAGCCCGCCCGACTCGGCCTGGTTCAATCCCCGCCGGTCGATGGCCAGGCTCACCGCCTCGCGGACGCGCTTGTCATGGAACGGATTCTTCGGGTTCTGGAAGCCGGGAAACTCGACGAACCAGGAGCCCGAGAGCACGGGCGCCAGCGTGACGCCGGGCAGCTTCTGGACCTTGTTGATCAGCTCGCCCGGCACGTTGTAGATGATGTCCGCCTCGCCGCGCTCCAGCATCGCGACCCGGGTCGCCGGCTCCGGCACCGAGGTCATGACGAGCTGCTTGGTGTGGACAGGGCGGTAGTAGCCGTCGAACGCCTCCATCTCGACTTTCACGCCCGGCTCGTGGCGCACGAGCTTGTAGGGGCCGGCGCCGATGGGCTTCTGCTTGAAGCCATCCGGGCCCACCTGCTTGTAGTACTTCTCCGGTACGACCCAGCCAGGGGCGGTGACGTTGGCGGTCCCGAAGAGGATGGGAAAGTCGAGGAAGGGCTCCTTGAAGACGAATCGGATGGTGCGGTCGTCCACGATCTCGACGCGTTCCGTCCGCTTCTTGAAGACGTCGGCCTTGGCGCCCCGGTAATTCTCGTAGCTGAACTTGACGTCTTGAGGCGTGACCGGGTCGCCGTTGTGGAACTTGAGCCCCTTGCGGAGCGTGAACGTGGCGCTCTTCGCATCCGCGGCGATGGTGAACCGCTCGGCCAGCGCGTGATGGTCGTAGAGCTCGGTGCCCTGGTTCTTGATGAGGGCGTCGTGCAGCGCGGTGAAGAAGTTGTCCGGCGTGGCGGTGCCGTCGTGCTCCTGAGGGTCGAGCCAGCGGGACGCGAGCCCGGCGTGCCAGGCCAGGACGATCTTGCCCGTGGCCGCGGCGCCGGCCGGCGAGGAGAATGGGATGATCATCGAGGCGGCGGCGATCAGGATGAGGGCGATGGCCAGCAGGCCACAGACGTTACGAGCCTTGAGACGGGGACATGTCATGTCAGGCCTCCACTCGCCGGTCGCACCGCGGCAAAGAGTGCCGTAGGCTAGCCCGCCGCCACGGCACGGTCAAGTCGAAGCCGGTGTCGAAGCCGGTGTCCGAGTCGAGGCCGGTGTACCGGCGCGCCGGACGGCGCGCCGCTTACGCCGCCTCCACCTGGGCGGTCGTGGGGGCGTCGCCCGCGACGGTGGTGCGGCGCATGTCGCGCGGCTGGCGCTCGTCGTAGCGGCGCACGCGGTGCATCATCTGACGGTTGTCCCATTTGCGGCTGAACGCCATCTGCTGCTCGTCGGTGATCTTCTGATCGCGGAACACGAGCACAGCGTAGCGATCCATCCTGCCCTCGACGGCCGCCACCTCTGCGCGCGAGAGCGGTAGGCTGATGTCGATCCCGGAGACCTCTCCCACGAACACCGGGTGGATCGGGCGGATGGACGCGTTCATCGGTCCCCTGCCGCGGCGAGGCTGGCCAGCAGCTCCATGGCCTCGGGCTGCTCGGTTACGAGCGTGAGTCCCGTGATGCCGCAGTCGGCCCACGCGCGATAGCGCTCGCGGATGCGCGCGATCGGGCCGACCAGCGACATCTCGTCGCAGAACTCGTCGGGCACGGCGGCGATGGCCTCGTCCTTCCGCCTGGCGAGGTACAGCTCCTGGATGCGCTGGGCCGCGTCGCCGAAGCCGCGGCGGACCATCATCTCCTTGTGGAAGTTCTTGTCGCGATGACCCATGCCCCCGACGTACAGGGCAACACGCGGCTTCATGCGCGCGAGCGCGCCGCGCACGTCGTCGGTGATCGCGACCTCGGCCCGGGCCTGGATCTCGAAGTCGCCGAAGCCCTTGCCGCCGCCCGCGCGGCGAAAACCTTCCTCGAGCCACGGCCGCAGCACCGGCATGAGCCGCGGCACGAAGCCCAGCGGCAGCCAGCCGTCGGCGATCTCCGCCGTCAGCTTGACGTTCGATTCCGTTCCGGTGCCGAGCCAGATGGGCAGGCGCGGGTCCATGTGGAGGATCGAGGTGAGCGGCTTGCCGACGCCGAGCGCGCCGGGGCCGGTGTACGGCAGCGAGATCTCCCGGCCCGTATGAGCCACGGGGTCCTTGCGCTCGAAGACCTTGCGCATGATCGCGACGTAGTCGCGGATGCGCCAGTACGGCTTGCCCCACGGCTGGCCGTACCAGCCCTCCACGATCTGGGGACCCGAGACGCCGAGCCCGGCGATCACGCGCCCGCCGCCGGCGAGCGCGTCGAGCGTCCCGGCCGCCATCGCCGCCGTGGCCGGCGGTCGGGCGGCGAGCTGCATGATGCCGGTACCGAGGCGAATGCGCCTGGTGACGGCGGCTAGGTAGGCGAGCGGCGTGATCGCATCCGACCCGTACGCCTCGGCCGTCCACACCGAGTCGAACCCGAGCCGTTCGGCGAGCAGTATTTTATCCAGGGGCAGCTTCAGCTCAGCGCCCGAGTAACCGATGCTCAAACCGAGCTTCATGTGGCTCCTCCTGGTGCCGGGTCGCGACGAGAATCCCGCGGGCGGAGACCGGCGTCAAGGGGCTCCGCCGGCCCGTAGTGTCTCAGTTCGAAACTGTGGCGACCCAATCGCCGCCAATCCACCGGGCGGGTGGGGCGGGTGAGGCCTTGGGAAACCCGATCGGACTGTCTGGCCCACCGCCCGCCTGTCGGTTGCCGGTATGCCTGTCCCGACGTACTACGACGGGTTTCCCAAGGCCCCACCCACCCCGCCCGCCCTCTCCGCGGTGCTCAAGGTCGGATCGAGGACTCGAGGGGCGAGGCTCTCGTGTGCGGCCGGAAGAGATTGCGGGCCCCCACCCTTCCTACGACACGCTGGCGTGAGGTCGGCGGTGATCGTCGGTAGTCCACGCGAGTCCTTCGCTGCACGACTCCGCGGCCCGAACGCCGCGTGGAGGGCGGGAGAGACGGGTGGGCCTTCGGAAACCCG
>WNGA01019229.1_pt1 | contig 11912 bp, 10 predicted proteins | sample 5400061 | NCBI WGS metagenome assembly WNGA01 (sample SAMN13153366, study PRJNA577476) | soil metagenome | isolation source: 100 cm soil or saprolite under grassland replicate 2 | place: USA:California | collected 2016-06-15
CCACGCCGATCCCGGCGACCGCTGCCGCGAACCGCTTTACGGAGTCTTCCGTCAATCCGCGGATTTGAATGCTCCCGCGCGAGGTGATCTCGATGACGCCGTTGCCGCAGTTGCGTGCGGCCGTGCACAAGGCGACGAACGCTTCGCAAGACATCGTTGTGCCCGTCGGCGTGAGCCGCACGAGCAGGCCGTCTCCAGTCGCCACGGGGTGCGAGAGACCGGGGCAAATGCCGCGTCGCAGGTGAGCGTTCACGGCGCCGCCTCTTTCGTAAGCGCTCGCAAGCTTGCGTCGACGTCGTTGCGCCGAGGATGCCAAAGCCCGCGCCGGCGTGCCGCGTCAAGACGGGCCGCGATGGCGGCAGCTGCCGCAGGGTTCTCCCGAAGAAGGAAACTCCGAACGCCGTCGTCCGCGACATAAGCATCGTGCAAGAGATCGAAAAAGTGGCTCGCGACGGCGCCCGTCGTCTCGGCGAAGTCGACGAGCCGGTCGACGGTTTCGGCGAGCTCGGCTGCTCCCCGTGGACCGTGCCGCAGCTGGCCTGCGATGAATTTGGGATTCGCTGCACGCGAGCGCACGATCCGCGCCAGGGCCGCGGATAACGAACGCGCGCGCGGGCGTGCGGGATCGGTCGTATCGAGAATGATGAGGTCAGGCGCACGGCCAAGCGCGGACGCAGCCGCGGCGAAACCGCCGACGAAGGCAACGTCTTCCGATCCTTCCAACAGATCGCGCGCGGGATCTTCGGCGGAATGCACGAGCAAGTCCGCGGTCGCGACGCGGGCTTCGAAGGCGCCGGGAGCAAGCGCCGCGTCGCCCTCCGCGCCGCCGTAGGCGTGCGAGACGGCCGCGAGATAAGCACTCGCAACTTGCTCGCGATCGATGTCGCGCCCCAGCAGGTCCTCGACGCCGGCGCCGTAGGCTCCGGGCGCGGTGCCGAAAATACGCGCAATCGACGCGCCTGCGTGCGCGGACGATGCGCGGCAAGCGGCGGCAAGCGGGTTCTCGTCGGCCGCCTCCTCGCGCGCCGCGACCGCGCGCACGGCGGCGTCGATGAGTGCAATCTGGGCGGGGAACAAGTCGCGGAACAAACCTGAAATTCGCCAGGTCACGTCGACCCGGGGCCGCCCCGCACTCGCCGTGGGTAGAACCTCGACGCCGGTGACGCGGCCGGTGGCCTGGTCCCACGTCGGACGGCAACCCATCAATGCGAGCCCCTGCGCAATTTCCTCGCCGCCGGTGCGCAACGTGGCGCTGCCCCAAAGATCGACCACGGACGCGCGCGGCATTTCGCCGTGGGTCTGCATATAGGCGCGGATCACCTCGTCGGCGGCGAGCCGGCCGAGATCGGTCGCCGTCGGCGTCGGCAACGTGCGCGGATCGGCGGCGAACATGTTGCGCCCGGTCGGCAGGACGTCGCGGCGCCCGCGTGCAGGGGACCCGGCCGAGCCCGGAGCGATTCGGCGAACGTCCAAGGCGGCCAGGATCGCAACCCGTTCCGCTTCGGCGCTCGCCGGCCAAGCAGGATCGCCAACGTCCGTGGGCGCGCGCCCGTAGACATGAAGTCCGTCCTTGACCGCAAGATCCTTGAGATCGCACAGCCAAGCATCGATGCGCCGCAACGCATCGTCGGGACTGTCGTCGGCCTGCACGCGCGCCTCGACCGCAAGTCCGGTCCGTTCCGCCTGTTCCAGGATCAGTCGCCCGAGCCGTTCCCGCCGGCGCCGATCAAGGCCGTCCGCCTGGGCGTATTCGTCGATAAGCCGCTCGAGCTCGCGGGCGGCTCCCGCGAGGCCTGCCTCGACGAGCGGCGGCGGCAGGTGCCCGATGGTCACCGCCGCGATCCGCCGCTTTGCCTGCGCGGCTTCCCCGGGATTGCTGACGATAAAGGGATAGATCACAGGCAAGTATCCGACCATCAATTCCGGGAAGCATGAGGCGGTCAGCGCGACGGCCTTGCCAGGGAGCCATTCGAGAGTGCCGTGCGCGCCCATGTGGACGACGACATCGACCTTCGCGACGTGCCGAAGCCAAAGGCCGAACGCGAGCAACGCATGGCGCGGCGGCAAAGTCGCGTCGTGATAGTCGGCTCGACGATCAGTCGAGCGTCCTCGGTCTGGAGGGAATGCGACGAGGACGTTCCCGAAGGTGCGCGCGCGAAAACAAAATGCGCGGTCACGCACGTCGCTGTCGTTGTCGGCGTCGCCCCATGCCGCCTGCACGCGCGCTATAGCCTCATAGGGAAAGGTCGCCACGAGGTCGCGATAGCGATCGAGCGGGAGGGCTGCATCGTTCGAAGGTTCGACCAAAGCGTCGAGCAATGCGCGCGAGGTTTTCGGCGCACCGGTGACGCCATAGTTGGCCTGTTCCATGTCCGACAGCAGCCCGACAACGCTCGCCGCAACATCGAGGCCGACGGCATACCCGGCCCGACCCGGCGCGCCTGGGTAATCGGGCAGCAGCACCGCCACGCGCCGTTCGGATCGCGGTGTGGCCTGAAGCTTGACCAGCGCCGCGATGCGATCGGCCAGAATCGCGACCCGGTCTGCCTCCGGCAAACTGCCGAATGCGCTGAAGCAGAGGTCGTCCTGTGCCGGTAGTGGCCCCTTGAAAGCGACCACACCTTGCAGCACTCGCCCGTCGAGTTCGGGCAGCACGACGTGCATCGCGAGGTCGGCGGGCCCGAGGCCGCGCGGGCTTTGCGACCAGGCCGAACGCCTGGTGGTTGCAATCACGGCCTGCAGCACAGGCACATCGATTTCGTCGAATGGCGTCGGCTCGCCCGCGGTCGCGGCCGCGGCGAAGGCGGTCGCAGTGACGATGACGGCTGGCTTAAGCCGCGCCAGCGCCGCGCGCACGAACTCGGCTGCCGCGCGATCCTTCAGGCTCGGGACCACCAGCGGAGCAGGTTCGAGGCCCCGTTCTGCCAGCGCTCGACACAGCGCATCGATCGGTGCCGTGTCGGCCGCCAGCAACATCGCACGGTAGAAGATGATCGGGACGCAAGGGCGGCCGCGCTGGCGGAACGAGACAAGTCGGTCGAGGTCGACGGCGCCTTCACCCGGAATATACCCAGCCGTACGCGGCACCGGGCGCGGCTCGGGCGCTTCGACGCGCGCTCCCGAATGTCGCGCAAGCCGCCGAAGCAACGCTCCCAAATTCTCTCCTCCGCCTTCGCGGAAAAAGCACAACAGCGTGTTGAGTTCGTGGGCCGGCAACGTGGAGGCTTCGGCCAGGCGAGGATCATCGCGATCCTCGCCTGGCAGAACCGCAAGCGCGATGGAGTTTTCGCGCGCAAGCGATGACAGCCGCTCGACGCCGTAACGCCACCAGTCGAGGCCTCCAAGCAGGCGGACGACGACGACCTTCGCGTGCCTTCCCACGGTGTCGAGCCAAAGATCGACCGAGAGCGGATGGCGCAGGTCCCGCAGGTTTGCGAGCCGAACAGTGGGAAGCGCATTGCGCTGCGCTGCCCAGGCAGCCGCAAGGCCCGACAGATCGCTGTCGGCGAACGACAAAATGACAATGTCACCGGGCGACTGGCGCAGATCGACCGCTTCGACCAGGTCGTCGATGGAAGCCGCAGCGGTCGCCAGCAGATGCATCCTTCACCCTCGCAGCGTTCGTGCTACGCCGTCGCGATCTAGCCCCCGCAAACCGATGACGACAAGCTGACCTTTCCGCTCCTCCGCGGCGGTCCAGGCGCGATCGTAATGGTGGCTGACGCGCGGACCGACGGCCTGTACGAGCAGGCGCATCGGCTTGCCAGCGACCGCTGCAAATCCCTTCACGCGCAGGACGCTCGCATCCGCCGCCGCAGCCGCAATGCGAGCCGCGAGGTGCTCAGGATCCGAAATCTCCGGCAGCGGCAGGACGAAGGTTTCAAAATCGTCGTGATCGTGCTCCAGTTCTGCGTCATGGCGCGTGCGGCGATTGGCGATGTCGTCTTCCGTTCCGATGCCCAGCCCGAGCAATGCCGCTGGATCAACCTTGCCGTTGGCCACCGGCACAATCTTCACGGCACGCGGCAACGCCCGCACGATCGCGGCGATTGCCTTCTCGGCGCCTGGGGGGTCCAACAGGTCGCGCTTGTTGAGCACCACGAGATCGGCGCAGGCGATCTGATCGTCGAACACCTCCTCGATCGGATCGTCATGATCGAGCGCGGTGTCGGCTTCGCGTTGGCGCGTGAGCGCATCAAGATCGGCGGCGAGGCGTCCCTCGGCCAGCGCGGCGCCGTCGACCACGGCGACGACTCCGTCGACCGTGACTCGACTCTTGATCGCCGGCCAGTGAAAGGCCTGGACCAACGGCTTCGGCAATGCCAAGCCCGACGTTTCGATCACGATATGCTCGACCAAGGGTTTTCGCGCCAGGATCGTGTCCAAGGCAGGTACGAAGTCGTCGGCAACCGTGCAGCAGAGGCAGCCGTTGGCCAGTTCGACGATGTTCTCTTGCGGACAGGCCTCATCGCCGCAACCCTTGAGAATTTCGCCGTCGATGCCGACGTCGCCGAACTCGTTTACGATCACGGCCAATCGCCGACCGTTCGCATGGGCCAAGACGTGCCGGATCAGCGTCGTCTTCCCGGCCCCGAGGAAACCGGTCACGATGGTGCACGGCACGCGCGCGGACGAAGTGCTCATTCGAGTTCCTCGAAGTTGAGAGGCGGCACGCGGGCGATGAGCCCGCGCTTGAGCGGTTGCGGCCTTCCCCGCCATGGCATGATGCCGTCAGTCGCGCACGCCAGAAGGCGTGCGCCGTCGACGAGCGCCGGCCCGCAGGCGACATCGAGGCCACCGAAGACGTAGGTCCAGCAGCCATTGCAGCGTACGGCAGCGCTCAAGCCACGCGTGCAATTCGCCAAGCACCGCACTGGCTTGATCACGACGCCACTGCCTTCGGCGGCTTTCGCCGTCGCCGCGGCCAAGATTGCACCGGGGCGTGGTTCGCTCTCCGGTCCGCCGGGATGTCGGCAGGTGATGCACACGTAGACGGTTGCAGCGTCGGTGGGCACTGCGGGATCGGTCACGCCTTGCTGTCGGACAGTGGTCACCCGTGCCGCTCCGCAGGGGCGATCGCCCCGACGCGGGTGCTGATGCGACTCGACCGGCCCCGAGGCACCCCGCCCGGGCCACGACCGAATCAACGGCAGGTCTCCTGGCTCGCGGGTCGGCGCCCGTCACCGCCTTCCCGGGTTGTCCCAGTGGCAATGTGGCACGGGCTCGCCGCTTACAGTTGCGGGGGCAGCTGCGGCCTTGGAACTTTCATTCCGCACCGCATTCCCTTTTCGCTCTCGCATGAGAGACCGTCGATCGCCGCCACTTAACGGTCGCCATCCGCGCCTTGTCAATGCCGCTGCAGCGTTCCGCTTGCGGTCGATTTCCCGACGGCTATAGTCGTGCGGTCGTCGATACCCACCTCGGTGGGACGAAAAAGGGAACGTGGTGAGGGCTTTGCCCGAAGCCGCGGCTGCCCCCGCAACTGTGAGCGGCGAGCTTCACTCGATCAGCCACTGGAGCCAGCGGATGCTCCGGGAAGGCGGAGGAAAGCAGCGACCCGCGAGCCAGGAGACCTGTCGACGACGCCAACCGTAACCACGCCTTCGGGTGGAAGGCGGATGGGGGATGCCATGACTTTACGTCTTCTTTGCCGCACGGCGCTCGTCGCGGCGCTATCTCTCTTCGCAACGTCGGCATTCGCCCATCACGTGATGGGCGGCAAGACTCCCTCCACATTCGTCGAAGGTCTCTTGTCCGGCATCGGTCATCCGGTCATCGGGCCGGATCACCTGGCCTTTCTGTTGGCGATCGGCATCGCGGTCGGCGTCGGCGGCCTCAATCTGGCGCTACCGGCGCTGTTCGTTGTTGCCTCAGCAATCGGCGTCGTGCTGCATGTCAACGGCATCAATCTTCCCGGGGCCGAGATTGTCGTTGCGGCCTCGGTGCTGCTGGCCGGCTTTCTGCTCGCGCGCGGACGCGCTCTCTCGGTCTGGATCTGGGCGGTGCTTTTCGCCGTTGCGGGCGTCTTCCACGGCTACGCCTTCGGTGAGTCGATTTTCGGCGCGGAGACATCTCCGCTCTATGCGTACCTCCTGGGCCTCATCCTGATCCAGAGCGCACTCACGGTCGCAACCGCGCTGGTCGCGCGACGCAGAGGCGGCGGCGTTTCCGAACTTACACCGCGGCTTGCGGGAGCAGTCATCGTCGGGGTTGGATTGACGGTCCTGATCGGCCAACTCATTCCCGGCGCGTAGACGTCTTGGCGACGTCCGCTGCACCCGGCAGCGCCCGGCTCACGCTCGTCTTAGGTGGCGCTCGGTCGGGCAAGAGCCGCTATGCCGAGAGCTTGGTTACGGCACTGCCGGCGCCATGGATTTATGTGGCAACGGCCGAAGCATGCGACACCGAGATGGCGGAGCGCATCGCCGCCCATCAAGCGCGACGTGGAGCAGGCTGGAGAACGCTCGAAACGCCGCGCGATGTCGTCGGGGCGCTCGCCGCCCACAGAACGACACCCTTGCTCGTCGATTGCTTGACGCTGTGGCTCGCAAATGCATTGCTTGCGAGTGCCGACGTCGATGCGGAGATTGAGCACCTTGAGGCCGCGTTGGAGCAAGCCGCGGCGCCGCTCGTGCTGGTCGCGAACGAGGTGGGCTTCGGCATCGTGCCCGACAATGCTCTCGGCCGTCGATTCCGCGACCTGCAAGGCCTGCTCAACCAGCGGATTGCCGCACGTGCAGATCGCGTCGTCCTCGTCGTCGCTGGATTGCCGCTCACCATCAAGGGAAGTCCATGACCAAACCGATCGACGAGACCGAGGTCGGACGCCATCGCACCAAGATGGCGAAGCGCAAAGCGGTGCAGGACGCCGAGGTCGCCGGCAAAACGATCGAGAAGGGCCTCCTCATCGTCCATACCGGTGCCGGCAAGGGCAAATCCACCGCCGCTTTCGGCCTCGCGCTGCGCATGCTCGGCCGCGGCCATCGGGTCGGCGTCGTGCAATTCATCAAAGGAGCATGGCGCTCGGCAGAGCGCGACGCCCTCGCCGCGTTCGCAGACCAAGTATCCTGGCACACCATGGGCGAAGGCTTCACCTGGGAGACGCAGGACCTTAAGCGCGACATCGCCGCCGCGGAGCGCGCCTGGGCCAAGGCGCTCGAGCTGATGGCTGATCCGACGTTCGGGCTCGTGATCCTCGACGAACTCAATATCGCGCTCCGGTATGATTACCTCGACTTGCACTCCGTCGTCACCGCATTGAACGCGCGCAGGCCCGGTCTTCACGTCGCCGTCACCGGCCGCAACGCCAAGCCGGAGCTGATCGCCGCGGCCGATCTCGTCACCGAGATGACGCTGGTGAAGCACCATTTCGCTGCCGGCGTGAAGGCCCAGGCCGGAATCGAGTTTTAACCTTGGCCGCCCGCGCGCTCATGTTCCAGGGCACGGGCTCGGACGTCGGCAAATCGCTGATTGTCGCGGGCCTCGCGCGGGCTTTGGCGAACCGCGGATTCAGGGTCCGGCCGTTCAAGCCGCAAAACATGTCTAACAACGCAGCAGTGACCGCGGACGGTGGCGAGATCGGTCGTGCGCAGGCGCTGCAGGCGCGAGCCGCGCGCACGCCGACCAGCGTGCACATGAATCCCGTGCTCCTCAAACCACAGAGCGAGGTCGGCGCGCAGGTCGTGGTCCAGGGCGGCGTTCACGCCACGGCCAAGGCCGCTGCCTATCAGCACATGAAGCATGATCTGACGTGCTTCGTGCTCGACAGCTACGCCCGCCTCAAGCGCGAGGCCGATTTCGTACTCGTCGAGGGCGCCGGCAGCGCATCAGAAGTGAACCTGCGCACGAATGACATCGCCAATATGGGATTCGCGCGCGCGGCCGACGTACCGGTCGTGCTGATCGGCGATATCGACCGCGGCGGCGTGATTGCGAGCCTGGTCGGCACCAAAACGGTGATCGACGCGGGTGACGCGGCGCAAATTCGCGGCTTTCTCGTCAACAAGTTTCGCGGCGATCCGATGCTGTTCGCGGACGGCATGGCAATGATCGCACGCGCTACCGGATGGGAGCCGCTCGGCCTGGTGCCCTTCTTTCCCGACGCTCGGTTGTTGCCGGCCGAGGACGCTCTCGCACTCGACGGTGCCCGGCTTACAAAGCCGAAGGCAAGCATCAAGCAAGAATCAAGATCGCCGTCCCAATCCTGCCGCACGTCGCCAACTTCGACGATCTCGACCCGTTGGACGCCGAGCCGGCGGTCGATCTGCTGCGGGTTCGGCCCGGCAACGCCCTTCCCGGCGACGCCGACCTCGTCATCTTGCTCGGCGCGAAGGCAACGATTGCCGATTTGGCCGTGCTGCACGAGGCAGGCTTCCACGTCGACATCGGCGCCCACGTGCGGCGCGGCGGCAGCGTTTTAGGACTATGCGGCGGATATCAGATGCTGGGACGCGCTATACGGGATCCCCAGGGAGTCGAAGGACGCGCTGGTGACGCGGCTGGTCTCGGCCTGCTCGATGTCGAGACGATTTTGACCGCAGACAAACGCCTCGAGCCGGTGCGCGGCACGACCAGCGACGGCATCCCCTTCTCGGGATACGAGATGCACATGGGCCTGACCGAAGGGCCGGACCGCGCGCGACCGTTTGCTCGGCTTTCCAACGGGTCGTCGGAAGGGGCGCTTTCAGCGGATGGACGCGTCAGCGGAACCTACATCCACGGCCTATTCGCCGACGATCGACAACGCTCTGCGTGGCTCCAGCGGTTCGGCGTGGCTCAGACAGCGATCGCGTACGACGCATTGGTTGATGAAACCCTGGATCGGCTCGCGGCGCATCTTGTGGCGCACATCGATCTCGATCGTTTGCTCAGCCTATCGCGATGAGAGCGGCGGCGAGCGCGGCAACGAGTCCGATCAGGATTGCGTCGGCGCAACGGTAAAGTCCGAGCGCAGCCCGAATATCGGTGGCTGTTGCCGCATGGCGACCGTTTCCCATGAAGGCGTCGTCGACACGGACGCCGTCATAAACACGCGGGCCTGCCAGCGCGAGAGCGAGCGCACCCGCCATTGCCGCTTCGGGATAGCCCGCGTTCGGCGAACGGTGATGACGAGCATCACGCCGCATTGCGCGCCAGGCGGCCCATGCCGAGGTCCCTTTCGTTATCGCGGCTGCCGCGATGATGAGCAGAGCCGAGAGCCGCGATGCCGGCAGGTTGAGCAAATCGTCGAGGCGTGCAGCCGCCCAACCGAAGGCCTGGAAACGCGGGTTATGATGGCCGATCATGCTGTCGGCCGTATTGACGGCCTTATAAATTGCAGCGCCGGGGAGCCCAGCGATGATCATCCAGAAGACAGGCGCAACCACCCCGTCGGAAAAATTCTCCGCCAGGCTTTCGATTGCCGCGCGCGCGACACCTGCTTCGTCGAGTGCCTTGGTGTCACGACTGACGATGTGCGATACCGCTTCGCGCCCGCCGGCGAGACCGGCATTGTCGAGTGCGTCGGCAACACGCGCCACGTGTTGGTGCAGACTTCGCTGGGCGATCAATGTGCTGGCGATAACCCCAACACCGATCAGGCCGAACGTCAGAATCAGGAGACCACGCTCGATGATGAAGGCTGCCCCGCCGACAATGCCAACGAGCAGCAAAACGGCGACAGTTCCGAGCATTCGTCGCAGCGCCGGGGCCACGGTTTCGCGGTTCCATCGGCGCTCCAGTGCCGCGATCAAGCTGCCCATCCAGATCACGGGATGACCAATTGATCGCACCAGCCGATCCGGATAACCGGCCATGGCCTCGATAAGCAGGGCGAGAAGGGTGAGAGCGACAGCCATGATCTCCCATTTGGATGCCGGGTCACTCGAGCATGGCGGCGACCTCGCGGCGGCGCGGCGGCTGTTTCCCCACGCGCCGCAACCTTTCATCGACCTGTCGACGGGAATCAATCCCCATCCCTACCCCCTGCCGTCGCTTGCCGCCAACGTGTTTGCGCAACTGCCCGATTCCGCGGCGCAGTTTCGGCTCTGCGAGATGGCGGCGCGAACCTACGGGACTCCAACGGCCGCGCACGTGGTGTGCGCGCCGGGCACCCAGATCTTGTTGCCGCTGGTAGCGGCGCTCGTCCCTCCGGGTCGCGCAGGTGTTCTCGGTCCAACCTATTCCGAGCACGCGCGGGCCGCGGCCCTCGCCGGTCATGCCGTCATGGATGTCGGGGATATCAATGAGCTGCGCCGAGTTGACCTCGCCGTTATCGTCAATCCGAACAATCCGGATGGCCGCATTATCACGAAAGAAAGGCTGCTGGCATTGTCGGACGATTTGAGCGGCCGGGGCGGCCTTCTCGCCGTCGACGAAGCATTCATGGATGTCGGGCCGCTGGAGGCAAGCTTGGCGGGCGAAATACACCGCGGCAACATCATCGTGCTGCGGTCCTTCGGGAAGTTCTTCGGTCTGGCGGGGTTGCGGCTGGGCTTCGCGCTCGCTGCCCCGGATCTCGCCGCAAAGCTCAATGCGGCCTTGGGTCCGTGGGCGGTATCCGGCCCTGCCATTGCCATCGCCGAACGGGCCCTTGCAGACGATGCTTGGATCGACGCCACTCGCACCCGACTGGCGAGCGCTGCCGAGAAGCTCGACCAGCTATTGACGGAGGCCGGCATCAAGGTTGTCGGCGGCACGTCCTTGTTCCGCCTGGTTCGCACGCGCCGCGCGCACGAGATATTCCGGCATCTTGGAACCTCCGGAATAATCGTGCGCGCCTTCCGCGAGCAGCCGACATGGCTGCGGTTTGGTATTCCGAGCGAATCCAGCTGGGATCGTGTGCGTTCGCGACTCGCAACCTGCGGCAGACTTGCCGGGAAGGCGATGACCTCGTGAAAGCGGCCGCGGGGTTCGCGGCGGGTAGCTCGAACATCCCATCGGCCCCGTTCGGTGGTCGCGCCAAAACCTTCCCATGCTGCGTCGCCATAACCGCGGCGGGTTATGTGTTCTTTCGCGGCCGCATATCGCCAACAGGTAGGCAGTTCTCAAAGAAAACGATAACATCGATTCGGATGATTCGTTGCGTTGGCGGCCGGGAAACGGACGAGAGATGGGCACGATCATCACGGTGGCGACGATGAAGGGCGGCAGCGGCAAAAGTACGCTCGCAAGCTGCCTTGCGGTTCATTGGCATCTTGATGGACGCCGCCCGACGATCATCGATGCCGACCCGCAGCGCTCCATCGCACGTCTCGCTGCACGCGAACGAGCGCTCGGCGGAGTGCCCGTGGTCGAGGATGCGACCGAGTACGCCTGCGAAGCGGCACGCCGTCTCGTTGGCGCGGGCGGTCCCGTCATCATTGATACACCAGGCTTTCGCTCGGAGACGACGCTGACATGTCTCGCTGCAAGCGATTTTGTCCTGGTCCCGGTCAAGCCCTCGCCATTTGATGTCGATCGCATGCTCGATACACTCAACATGCTCAATAATGGTGCGAGCGACTGGCGGCCGATCTTCCGCTGCCTGCTTACGCAAACAACGCGTGAGTCCGTCATTGCCAAGCACATTCGTTCCGAGCTCACCACGGCCGGCTTCCCGCTGCTCGAAAGTGAGATGACGAACCGTGTTATCTATGCGGAGGCTGCACTCTGGGGTGCGACGCCGAGTCTCATCGACCGTGCCGGACCCGCCGCGCGCGACATCGCGGCGATCGCGGCGGAGGTCGACAACATTCTCGCCATCAAACGGGCGGCAGCGTGAATAAGAAGAAACTCCCGAACGCAATCATGCACCCGATCGATGGGATGCGTGAGGCCGCGGCCGTTGCTGGTGGCTCAAGGGAGTGGCGAGGAGCTGCCACGGCAGCGGCGTCGAATCAAGCAGCGGACGAAAGGATTGCCACAGCGCGGTCCGGTCCTGTGGGCGAGGACAT
>WNGA01021327.1_pt1 | contig 11911 bp, 9 predicted proteins | sample 5400061 | NCBI WGS metagenome assembly WNGA01 (sample SAMN13153366, study PRJNA577476) | soil metagenome | isolation source: 100 cm soil or saprolite under grassland replicate 2 | place: USA:California | collected 2016-06-15
CCTTGCGTCCCCGCGAGATCGCGACGCGTGGAACGGTGTAGTCGCGGAACGGATTGCGACGGACGAACTCCTCGTAGCAAGCTGCATCGATTCCGGCGGCGTTTAGCCCGGACGCGTAGAGCGCTGCGACGACGGCGCCGACGCTGCAGCCGGAAATGCGGTCGACCTCGAGTCCCGCCGCTTCGAGCTCGTGCAGGACGCCGATGCCTGCGAACGCACGCGCGCCGCCGCCGGCGAGCGCGACGCCGAGCGACCTGCCGGCGAGGCGTGCAGCGAGCGCTCCGGCCGCGGCGCGCAGGTCGCCGGTATCCGCGCAGGCATAGACGCGGCGCGTCCGCAGGGCGTCGTGCCACGCGAGCACGCTCGCACGGTCGGGCGCTTCGCCGACCAGCAGGACGTAGGCGGGACTGTCCGAGACAATGTCGGTGGGACGGGCATCCGCGCCGGCGACGATCACGAGCCGGTCCGCCTGGCGCAGACAGAATCGGTGCCAGTCGGCGTCGTCGTCGTGTGACGCGACGAGCAGGACGCGGTCGCTCTCCCGCTCCGCGCGGTCGAGTCCCTCGATCCCGACGCGGCCCGGCGACGCGACCGTCAGGTGCACGGCGAGCGCTTCGGCAAGCAGTGCGGACGCCGCGTCTGTCGGGGCGCCCGGTGACACGCCGACCACGGAGATCACGTGCGGCTCGGCCGGCGGTGCGTCGTCGAGACTGCGACTGCGCTGCAACTGCGCGGCGAGAGCCGTCGTCACCGCCCGTTGCGCGTCGCCGTCCTCGAGCGCGGCCCGGAAATCGTCGGCAGCGATGCGCAGGAGGCTGCTGTCGCGGCGCGCTCGGACTCCGGCGGAGCGAGAGGCATCGGCAAGGACGGCGAGCTCGCCGACGACGTCGTCCGGCCCCAGCTCACGCACGACGCCGTCGCCGACGATCACGTCGAGCCTGCCGCCCAGAACGACGTACAGCGCATCCGCGGGCGCGCCGGCTTCGAACAGCCATTGTCCAGCCGGGAGGGTCAACGGCTCGCCCGCGGCGAGCAGCTCTGCGCGAATGCGATCCGGCAGGCGGTGGAGCAGGGACTGCGCGTCGAGCGCTGCGCCCGTGACGCGCTTCGGCACGTCGCGTACCTCGACCCGCGGCGTGAATTGCGGCTCGTCGTGCTCGGCGACCCGGCCGCGCTCGCGCCGCAACAGCGCGGATCCGGCGGCGGCGCCGGCGAAGCACACGGCGGTGAAGATCCAGCCGTGCTGCAAACGCGTCAGGATCGTCGCCGCCGTCGGCGTGCCCACGAGCGCGACGAGGATGGCGACGCCGATCACCCCGCCGAGCTGTCGCGCACTCGACACGACCGACGACGCCGTCGCGAAGCGTCCGCCCGGAACGGCGCCGAGCGCCGCGCTCCCGAGAATCGGCAGCGTGGCGCCGACCCCGATGCCGGAGAGCACCTGCCCCGGCAGCCACTCGGTCACGAAGGCGGGATCTGACCCGACCTGCGTCAGGTACCAGACGTACGCGCCCGCCCAGATCAGTCCGCCCGGGATCGCGACGACGCGGTAGCCGCGCTCGTCTGCGATTCGCCCCAGCGGACCGGCGACGAGCATCGCCACGAGCGCACCGGGTGCGACGCCGAGGCCTGCGAGCAGCAGCGACCAGCCCCACACGTAGTGCAGCCAGAGGATGTTGTTCAGCAGGTAGGCGTAGAAGCCCATCCCGGCGACGAACGTCACGGCGTTCGCGACGGCGAAGGAGCGAATGCGCAGGAGCTTCGGATCGAGGATCGGAACGGCGTGTTGCCGCGAGCTCGCGACGAACAGCGCGGCGGCGGCGATCGCGGCGGCGAACGCAGCCAGCACGCCGATGCTGCTCCATCCCCAGCTGTTTCCCTGGACGATGCCGAGCGTGAGCAGCGCGATGCTCACACCCAGCAGCAGCGCGCCGCGCAGGTCGGGAAGCGTCCGCCGCCCGGGCGCCCGGCTCTCGACCAGGTAGCGCCGCACGAGCGCGACCGCCGCGACGCCGAGCGGCAGGTTGATCAGAAATGCGAGCCGCCAGTTGTAGGCCTGGACGAGCGCCCCGCCGAGCGGTGGGCCGAGCCCCGCGGCAGCAGCGGCCGCCGCGCCCCACAGGCCGACTGCGCGAGCGCGTTGGTTCGCGGGGAACGCTTCGACGACGAGTGCTAGCGAAGCCGGGACGAGTAACGCGGCACCGACCGCCTGCAGGGCCCGTGCCCCGACCAGAAGCGAAACCGACGGTGCCGCCGCGCACAACCCCGAAGCCAGCGTGAACAGCACGATTCCCGCCGTGAACAGCCGCCGCCGTCCGAACAGGTCGGCGAACCGGCCTGCCGCGACAAGGAAGGCCGCGAACACGATGTTGTACGCGTTCAGGACCCACGACAGCACTTCGAGCGAGCTCCCCGGAAACGAGTCGCGGATGCTCGGGAACGCGACGTTCACAATCGTCGCGTCGAGGAACGCGAGCAGGGCGCCGAACGACGCAACCAGCAGCGCGCCGTTACGGCTTATGCGCCGCTCAACCGGCTGAACGACCGCACCGGAAAGGTCCACGTCCAAGCGCGATCTAACTGAAGTTTGTCGCGGGCGCCGTCAGCGCAGGTTCGCGGACCGGAGCATCGATGGGGCGCAACCAGGGCAGGGCCACAGCGAGTCGAGGGATGGCCGCCTCGACGGCCGCTTCGCCGGCGGCGATGTACAGGCGCCCCTCGCGGAAGCGGCGCAGCTTCCCGGCCGGGATCGAGCCGAACTCGGGCGTAACGAGAATCAGGGGCACCGACCCGGCCTCGGTGACGATGCGCGTCTGCACGAGCTCGATCGAGCGCATGATCGCGGCGACGGCCGACGGGACCGGCCCCTCGCCTTCCTCCGACAATTCGTCAGTCTGAACCCCTCCACCGTGCACGAGCCGAATGCCGATCACCACGTCGGCTCCCAGCGTTGCCGCGACACTGGCGGGAACCGGATTGACCATGCCCCCGTCGACGAGGGTCCGGCTGCCGATCCGCACTGCCGGAAAGACGCCGGGCACGGCGCTGCTCGCAGCCATCGCGCTCACACCGTTCCCTCGTTTGAGCACGACTTCGTCCATCGTGTCGACGTCGGTGCAGACCATGCCGACCGGGATCGCCAGATCTTCCAGAGCGGTGTCGCCGAACATCTTGCGCATGTACCGTCGCATCGGACGCGTCGAGAGCAATGACTTTCGAGAGAGCGTCGGCCGGAACATGCGCTGACCGATTCCGTCCAGGCCCTCCGTCACGTGATCCACATCGCCGTGCTTGGCGTACAGCCCGGCCACGATCGCGCCGATGCTCGTTCCCGCCAGGCAGTCGACGGGGACGCCGTGACGTTCGAGAGCGCGAAGAGCACCAGCGTGCGCGTAGCCGCGCAGGCTTCCGGCACCCAAAGCGAGGCCGACCTTGAGGTTCGCGAGATCGCGTGCGAGCACGCCGACCGCGGACCCGGCCGCGCTCCGCGCGGGCAGCAGCCCCTGCTCGAGCCACGTGCGGTCCTCCGACGTCAACGCCGGCATGCGGGACTCGAGGGAGCCGAGGCGTACGGTGCGGTCGGCCAGAGGGCGCCCGTTCCACGCCCGCGGGAGTTGAAGAAGCAAGTCGTCGTAGAGTCGTCTGAGCTCGTCCAGGGTGGCGTCGATGTGATCGGGTCCGAAGTAACCGTCGAGATCAGCGACGATGAGCTCGGCACCGGGGGAGCGCGTGCCGCGAAACGGCGGTTCGGCTGAAAGCGTGGCGGTGATTCCTCGGGTTTCCGATTCGGCCGCGCCGAGGACGACGTGCAGCGTCGGCCCGCGGGTATGCCACGCCATGGAGGCGGCAAGCACGAAACCGAGCTCCGTCGACCCGCCTCCGTCTTCGAGGACGATCAAGCGGCCCGGTTGCTCGTGTACGGCGAGCCGTGTCACCCTCGCCAGGCGGGCGGAGAGCATTGCAATCAGGTTGCGCTGCAGCTCGGGAAATGCGTCGATCAACGCGTCCAGATGTGACCTTTGCAAGACGACCAGCTCGACCTTCTCCGCAGCGCGAACGGTCGCCGAGGCCGGGTTCCCCGTGAGAAGCGACATCTCACCGATCGTCTCGCCGGGATGGATGCTGCTCACGACGCTCTCGACGCCTTTGCGGTCGACAAGCACGACGTCCGCGCTCCCGGCGCTGAGCACGTACATCTCGGCGCGGTAATCGCCCTCGGCCAGAATCACCGCGCCGGCATCGAAATCGCGCCGCGCGACATCAGCGAGTACAGCTTCGACGGCGTCGGTGGAGACCCCCTCGAAGAACGAGGGCGTGCGCTGCATTGTCGCCCGAGACTAAAGCAACGCCCCTTCATCCTCAATGCTCGGGGTGGATCTCAGTGCTTCGTCATGCGCGTGGCCGTCACCGCGGCCAGCGAACGAACGAGCGAGCTCGGCCATGCGGCGTCGTTTCTGACGAGCCCCAAGGTGGCGAGGGCGCGACCGCGCCGAACGCTCAAGAACACGTAATGGAGCGAGGCGATGCCCTTCACACCCTGTACTCGCAAGGCGATCCGGACACCGAGTGCAGAAGCGGCCAGCCCGACAAGGGCAATCGGCTCGACCCTCGTCACCTTCGCGGACACGCCCGCCGACGCCGCGCTGATCTCCGCAGCGGTCGCGGCGCCGAGACAGCGACCAAGCCCGACGCTCGACAGGATCGAGAAGGCCCGCGCCGCCTGCCCGGCTGTCAGGAAGACGCGCGCGTCCGATTCGATCACCTGGATGCCCTGCGAATACGTGAAGCCGGTTTCGCCGGTCGCCGTCAGCGCGGAGAGGCTGTAGTGCTTCACGACGCAGGCGGGATTCGACTGGCTGAAGCTCGTCCGGTGGGCGGTCCAGCTTCCGGCCGGCAGCTCGGCCTTCCGGAGGACGATCGACTTCGCATACGCCTGGTCCGCTGCCTTCAGGCGCTTGATCGGGTCCCCGGCGGCGGAAGTCGCGGCCGCGACGACGACGAGCGCCGCGCAGACGATGGCCGCGGCGGACACGCTGCGCTTCAGGCTCGGCACGCTTCGAACCCTACGTGCTGCGTTCAGGCCGCCTCGAGCTCCGCCTCCGCGGCTCCCTCGAGCATCGTCGCGGCGACGATCTCGAACGCGCTGCTCCACGCGGACTCGTACTCGGGCTTCCAGTCGTCACCCGCGATTGCGGCGAGCGAGGCGATGAGGGTCGCCCCGACGACCGGATAGTGCTCTGCCCTCGCGCCGTAGGCGACGTGGCACGCGCCGAGCCTGCGCAGCGTCGGCACGATCGCGTCAAGGTTGCGCAGCGACTTGCGCAAGAGGACGAGCGCGGCGAGCAGCATCGTCTTCTGCTGCTTCAGGTCCGGCGGAAACAGGGGCCGCACGGCGGGCGCGGCAGCGAAGAGGCGCGCGTAGAACTCGTCCATCAACTCGTCGCCGCGCGGCGCGACGAGGTCGAAGCTGGTCTCGAGGGCTTCCAGGTCGAGGCTCATCTCAGGCTCCTTTGCGTCTCGTAGTTCACGAGACAAGCCTCGCGGCCGCCGCCACAGGAGACCAGGCTGCCGACCGCCTGATCGCTGTCGGTTTTCCGACCAGTACGCCTAGTGCCCGAGCAGCGCGAGCACGGCGAGGACCCGCCGGTTGTCGTCCTCGCTGTCGGGCAGGCCGAGCTTGCGGAAGATCCCCTGGACGTGCCGTTCGACGGCGCGGGAGCTGAGGAAGAGCTGCTTGCCGATCGCGCGGTTGGAGCGGCCTTCCGCGATGAGCGACAGCACGTCCCGCTCCCGGTCCGTGAGCTCGTCGAGCGAAGAGCGACGACGGCCGCCCACGAGCATCTTCACGACTTCCGGATCGAACGCCGTCCCTCCCGCCGCGACGCGCTCGACGGAGCCGACGAACTCGTTGACGTCGCGCACGCGGTCCTTGAGCAGGTAGCCGACGCCCGACGCGTCGTCGCCCACGAGCTCGAGCATGTACGCGGGCTCGAGGTGCTGAGAGAGCACGAGGACTGCGACGGTCGGGTACGTCCGGCGAATCTCCGCGGCCGCGACGAGGCCGTCGTCGGCATTTCCCGGCGGCATGCGCACGTCGACGATCGCGATGTCGGGCGTGTACGAGCGAACCTTCAGGAGCAGATCGTCCGCGTCCACCGCGCGACCGACGACGTCGTGGCCGGCGTCGACGAGCAGCGAGGCGATCCCTTCGCGGAGCAAGGCGTTGTCGTCGGCCACCACGACGCGCAGGGTGCCCACGGAGCCTTCCGTTTCGCCCTCGACAGGTGTAGCGTCATTGGTGCCCATGTCAGTCATCGTTGACGCGCAGATCCTGCAGCGCGTCGAGCACGAAGTCGCGCAGATCCTCGCCGAAACCGAGGTTCCTGTCGAAGTCTACGCGGCGTCGCTCGAAGCGATCGGCCGCGCGCTGGGCTGGGAGCTCGGCGCCGTCTGGGAAGCCGGCCCGGACGACCGGCGCCTGCGCTGCGTCTCTACGTGGCACGCGGGCGACGGCGCCCCGGAGTTCGAGGCGCTCAGCGCACGGCTCACGCTCGACGCCGGCGAGGGCCTTCCGGGCAGGGTTCTCGCAACCGCCAAGCCGACCTGGATCGTCGACGTGCCGACGGACCGGAACTTCCCGCGCGCCGACGCGGCCCGCCGCTCCGGCCTGCACGCGGCGTTCGGCTTCCCGCTGCGCAGTCCGCGCGGGATCGTCGGCGTGATGGAGTTCTTCTCCCACGAGGCACGCGAGCCGGACGAGCAACTGCTCATGACGATGAGCGTGCTCGGGAGCCAGGTCGGCCAGTTCGTTGCACGCCGCCACGCCGAGACCGAGGTGCGGGCGAGCGAGTCGCGGCTGCGCGCGATGCTCGAGGCGGCGCTCGACGCGGTGATCACGATGGATCAGGCCGGCCGCGTCCTCGATTGGAACCACGCGGCCGAGGCGATCTTCGGCTGGCGGGCGCACCAGGCGATCGGCCAGGACATGGCGGACCTGATCGTGCCGCCGCAGCTGCGCGCCTCGCACCGAAACGGACTGGCGCGCTTCCTCGAGACCGAGCATCCGGTCATCCTCGACAAGCGACTCGAGCTGACCGCCGTACACAAGAACGGGACCGAGTTCCCGGTCGAGCTGACGATCACGAAGATCGCGCTCCCGGGCCCACCCACCTTCACCGGCTACCTGCGCGACATCACCGACCGGAAGCAGGCGGAGGAGGAGCTGCGCGCGTCGCGCGCACGCCTCGTCGAGGTCGCCGACGCCGAGCGCCGCCGCATCCAGCGGAATCTCCATGACGGCGCCCAGCAGCGGCTCACGGCGGTGCTCCTGACCATCGGACGGCTGCGCAGCTCTGCCGACGACGGCCGCGCCGCGCTGCTCGACGCCGCGATCGACGAGCTGGCCGCCGGCCTCGAGGAGCTGCGCGAGCTGGCGAGCGGGCTCCATCCGTCGATCCTGTCGGAGCGAGGTTTGGCGCCGGCGCTCGAGGCGCTCGCGCTGCGCTCTCCGGTCTCGGTCGAGCTCGCCGCGCTTCCCGACCGGTGCCTGCCGGAACAGATCGAGGCCGCGGCCTACTACGTCGTCGCCGAGGCGCTGGCGAACGTTCAGAAGCACGCGGGTGCCGACCGCGTCGAGGCGCTGGGCGGCACGCTGGAGGTCGACAGCCCGACCGGGCACGGGACGCGCGTCCGCGCCACATTCCCGGTCGGCTGACCAGCTAGTGCCCCTTCAGTGAATGTTGCCGCGCTTCTCGGTCGCGAGCACCAAGCGATACAAGGACGCAGGGAGCGCCGATAGCCGTAGCTATCGGCGCGACTGAGGACGCGGTAGCGCGCCGTGTGATCGCGGGCGAGAAAGAACGTCACCGAGGCGCACATCGCAAGGGCCAGGACGGAAATGTTTCCGGCGGCCGCGGTGTTCTCCGCGGACACGAGCCAGAAGGTGCCGTTTCCTGGAGGGCCCGATTGGAAGACGCGGGCGCGTCCTACACCGGTGGCCGAGTAGCCTCCGCCGAGCGCGCGCTTGCCCGCCGGGCACGTGGCCGTGGCCGTGCCGATGTTGCCCGGAGTGACCACTACCGCTGTTCCGGTCACGATCTGGTAGCCGCCGATGGGGCGGCGAGACGCGCAGGACGCGGCGATAGATCAGCGCCGACTCGGTACTCGCGTGGCTCAAGGAGCGCTCGCTCTGATCACGAAGCCTGCTCGCGCGATCAGTCGCGTTAATCGCGGAAAGGTCTTCAGTCAGGACCGGACTAAGATCGGTACGTGCTCAGGCCCAACGGGTGGATCGGCGTCGAGCTGCGTCATTTCCTCGCACTCGACGCAGTCGCGAGCGAAGCGTCGTTCAACCGTGCCGCCGCGAAGCTCGGGTACACGCAGTCGGCGATCAGTCAGCAGATCGCGGCGCTCGAGCGAGTCGTCGGGCAGCGGCTGATCGAACGTCCGGGTGGCTCGCAGCCGGTGCGACTCACGCGCGCCGGCGAGATCGTCATGGAGCACGCACATGCGATCGGGGCGCGCCTCGCGAGCGCCCAGGCCGACCTGAAGTCGCTGACGGCCGGAGACCTCGATCCACTTCGCATCGGCTTCTTCGGGCGCGGCCTCGGCGCGTTGATACCCGGCATCCATCACCGCCTCGAGCAGGAGCGTCCGGACATTCAGATCCGCGTCGTGATCGGCAATGACGACGAGGAGTTGCTCGGGATGGCCCGCCGCGGCGAGATCGACCTCTCGTTCGTGCAGCTTCCGGTGATCCAGGACGGCATCGAGCGCGTCACGCTGCTGGAGGACGAGTATGTGCTGGTCGTTCGCGCGGGTAGCGTCGAGTCGCCTCCGACCCTGCACGAGCTCGCCGCGATGCCCTTGATCGGATTCAAGACGGGCAAGGTGTGCCAGCTCACCGACTACTTCCGGTCGAACAATCTCAAGCCCTCGTGGATCGTCGGCTCGCACGACCTCGAGACGATCTACGCTTTCGCCGCCGCAGGTGAGGGCGTGGCGCTGCTCCCGCGCCTCGCGACGCTCTGCCTGGCCCGCGGCGTCGACGTCGTGGAGCTCGCCTGCGGTCTGCCTCCGAGACGGATCGGTCTAGCGTGGTCGACGACGCGCGGCGAGTCGGGATTGGCGGACGCGTTCGTTCGCGCAGCAACGGACGAGGCGGCGCGGTTTGCGCGCGCCGAGCTCTCCGTCGCGAGCTGACGCGTTTTACGTACGTCTTACGCAGGCTTCACCGGCAACCTACGGTCGGCGGGGAGAGTGCGAGTGCATCCCAACGAACGGAGGAAGGGACACATGATCAGCAAGAGAACGCTCCGCATCGTCCTTGCCGCGCTGTCGCTTGCGCTCCTGGCCGCGGGAGCAGCACAGGGTGGCGGGGTCCGCGCGCACTACATCTTCCGCGGGCACCTGCTCGCGACGCCGCCCGCGAACGCGACGTCGATCGCGGTCTCCGTCGAAGCTGGTAACCGCCTCGCCCTGAAGAAGATGCTCGGCCAGAGCGTCGACCAGAACTTCGCAGTGGGCACCGGAACCGAGTTCCTGCGCTGGTCACACGGCGTGCCGACTGTCGTGCACGCGAACGATCTCACCGCCGGCGACTGGGTCGTCGTGAACGTCCGCGCGCCGTGGGACGCCTCGCTCTCGCAAATCGAGTCCCGTCCGGCGGGCATCGTCTCCGATCGCGGTACGGAACCGAATCCGCCGAGCAAGCCGCTCTACCTCTTCCGCGGCAGGCTCGCGGCCCCGGCCGGCACGAGCACCGTGACCGTCGACGTCCGCAGCGGAAACCGCCGTGCACTCCGGCTGCTGATCGGCCAGTCGCTGCAGCAGTCGTTCACGTACGGCCCCGAGACGATCTTCCTCCTCTGGCAGGGAAAGGTGCCGACGGTGATCGCGGCGTCCCAACTGACGGCCGGCGACCGCATCACCGTCCGTATCCGCGCACCACAACGCTCGACGCTGGCCGAGGTCGAGTCGACGCCGGCGAGGCACATCGGCGAGCACGAGCCGGCGAGCACCAGGGTCACGAGCTAGCTGACCCTCGCCAGTCAGCGTGGAGGCCGGGCCGTACCGGCCTTCACGCTTTACGCGTTCCTTACACGCGGCAGGCGCCGACCTTCATCTTTCCGAGTGAGAATGTCCTCCATGCGACGGTCGTTCGGCATTGCAATCGCGGCGGCTGCGGTCGCCGCTTTCGCGCTCGTTCAGACCGGTGCCGCGGGACCGAGCTCACTGGGCAGCTTCTTCTTCGGCCCCAAGCTCGTGCGTGCCGAGGTGATCACGAATGAAGGCGGGACGATCCACGACTACCGCGTCGACCGCGGCAAGATCCGCCTCGTCACCCCGAGCAGCCTGACGCTGTACGAGCGCGACGGGACGACCGTCTCCGTCCCGGTCGCAAGCACTGCGGCGGTCACCCTCAACGGCGTCACGGTTCCCCTCACGAGGCTCCGCCGGGGCTTCACCGCGACGACGGTCCGCGACGGTTCTGCGGCTGCGTCGATCGTCCTCGCCACACGGCGCTGACCCATGGTCGAAGGCACTGCGCTCGTTGTCGAGGACGAGGACAGCATCGCCGCGCTCGTTCGCTCCTACCTCGAACGCGACGGCTTCACCGTCGTGCGCGCGCGTTCCGGCAAGGATGCGCTCGTCGAGCTCGAGCGACGTCCGGTTCGCGTCGTCGTGCTCGACATCGGCTTGCCGGACCTCGATGGCTTCGAGGTCTGCAGGCGCATCCGCGCGCACTCGCGCGTGCCCATCCTGATGCTCACGGCGCGCGACGAGGAGCCCGACCGAGTGACCGGGCTCGAGCTCGGCGCCGACGACTACCTCACGAAACCCTTCTCACCGCGTGAGCTGCTCGCACGCGTGAGGGCCGTCCTCCGTCGCTCGGAGGCGTGGCTCGACGAGGACGAGCTCGCGCTCGGAGACGTCGTCGTGCGGCCCGAAGCGAGAGAGGTGCGGGTGGACGGCACGCGCGTCGAGCTGACGAGCAAGGAGTTCGACCTGCTCGCGATCCTGCTCGGCAACCCGGAGCGCGTCCTGACGCGCGAGCTGCTGCTCGACCGGGTCTGGGGCTTCGCGTTCCCGGGCGGGACGCGGACGGTCGACATGCACGTGGCGTCGCTGCGGCGGAAGCTTGGCCGTCCGGAGCTCGTGCGGACGGTGCGCGGCGCCGGCTACAAGGCGGCTCGCGAGTGAGGCTGCGCGCGCGCAGCCTGCGCACGCAGCTGCTCGCGGCAATCGGCTTCGTCGTGCTTCTGGCAGCCGCGATCTCGCTCGCCGTCGGCGCTGTCCTCACGCGCCGCGCGGTCGACCGCTCGATTCTGCAGGACGTCTCGCAGCAGGCGGACCTGCTCGCCGACCGCGAGCGCCAGGCGCTGCTGCCGCTCGGGCATCTCGGGGAGCTGCGCCAATTCCTCGCGCGCCAGGACGAGCTCGCCGTCATCGCGCCGCTCGGGAAGCGGTCGAAGTACCTGTCCGCGGACGCAGCCGCACGTCTCCGTACGACACGCCGGAGCAACGGCACGATCTCGGTCGACGGCAAGGACTGGTTCTATGCGGCGCGGCCGGTCGCCGGGCGGGCCCTCGTCCTGCTCCGGCCGCGCGTCGTCGGCGCCGCAGCGTGGCGCCCCTACCTCGAGGGACTGCTCGCCGCGGCCGGCATCGGCGTCGCGCTCGCCGCCGCGGTCTCGCTCCTGCTCGCGCGGCGCATCGCCCGGCCGCTCCGGCGGATCGTCGAGGCAAGCGAGCGCCTCGCGGCGGGGGTCGCTCCCGGCGCCGTTCCGGCAGAGGGCGCAGCCGAGCTCGCGTCGCTCGCGGAGTCCTTCAACCACATGGCGAACGAGCTCGAACATGCGCGCGACGCCGAGCGCGCGTTCCTCCTCTCCGTCAGCCACGAGCTGAAGAC
>WNGA01011678.1_pt1 | contig 11909 bp, 14 predicted proteins | sample 5400061 | NCBI WGS metagenome assembly WNGA01 (sample SAMN13153366, study PRJNA577476) | soil metagenome | isolation source: 100 cm soil or saprolite under grassland replicate 2 | place: USA:California | collected 2016-06-15
GGGCCGGCCAGGTCACGGCCGGCTGCCGGCCCGGCGGGGCTCATGCCGCCGATGACGATGTCGAACGGCCTGTCCGCGAGCCCGTTCTCCGCCCGGCATCCGCGCAGGAATATCACCAGTTCCCGGACCTCGCTAACGTCTGGCGTGCGTGCGGTCTCCATCCCGGCCATGGCCGGGATGGCCCCGTCCCACCGTGCCGCCCGGCGCATCGGCGCCTTGTTCGGCCAGAACCCTCCGACCCAGATCGGCACCCGCGGACGCTGCACCGGGGTCGGCAGGAAGACCACATCGTCGATCGTGATCTGGTTGCCCCGGTAGGTTACCGGCTCACCGGACCAGAGCAGATCGAGTGCGTGCAGGCCCTCGTCCAGGCGCTCGGCGAGCACCCTGGTATCGGTCGTATCACCGAAGCTTCCGTACTCGTCGTCCACGGGCGCGCCCAGGCCCACACCGAGGACCATGCGGCCGCCGGTCAGGCGGTCCAGGGTGGCCACTTCCCTGGCCAGCTTGGCCGGCCGCCGCCTGGCCACGGGCGTGATCGCGGTGCCCAGCCGGATCCGGCGGGTCGCCAGGGCCGCGGCGGCAAGCAGGATCCACGGATCCGCGATCTGCCTGCGCAGGTCCTTCTGCTCGACAACGTGGTCCCATACCAGCAACGCGTCCCATCCGGCCTCCTCCGCCCGGCGGGCCACATCGGCGAAGACCTCGGGCGCCGCGAATTCCCCGAAGTTCGGAACGTTGATCGAGTACCGCACGGCGTCATCATGTCATCCGGTACCGACAAACGGGGATCGTCAAGCATCGCCATGATCCGGACCGGCGCAGCAGCCCAGCCTGAACAATCTTCATCGGCACAGGCAAGTCCCGCCCCCCGCTAGAACCAGGCAAACCAGGCACCCCGGGGCGGTTCAGTTATCGGGCGGAGGGCCCGACGGCGGTGGCGCCGGCTCGGGCTCCTCTACTTGCGGGTAACGAAGAGCCAGCGTGCCGCGGGTGGGATCAGCCGGGTCCGGGCGGACGGTGAACGGCCCCGGCCACACCCGGTACATGTTGAGGAGCACGTCGTCGAGGCGCAGCACATGTACCCGGTTGAAGGAGAAGACGGCGTGGAAGGTCGCCTCGTCGAACTCGGCGTCGCCGTGGAAGGTCGCCTCCTGGAACTCGGCCATGCCGTGGAAGGTCGCCTTGCCGAAGTCGGTCCGGCCGTCGAAGGTTGCCTTCTGGAACCAGGCCGAGTTGTGAAAGGTCGCCTGGTGGAAACCGGCTAAGCCTTAACCAATCCGATCAGGTCGTGGGAGCCTACGAGGAGGGGAACCGCTACCGCGGGTTCATCAGGATGGGCCCCAGGGCTCCGTCGTTCTGTCGTGTTGTCTGGTTCATCGGTAGCTGCCCAGCGTGATGCCTAGTTGTGAGGTAGGCCGCTGGCTGGTCGGCGAGCGGTAGGCGGTCGGGCTCAGTCCCCTCGGTTTCCCGGTGGGTGCGTGGATTCCGGCGCACCGTGGCTGCCGCTTCACCCCCGTGCAGGTCGCCGAGGTCAAGGCGCTGGCCTGCCAGCTGCCAGCCGAACTGGGCGTGCCGCTGTCGCGCTGGAGCTGCCCGGAGCTGGCCCGCGAGGCCGTCACCCGGGGCATCACCCAGGCGGTCTCGGCGTCCACGGTCGGCCGCTGGCTGGCCGAAGACGCGATCAAGCCGTGGCAGCACCGCTCCTGGATCTTCATCCGCGACCCCGACTTCCGCGCCAAAGCCAGCCGCGTGCTGGACCTGTACGCCCGCATCTGGAACGGCCAGCCACTGGGCCCCGACGAGTACGTGCTGTGCGCGGACGAGAAGACCAGTATCCAGGCCCGCTGCCGCTGCCATCCCACCCTGCCAGCGGGCAAGGCCCGCACGATGCGGGTCAACCACGACTACGACCGCCGCGGGGCGCTTGCCTACCTGGCCGCCTACGACGTCACCCGGGCACGCGTGTTCGGCCGCTGCGGGGCCTCCACCGGCATCAAGCCCTTCATGGCCCTGGTCACCCAGGTCATGACGCAAGAGCCGTACGCCTCGGCCAAGCGGGTGTTTTGGATCGTCGACAACGGCTCCTCCCACCGCGGCCAAGCCGCCATCGACCGGCTGGCCAAGCGCTTCCCCAACGCCGTCATGATCCACACCCCCACCCACGCCTCCTGGCTCAACCAGGCCGAGATCTACTTCTCGGTGGTGCAGCGCAAGGTCGTGACACCCAACGACTTCACCCACCTCGACCAGGTCAGACAGCGACTGGCCGACTTCGAGCCGCGCTACAACGCCACCGCCCGCCCCTTCCAGTGGAAGTTCACCCCAGCCGACCTCGACGACCTGCTCCACAGGATCGACCAGCACCAGCAGCAGACCACCGCCCCCACCATCTCGGAGGTCGCATGATCAACCCCCGACGGACTTCCGGAGGCGACCACTTAGGCCGAAGTTACGTGAGCAGTAAGTGCCTCATAGCCCTGCTGAGCAGGGAGGATGGTGTGCTCAGCTACCGGCCGTTGTGTCTACATGACTCCTGGGTGGAGCGGTCGACCAGCGGGTTCGCAGGATGCCGCTCGGTTGGACGACGCGAAGCCTACCGGCTCCGGCGCGCAAACGAGTGAGCTTCGTGTCTACAACGAAGTGCCTCCACAGGCCGTTCTGGCAGCTCAGAGGGCATATTGGGTGTCACAGCTCACATAACTTCGGCTGTAATGCGTTACCGGGTCGGGCTGTGGCGGCCGGTCGGGTGGTCAGCGACGAGCTGGGCGAGGTGCTCCAGTAGGTGGGGCGGCCCGCCAACGCCATGCTCGGCGCGGAGACGGTCGTGCTCCAAGTCGCCGACGGCAGCGTGGAATCCGGCCCCGGTGGCGTCCATCACCACGGTGGCGGTGTCGTCGACCAGTTCGCTGACCGTGACCCGGTAGCGCAGGCGTCTTGGGGTGCGCCGAGCCATCCTCACGGACCCCGAGCCGTGGTCGGGATCGCGAGGTCGGCCAGGACCGGACCCGGTGCGCGCAGCAACCCGATCAGCAGCCCGACCGGATCGCGGTCTTGCACGGTCGCGGTGACGCTGGCGAGCACCTGCCAGGTCCCCGCCCCAGTCCAGGTACGGTTGCCACCCCACGTCTTGCGCGTGACGACCGCTGGGCGGATCGCCTGCTCCGCTCGCCAATTCGTCGCCTGCACCCCGTCATGAAACAGGAACGTGAACAGCGCGTCGCGTTCTGTGGCAAGGTGGCGCAGCAGCCGGCGGTTGGGTGGATAGGCGGTCCGCCCGCAGATGAGCTTGTCGACCGCCACGCCGAACTGCTCGGCCTGCGTGGCGGCTTGGTCGCTGTCCAATTCCCCAGCCGTCCGCGCGTCGCGGACCGCCAACGCCCCCTGAAGGATCCGCCGGATGGCATGCGGGGTCTTGGCCTGCCCACGCTCAGCATCGTCGATGAGCTCGCGGCAGCGACGCAGCAGATGCGCCAGGCAGCTTTGATGTGTCGCGTTGGTGAACCGGCGGTAGGGCGCCCACCCGTCGCGTTCCAACACCCCGGCGTACCCCTCGCCCAGGACCGCCGCCGCGTCGTCGAAGCCGCGGCCGTGGGCGATGCGGTAGACGATCACCCGGTGGCCGACAAACGCCCACAGCCACGCTTTGCCACCACCCACCCGCCACCCGGTCTCGTCGGGAGCGACCACTGGGCTTGCCTTGACACCCCCCACCAGCGCATCCCATGTCGGTGTCGCCCGGCGAGCCGCCCGAGCCAACGCTCGGATCACCCCACCTGGGGTGACCGACAGGCCCGACTGGCCCAGCACCCGGGCGACCTTGGCCGCTGGCAGGCCGAGTCCCTTGGACAGCCACGCCGCCAGCGCGACCGCCCGCGGGCCGATCTGGACCCCGGCCGCCCCCAGCGCGTCGGAGGTCTGCTCGGGGTGGCGTGGCTGGATGCGCCGACGGCAGTTCCGGCAACGGCCGATCTCAAGCTCGTAGCGGGTGATCTGGGTCGACTGCGGTGGGGGGAGGTCTTCTTGATGCTGGCAGGCGAGCCGTTCGAAGATCACCTCACCACCGCAATGCGGGCACCGCGATGGCAGTGGCACCCCAACGACCCGGTCGACCCGGTTGGGGACCGGCCGCCGGGCATGCCGACCGTAGGCCCCGCCAGGTTTGCGGCCCGGCCGTTTCGGGTTGGCGTTCCGCTTGTCCTTGGAGAACGGCGCTGCTTGACGTTTGCCTGCCCGTCGCAGTTCCTCAACCCGGGCGAGTAACACACGGATCCGGGCCTGGAGTCGATCGATCTTCGCCCGCAACGCCTCGTTCTCGGTCTCCAGCACCGCGACCCGTTCGCGCAGCACGGCCACGGTCGCCCGCTGCTGGTCAGCCCATTCCGCCCGCGGCAGCGTCATAACAGGACAAACCATACAACCCTAACGCCCAGCGTCAAGGACCCGGTAACCAAGTACCTTCGGCTTAGGGTCCCCACGCTGGAACCCGAACTCGCACAGCTCACCACCCTGGCGCCGAAGTGCTCCCCCCGAGCCTATCGGCGAGGACGGCTTCGACTTGGTCGTGATGCCGACCCGGTGGGCAACGAGTTCTGCGTGCGGTGAGCGCCCGCCGACCGGCCACAAGGGCGAGGTGGTGGTGGTCGACTTCTGGGGCGAGGTGCTTGTGGAAGGTGCGGTCTGCGAGGGTGTGGAGTCACGGGTGGACGGGGTGAAGCACCGCGACGAGGATCTCGTCGACCTGTTGGAGGACTTGCGGGCTGTGGTGGTCGCGGGTGAGTGATGCCTCCATGACGCCGTGCAGGCCGTGCAGCAGGAACTCCACGCTGAACTGGGGATCGGCCACTGCCAGCTCACCGGATTCGACGCCGGCGCGGACCAGGTCCAGGAGTGCGGCCTTGATCGGTTCCAGTTCGTCTTGTTCCTGGATCCCGGCGTCGTGGAACAGGAGCCCGAGCAGTTCGGTGGTGGCCACGGCGAACTCGAACATGCCCGCGATGAACCGCTGGATCTGCTGGATCGCGGGGGCGTGGGGAAGCTGCTCTACCGCTGCCATCCCGGCGGCGAGGGTGTCGTTGGTGTATCGGGCGCGCAGCGCCGTGAACAGTTCGGTCTTGGAGCCGAAGTACTCGTAGACCGTTCCCTTGCCGAGTCCAGCGTCGGCGGCGATGTCGTCGATGGTCGCCTTGGCAAGGCCGTCGCGCAGCAGGACCCGCGCTGCGGCGTCCAGGATCTGGGACGGTCGCTGCGCCGGGGCGCGCGCCGCCCGTGGGCGCTTGGTGGACTGTCTGAGCTGCTCCATACCTCGGACAGCATACCTGGGGAGTTGACAACCGACCAGCAGTCGGTAACACTTGAGATTACCGACCGACGGTCGGTCGGATAGCTGGCCGGGATGCGAGCCCTGACCGAAGCGGTGGGCTGGAAAGGGAGCAACCGCGCATCCTCGCGCACGGAGGCCTGCTGTATGGAAACGCTTGCCCGCTGGATGCTCAGGCACCGCCGCGTCGTCGTCGTGCTCTGGGTCGTCGCTGTGGCAGCGATCTGGGGACTGGGACGGCTCGTCCCGGCGCACTACAGCTTCGGCGACTCCTTGCCCAACACCGAGTCCCGCGCCGCCGCCGACCTGTTGCAGCGCGAGTTCCCCGGCCAGCCCGGGGAGGTGGACACGATCGTGTGGAAGGTCGACAGCGGCAGTGTCCGGGACCCCCAGGTGCGCCAGCGGATGCGGCAGATGCTGTCGGCGGTCCGCGACCTGCCGCACGTCACCGGCGTGCAGAGCCCCTACGACGCCGGTGGTGACCGCGCGATCAGCAAGGATGGCCGGGTCGCCTTCGCCTTGGTCAACTTCGACCAGGGGGGCGACCAGCTGCCCAAGGCCACGGTCACCAAGGTGATCGACACCGCCCGGGGTTTTGCCACCCCCGCGGTCTCGGTCGACCTCGGCGGCTACGCGATGGGCCAGGCGACGATGACCATCAGCACCTCGACCAGCGAGCTCGTGGGGGTGATCGCCGCAGCGGTGGTGCTGTTCTTCGCGTTCGGGTCGCTGCTGGGCGTGTCGCTGCCCCTGATCAGCGCACTGGCGTCGGTGATCCCCGCGGTCGCGCTCATCGGGATGCTGTCCCGGGTGCTGACCGTGCCGAGCTTTGCCTCCAGCCTGACCATCCTGCTCAACCTGGGCATCGGCATCGACTATGCGCTGTTCCTGGTCACCCGGCAGCGCCGCGGCCTGCTCGCCGGCCAACGCGTCCTCGACGCGTTGGTGGACACCCTGCGCACCGCCGGCCGGTCGGTGCTGTTCGCCGGCACCATCGTCTGCGTCGCTCTGCTCGGCCTGTTCAGCCTTGGGGTGGGCTACCTGTCGGGGATGGCGGCGTCGGCGGCGATCGGCATCGCGTTCACGATGGCCGCCGCGCTGACCCTGCTCCCGGCCATGCTGGGGTTCTTCGGCGAGCGGCTGTTGGGCCGCCGGGAGCGTCGACGGTCGCTCGCCACCGGCGGGCGCAGGACGGCCGACAGTGGCGGCTGGGTGCGCTGGGCCGGCCTGGTCGCGCGGCGGCCGCTGGTGTTGGCGGCGGTGGCCACGCTGGTCACCGTGGTGCTGGCGCTGCCGTTGTTCAGCATCCGGCTGGGCTTCAGCGACCAGGGCAACGACCCGACCAGCCGGACCACCAGGCGGGCCTACGACACGCTGGCCGGCGGGTTCGGGCCGGGCTTCAACGCGCCGCTGTTCGTCGTGGCGAGCACGCCAGGCGGCAGCGACCAGGCGGCCGTCCAGCGGCTGGCCACCGCGATCGCCGGGACGCCGGGAGTGGCGGCGGTGACGCCCGCACAGCCCAGCCCCTCCGGACGGGTGGCTGTGCTGCAGGCCTTCCCGACCACCTCGCCGCAGTCCAAGGCCACCCAGGACCTGCTGCACCGGCTGCGGGACAGGGGGATTCCCCAAGCGATCCGCGGTAGCGGTCTGGCCGCGCACGTTGGCGGGTTCACCGCGACCCAGGTCGACTTCACCGACACCATCAGCAACCGGCTGCCGCTGTTCATCGGAGTGGTCGTGCTGCTGGGCGCGGTGCTGCTGCTGGTCGCCTTCCGTAGCCTGCTGGTCTCCGCGCTGACCGCGGTGATGAACCTGCTCGCCATCGGGGTCTGCTTCGGCGTCATCGTCGCGGTCTTCCAGTGGGGTTGGGCGGGCGGGCTGCTCGGCCTCGGCCAGCCCGGACCGATCGACGCCTACCTGCCGGTGTTCCTGTTCGCGATCCTGTTCGGCCTGTCCATGGACTACCAGGTGTTCCTGCTCGGCCGCATGCACGAGGCGTGGCTGCACACCCAAGACAACCGGCAGGCGGTCAGCATCGGGCAGATCGAAACCGGCCGGGTCATCACCGTGGCCGGCGTCATCATGGTCCTGGTCTTCCTGTCCTTTGCCGCCGGCGAGCGGGAGATGAAGCTTTTCGGCATCGGCATGGGCATGACCGTCCTGCTGGACGCGTTCGTCCTCCGCACCATGCTCGTGCCGGCCCTGCTGCACCTGTCCGGCCGGGCCAGCTGGTGGCTTCCGGGATGGCTGGACCGGCTCCTACCAAGCCTGCGCATCGCGGAGCGGCATGCCGGCACCGATGCGCTGACGGCGCGTGCGCGACCTCCTGCGGCACAACCCCCAGTGCCCTCGCCCTCGCCGCCGCTGCCGTGCGTCGCTGGCGTGCGCCTCGATCGCGAGCAGCTCATGGGTGGGCGGTTGTGTAGCGACCCGCTCACCAATCATAGAGTTGCAGATAGCCGGGGGGATCGTGGATCGAGGAGACGCTGGATGATGAGTGCGGATCGGATCGAGCAGGAGGTGGTCATCGCGGCGCCCGTCGAGCGGGTGTGGGCCGTGCTGACCGAACCGGAGCAGGTCGGCCAGTGGTTCGGTCAAGGCACGCCGGCGCAGATCGACCTGCGCCCGGGCGGAACCATGGTGCTGGACCACGGAGCGCACGGCACGTTCCCGACCAGGATCGAGAAGGTCGACCCGCCGCACTACTTCTCCTTCCGCTGGGCCAGCGCTTACCCAGGCGAAGAGGCCACCGAGAAGAACTCGACACTGGTGGAGTTCGCACTCACCCCTGAGGCGGACGGCACCAGATTGCGATTGGTGGAGAGCGGCTTCGCATCGCTTGCGATCCCGCCGCACCGGGAGGCGACCGCTTCGTACGACAGCCACGCGCGCGGCTGGACCGACTTGCTCGGGGACCTTCGGCGACACGCGGAGCGACTGGCGGCATGACGTCTGCGACCGATCCGGTCGAGGACAGGATCGCCGCGCTAGCCGATCCGACCCGGCGGCTGTTGCTGGACAGGCTCTCGGTCCGCGACGAGGCGACGGCGTCGGTGCTGGCCGGCGAGCTGCCGATCAGCAGGCAGGCCATCGTCAAGCACCTGTCGGTTCTGGACCGGGTCGGTCTGGTCGGCAGCCGCCGGGAGGGCCGCGAGCGGCGCTACTGGGTCCGGCCACGGCCGCTGGTCCAGACCGCGCAGTGGATGAATCAGGTTGCCTCTCAGTGGATGGCGCGTCTGACGGCGATCAAAGCGCTTGCCGAATCCCCCGACGAAGGATGACCGGACAGGCCCACGACACCGGAACGAACGTGGAGGGCTCATGCAGCCATTGGAGATCGACTACACCATCTACGTTGCGACCAGTCGGGAGCGGCTGTGGGAGGGGCTCACGACCGCTGAACTCACTCGGCGGTACTGGGCCGAGGAGATCCGATCCGACTGGAGGATCGGTTCCGCTGTGGAGTCATTTGCATTGGACGGAACGCTGAACTGGCATGGCACGCTGCTGGAGTATGAGCCGCCCCACCTACTGTCGTACACATTCGGCGCCCCGAACGCAGACCCGCCCACGACGCGGGTGCATTTCGAGCTTACGGACGTCGACTCCACCGACGTCTCCTCGGTGCCGGTCGTTCGGCTACGGCTCACTCACGACCGGTTCGACTCCGACGAGGCGTTCTCCAGCGGATGCAAACGAGCCTGGCCAGAGCTTATGAGCAGCCTGAAGTCGCTGCTGGAGAGCGGAAGTTCGCTGGGCTTCGTGTATAGGCACTGAAGCACCCCTGACGCCAATGGCACCGAAGGGAGATTTATGCACCATTTGCGATCGTCTATCCGCATCCCGGCCCTGGTGGTGGCCGCCATTGCGGCCTGCCTGGCCCTGACGAGCGTCGCTGCGCTAGCTGCCACGCAACCTTCCCCAAGCCCCGCCGAAGCCAGTCATCGCAACACACCCGACCCGAGCATCGAGGCGAACATGGGCCAGTCCGAGAAGCAGAACCTGCAGACCGTGCTGACGGCACTGCAGGCCGTCTTCACCGAGCACCGCGCCGACCAGATCGACCAGTTCTTCACGGAGGACTTCGTCCAGCACAGCCCCCTGGTGCCACCGGAGAACGCTGGCCGGGAGGGGCTCAGGCAGTGGCTCACCGGCATCGTCGCCGCGATTCCGGACCTGGCCTACCTCCCTGCCCCTGATCAGCAGATGGCCGACGGCGACCGCGTCCTGGTGGTCGCGCAGGTGCAGGGCACGATCCAGGGGGACCTGCCCCTGTACGGGATCAAGGGGTCCGGCCAGAAGCTGGACGTGAGCACGTCCCACATCTTCCGCCTCGAGCACGGCAAGATCGCCGAGCACTGGGAGGTCGTGGACACGGGCCCGCTCGTGCGGCTGGCCGTGGCCTCGCAGGCGAGTTGACATAGGCCTGGTCGACTCGGTCGAGCTGCCCCAGCCGATCAAGTTGCCTCCAAGGTTGGTCAGCGCCGGCGGTCGTCCCCCCTCGGCCGCCGGCGGTCGCTCATCCTCACCCGGTAATGGAGTGGCATGAGCCAGACATTTCATCTTGCCGAGACCCTGGGATGGGCCCAGGGAAGGGGACCTTCTACGTCCACCTCCAGGGCGATCCGAGTAGCGTCATCTCTTCCATTTGAGACGGGGGTCGATCTTCGGGCCGAACACATAGGCGAGCTTGGGGTCGCCGAAGTGAGCGGCCCGTGATCGCATGGTCACTGGATCATCGGGCCAGCTCTGGGACAGATGCAGCCCGTAGCGCTCGCGGAGCTGGACTCCATGGCTCGCGAGCAACCCCCGGAACGCGGTTCCCGCCTGTGCCTGCGCGCCGGTTGGGTGATAGTCGCGGACGTATCCACCGTCCTTGAGTTGCCGGACGGTATCGCTGTCGCGCAGCCGGTAATCCTCGGGCACGATCCGGCCCATGCGATCCCAGTACAAAGAGGTCAGCTTCAGCCAGACTTCATCTCTGAAGTGGATGAACGGGTAGTACAGCCCGACGTAGCTGGTAGCCACGTAGTCGCGTACTTTCCCACACTCTCCAGATTCCGGCAGCCCCGCGTGCCTCACTTCCAGCACTCTGCCGCGGGTAATCAGCAGCAGACCGGCCTGGGGCGGTCGCGTCTGCGATGGAGTCAGGCATCGGCCGGACGCAACCGGATAATGGTCTTGCCAGTACGGCCACCGGTCCAGACACCACCGGACTCGTACACCAGCAGGACAAACCTGCCGTCGATCTCGATCTCTAGCCCACCGTCCTTCTCCCGTACCTCGACCTCGGGCATGCGACCTCCTATCCGAGTCCGGCCACCCGCGTCACCACCGCCGCGATCACGTTCCCTGCGACCTCGGAGCCCAGCCCCGCGACCGCCTCGCCAACCTTGCGGAGCTTGGACTTGCGTTCGGGGTTCGGCTCGGCCTCGGCCATCCGCTCGATCACATCGAGGAACGTCTGATACGCCTCGTCAGGTGGCCACACGCCCGTGGCGCGCATACCTCGCTCGCGGAGCCGAACGTCATGGACCGCAACGATCTCATCGGCCCCTCGAAGAAACCGAGCCTCGATGTAGTGGGCGCCCGTGAGGTTCTCCAAGCTTCGCGCAACCTCATCGAGACCGAAGCCCGTGACACTTGCGAGGTCGTGAAGGCTGGTCCCTCGCTGATCGGCCGTATCGGCAGCGATGGCCCTCAGCACCGGGAGATCTAACCGCTCCCATTGGGTCTGCTCCATGGCGCTGATCGTACTCCGGACCGCCGAATTGTCCGACATGCTTTGGTATCCTTGGCAGCCAACTCGATCACGCCCCAGTGTGATTACCCCGAGGCTTGAGTCTGTCAGGGTGTGGAGAGCGTGCATCCTCTTCGTTGTAGGAGAGGGACCGCTTCTCATGCGCCACCAGCAGGTCGCCTCGGAGCCGAACTCCCGGCTGCATGCTTCCAGCCTTACCTCGCCTCCATCCTCGTCAAGGGTGTCGACAGCCGGCTGAGGCGGCTACGGCGTGTCCAGCTCCTCAGTCATGGCCAGGCCCAGTTGAACCGGCTGGGGAAGAGGCGTGTCTCTGGGTGGCCAGACCTGCAGGCCAAGCTGTGCGGGATCTTTGGGTTGTTGAGGTGAACCGGAGCGCCGCCTTCTGCGTGTACTGCTTCTTGCCGATCCAGCCTTGCTTCCCATGTCGCGAAGTATGGTTCCAGAGTCTGCGGCGTGATCTCGTAGATCGCCTCTGGATGCGACTGATCAAAGACGGCGACGATCCACAGGAACGCGCTGCGGTAGCGCTCAATCCGAGACGCCAGCGCCGGTCGTTCAGGCGCCGTAGTGGCGTCGGTGGCAAGGCCCCTGGCGGGACGTGCGGCCGCCGCCGGCCCGCGCGTAGCTTGCTGCTCTTTCCATGCACACACCCTTCCGGTGATCGGGCGGATCGGTCGGGTGTATTGGCCTGCGCGGCCTTGCGCGTCACCCACCGCTCGCTCACATCGCGGCGTCGCGGTCTGGGCGGCCAAGACCAGGACGGCCCGGCCAGCGCGGTCGGCCATTCGGGCCGCTTCGGCGCAGTGATGTGACGCTTGGAGCTCGGCG